>Ga0316604_10000251_pt1 | contig 76574 bp, 81 predicted proteins | sample OWC_soil_day20_C_FD_207650 | JGI IMG/M metagenome (GOLD analysis project Ga0316604, IMG submission 207650) | Wetland soil microbial communities from Old Woman Creek delta, Ohio, United States - OWC_soil_day20_CT | ecosystem: Environmental > Terrestrial > Soil > Wetlands | place: USA: Ohio... | reverse complement strand
GTCTAAAAGCGTGCTCACTCTGGCGTCTTATACCAGAGATCCGTCCGATATCTCAATCCCCTCCGTGCTTGCCCAGTGCCTGATGCTGATCAGCGTATTTCCCATGCTCTCAGTTTACAGCTATCAGGCGTATAACCACTATGTCAAGGACGACAGCCTCTATATCCACCGTCCGGACAAAAATCTCTCCACGGCGGAGAATTTTCTGCGGATGCTTCGGCCGGACAAGCAGTACACCACACTTGAGGCAAAGGTATTGGATCTGGCCATGGTGCTGCATATGGAGCACGGCGGCGGAAATAACTCAACCTTTACCACCCACGTGGTTACCTCCTCCGGCACGGACACCTATTCCGCCATGGTTGCCGCGTTGTCCTCTCTGAAGGGACCCAAGCACGGCGGCGCCAATATTAAGGTCGTTAAAATGATGAGCGACCTGAAAAAGAACGTAAAGGATCCTGATGACGAGGAAGAGGTCGCCCATTATCTGGAGAATCTTTTGGATCGCAAGGCCTTTGATCAGGCTGGGCTGATCTACGGTATGGGCCATGCCGTTTACTCGATTTCCGATCCCCGGGCTCTGATTTTCCAGAGCTTTGTCAAGGAACTGGCCGAAAGCAAGGGCAGGAGCGCGGATTACCGGCTCTATTCCATGGTGGAGCGGCTGGCGCCAAAGGTGATTGCGGAAAAACGCGCCATTTACAAGGGTGTTTCCGCCAATGTAGACTTTTTTTCCGGATTTGTTTATCATATGCTGGATATTCCGCCGGAGCTTTATACCCCTATCTTTGCCATTGCCCGGGTCGTGGGCTGGAGCGCCCACCGGATTGAGGAGCTGATTAATGTGGACAAAATTATTCGTCCCGCTTACCGCAGCCTGACATCCCCTCAGACCTACAAGTCCATTAAAAATCGGGTCTAGCCGGGCAGCGTCCCGGCTTCCGAATCCCTTCCGGAACGTAGAAAGTAGTGTTTACATGAATGAGACTGTGATCAAGCAAAAGCCTAACTACACCATGCTGTTTGATTTTTATGAGCTGACCATGGGCAACGGTTATTTTCAAACCGAGATGAAGGACCGTACCTGCTATTTTGATGTATTTTTCCGCAGTGTACCCGATGGAGGCGGCTTTGCCATCGCCGCGGGTCTGGAGCAGGTGATTGACTATATCAAGCACCTTCATTTTGACGAGGGCGATATTGCTTATCTCAGTGACCGCCGATGCTTTGTACCGGAATTTTTGGAATTTTTGAGGTCGTTCCGCTTTACCGGCGATATCTGGGCGGTTCCGGAGGGGACGCCCATTTTCCCCGGCGAGCCTATCCTGACGGTGCGCGCCCCCGCCATTGAGGCGCAGCTCATTGAGACCTTTGTCCTGCTGACTCTGAACCACCAATCCCTGATTGCGACCAAGGCAAACCGTATTGTCCGGGCGGCGGAGGGTCGTCCTGTCTCCGAGTTCGGCTCCCGCCGGGCTCAGGGACCGGACGGCGCGATTCTGGGGGCGCGGGCGGCCTATATTGCAGGCTGCGCCGGCACCGCGTGTGCCATGGCGGATCAGCTGTTTGCCGCCCCCGCCACCGGAACCATGGCTCACTCCTGGGTTCAGATGTTCGACAGCGAATATGAGGCGTTCAAAACCTACTGTACACTCTATCCCCACTCCGCCACGCTTTTGGTGGATACCTACAATGTGCTCAAATCGGGTGTTCCAAACGCCATCCGCGTTTTTAAGGAAATTTTGCGGCCCCAGGGCATTGAGAGCTGTGCGATCCGCATTGACTCCGGCGATCTGACCTATCTTTCCCGCAGGGCGCGGAAAATGCTGGATGCCGCCGGGCTGCCCTTCTGCAAAATCGTTGCCTCCAATTCCTTGGACGAATACATCATCCGCGACCTGCTCCAGCAGGGCGCACAGATTGACCTCTTTGGGGTGGGAGAGCGGCTGATTACTTCCAAGAGCGAGCCCGTGTTCGGCGGGGTTTACAAGCTGGCCGCCGTTGAGGACGGGAACGGTACGATCATTCCAAAAATCAAGGTCAGCGAGAATCCTTCTAAAATTACCAATCCTCACTTTAAAAAGGTGTACCGTATTTTTGAAAATGATTCCGGTAAGGCAATCGCCGATTATATCTGTCTCCATGACGAGACGATAGCGCCGGGAGAGCCGCTGGAACTCTTTGACCCCAACGCCACATGGAAGCGGAAGGTCATTACGGATTATACCGCCCGGGAGCTTCTGGTGCCCATTTTTGAGAAGGGGGAACAGGTTTATCATCTTCCCTGCATTGAGGATATCCGAAGCCACTGCGTCCGGCAGACCTCGCTTCTGTGGGATGAGGTCAAGCGCTTTGAAAATCCCCATAAATATTATGTGGATCTCTCGCAGAAGCTATGGAATATCAAGCAGCTGCTGCTGAAAGGAAATGTGTGATGAGAAAAACAAAGATTGTCTGCACATTGGGACCCTCCTCAGACGACGAATCCACGATCCGCCGCCTGATTCTGGCTGGAATGAACGCCGCCCGGTTTAACTTTTCCCACGGAACCCACGAAAGCCACCTGGCGCTGCTGCAAAATCTGAAGCGGGTACGGGACGAGCTGGGGCTCCCCGTGGCCACCATTCTCGACACGAAGGGACCGGAGATCCGGATCAAAACCTTTGCCGCCGGGGCAATCACGCTGATGCCGGGCGATCCCTTCACCCTGACCACCAGAGAGGTTGCGGGGGACGAAACACAGGTTTCGGTTACCTATTCCAGCCTCCATCAGGAACTGAAAACCGGCGACGGTATTCTGCTGGACGACGGCCTGATTGAGCTGCGGGTGGAGACTGTGGATGGGCAGGATATCCGCTGCAGAGTGATCAGCGGCGGCAGCCTGTCCAACAATAAAAGCATTAATTTTCCCGGCATCAAGATTCCCCTGCCTTCCCTGACGGACAAGGACCGCGAGGACATCCGGTTTGCCGTGGAGCAGGATTTTGACTTTATCGCCGCGTCCTTTGTCCGAAAGGCGGAGGACATCGCCGACATCCGGGCGGTTCTGAGCGAATACGGCGGCAAGGACATCCGCATCATCGCAAAGATTGAAAACCGCGAGGGTGTGGAGAACATGCGGGAGATTATCGATGCGGCGGATGGTGTGATGGTGGCCCGGGGCGATCTGGGTGTGGAAATTCCAGCCTATGAGGTGCCGGTGATCCAGAAGCGGATGATTTCATCCACCGTCCGCAGGGGGCGCCCGGTGATCACCGCCACTCAGATGCTGGATTCCATGATCCGAAACCCCCGTCCCACACGGGCGGAGGTTTCCGATGTGGCCAACGCCGTCTTTGACGGCACCTCCGCCGTGATGCTCTCCGGCGAGACCGCTTCGGGAAAATTTCCTGTGGAGGCGCTGGAAACCATGGTCGCCACGGTGGTTGCCGCGGAGAGCTCCGTCAACTATTGGGGACGGTTTCAGAAAGCGAAATTTTCCAACGGAAACTCCATCCATGACGCCATCTCCCACACCTGCTGTCTTGCTGCCATGGATTTAAACGCCGCCGCCATTCTGGCGGCGACTCAATCGGGAAAGACGGCCCGCTCCATCTCTCGGTTCCGTCCGGCCTGCCTCATCGCCGCTATCACCACCACCGAGCGGGTTCGCCGCCAGCTGGCCATTACCTGGGGCGTCTATCCCTGCCTCTCCGGCTCGGTGGATTCCACTGACCGATTGTTTTCACTCACCGTAGACTGCGCCCGGAAAGAGGGCATGGTTTCGCCCGGGGATACCGTGGTGATTACGGCGGGGCTCCCCATCGGGCAGAGCGGCTCCACCAATCTGATTAAGGCCCAGATTGTCGATCCTCCCAACGGAGGTTAACAGTCCGCGGGCAGGGCCGCCGAGCGGTGCGCGTCAAAAAGAGGCTGCCCTGCGTATGTTCAGGGCAGCCTCTCAGATTGTCACTGCATAATCGGCGCAAAGGTGAGGCAAAACACAAAAAAGATATTTGTTCACACTTTTTATGATGATTTCAACAAGAACCGGATGATATAATAGGAGCCGTGCGGCGGATTCCGGGATGGGGGTTGTCCGCGCGTGTCAATTGTGCTATGATTTTTCCGCTGTGCGTTGGAAGAAAGCCGCACGGGATACCGATACAAACCGACGACTGGAGTATACGCAATGAGAAACATTCTGGATCGAATCAATCGCATGGATCATAAAACCATGGTTGCGCTGACGGTGCTGCTGTTTATCCTCTCATGCGTTGTGCGGTCGTTCTTTTCCTGCTATCCCAAATCGATCCATGTGCATCCCGACGAAATCCGCTATCTGGATATCTCCAGAAGCCTTTTTTACGGACAGGGTATCTTGGTTCATAATGTGGCTATGAATTTTGACTCTATTTTATATCCGCTCTTTTTGGCTCCGTTTAATTTGATTCAGGATCAGCTGGCCAGAATCAACGCCATCTCCATCAGCAATTCCATTGTGATTTCAACGGTTATTTTCCCGGTGTATCTGATTGGAAAAAAGCTGCTCGTCCGCAATGGCCCGGTGCTTCTTCTGCTGCTCACCGTGCTCCTGATGCCGGATTTGACCACCTCCATTACCTTTATGTCAGAAAACCTGTTTTACCCTCTGTCCGCGTGGCTTTTTTACTGCGTGCTGCAGTTCTGGGGAACGGAGAGGCACAGACAAAAGCTGATCTACTGTATCCTGGCTGCGTTTTTTTGCTTTCTGACCTATCTGACCAAGGTGGTCGCGGTCTACTTTATCGGCGCGTTTCTCGTCACCCTGGTGTTCGACTGTGTTTTCACCAAAACTCACACACCCAAGCAAAACCTAACGTACGGGCTCGGCTTCGGGATTGCCGCGTTGGGGCTTATTTTGGCCTATAAGGTGTTTGTGTATTTCGTGTTCGGTTCCAACCTCAATTCTTACGACGGCAACCTCAGGCTGGCGGTCTATGATTTTGATACCTTCATTTATCTGTTTTACGCATTTTTCTATAACCTCATGTTTGCGCTGATTGCGCTTTTCTATCTTCCCGTGATCATGCCCATCACCCGCTTCCATTCCCTCGGAAAGCGGGAAAAAAATTTACTGGTGTTTGCGGTCGCGGGTTTGCTGGCTATGCTGGCTATCATTACGGTCAGCATTTCTCTCAACGAGGATTATCCGAAGTATTATATCCGGCAGCACACCCGGTATTATGCACCGCTCGTGATTATTTTCCTCGCATTGTTTTTTCAGCAATTTTGTTCTGGGGAGAAGGATGAACCGGAGCGCCGCGTGCCCATTGTACGGTGTAAGCCCGTTGCCGCGCTGACGGTTTTTACTGTCTTTTTCTGTATGCTGGTGTTTTATCTGTTCCATTTCTTCTCCAACGTGTGCATCGATGGGGTCCTGTTGCAGGCCATCAGCTCGCTGGGAAGCTCTCTGGCCGAGCTTTCCGGTGATATCAATGAATTTAGCGCCCAGTGGCAGCTGGTTCTGGCAAAGTGCCTTGTGGTGGCGGTGGTGATTGCCTTTACCATACTGCTGACGGCGAACCGGACGAAAAAGAATGGTGCGAGGGTGTTTGTCCTGTGCATCGTGGCGATCAGCGTTGCCAACAACTATTTCGCCATGAAGGAATTCCGGGGCGTTTATGCCGACGCGCCGGTTTTGATGGACGAAGCCATTACCATCAATAATTATCTCCTGGACAATAACGACGGCGGCAATGTTTTGATCATTTCCAGCGGGTACGCCCCGGTTCTGGATACCTATATTGAGGGAACCCCGTATTTCACGACGAAGGCTAAAATTGAAGATGCGCTGGGAGACGCGGACACGATCGAACTCTCTGTGCAGAAAATTGTCAGCAACTATCCCTTCAATGAATATGATTTAAGTCAAGTGGAATATATCATCACCGACCACTGTGTCGACTTAAATATGGATTTTTATCAGGAAATTGAGTTTTCGGGAGTAACGGATTACAGCCTTTATCATTCGGTTGACCCGGTCAATCTGTATTTTGCGGCGGATTCGGACTGAATGAGGGAAGGAGCGTGCACATGAGAAAACGCATCGGCGGGGAACGGTTGGACGAGCTGATTCGGTTTGCCGTTAACGGAGGGCTCTGCTTTCTTCTGGAGTACGGCTTGCTTTACGGGCTGACGGAATATGCCGGGCTTTACTATTTGAGCTCCTCCGCCGTCAGCTTTGCGGCGTCGGTTGTTTTGAACTACGTTATCTGCATGGTGTGGGTGTTTCCGGGAACAAAAAACAGAGGAATCAGGTCCAAGCTGATCTTCGTCGGTTCCAGTCTGGCGGGGCTTCTGCTCAACCAACTGATCATGTGGTTTTTTGTTGAGGTTTTCGGCGTCTACTATATGCTGACGAAAATCATCGCCACCGGGGTGGTGATGGTTTGGAATTATGTGATGAAGCGGAAAGCTTTAGTCGTGTAAAAGAGGAGAACAGTCATGAGCGTCGCGGTTTTAATTCCCTGCTACAACGAGAGCCTGACCATTCAAAAGGTTGTCAGGGATTTTAGGGAAGCTCTGCCGGAGGCAGATATTTATGTGTATGACAACAATTCCACGGACCACGCGGATGAACTGGCCCGGGAAGCCGGAGCCATCGTCCGCTATGAACGCAGACAGGGGAAGGGAAATGTTATCCGGACCATGTTTCGTGAGATACAGGCCGACTGCTATATCATGGTGGACGGGGACGACACCTACGAGGCGTCCTATGCCCGGGAAATGGCGGATCTGGTGCTGCAGGGACGGGCGGATATGGTGATTGGAGACCGGCTCTCCACCTCTTATTTTACCGAGAACAAGCGGCCGTTTCATAACGCCGGAAATGTGCTGGTCAAAAATCTGGTCAACCGGTTTTTTCATGGACAGGTGACGGATATTATGACAGGCTACCGCGCCTTCAGCCATATTTTTGTCAAATCCTTTCCGGTACTTTCCAAGGGATTTGAAATTGAAACGGAAATGACCATCCATGCGCTGGATAAGAATATGTCCGTCACATCGCTGCCCGTCTCTTATCGGGACAGGCCCGCCGGCAGCGTGTCCAAGCTGAACACCTATTCCGACGGCCTGCGGGTGATCAGCACCATTTTCAAGCTGCTCAAGGATTATAAGCCATTGCAGTTTTTTTCCGCCATCGCCCTGCTCCTGATGGTTGTCGCGCTGATTCTGGTGATGCCGATTTTAATCGAGTATTCCAGAACCGGCCTTGTGCCCCGGTTTCCCACTCTGTTTGTGGCGGGCTTTTCGGCGCTGTCCTCCATTCTGCTGTTTTCCTGCGGGCTGATTCTGGATACCGAAAACAAGCACAGCAGGCAGGCATTTGAGTTGCAGCTGAATATTATAGAAATGCTCTGGAAGCCGGATCGGTAACGGCTGACAATGCCCATGCGGCAGCAGGTGTCAATCTATTTTTACTGCAAAAAGGCTTCCTCATCTGTGGATGAGGAAGCCTTTTTTGTTGTGTATGGATTAGGTGCGGGCAGGTTATTCGCCGGAAATTTCCGCGGAGGAGGACATACCAAGGCTGACAATGCTGGCCTGGTCGTCAGTGATGGTGCCGTTGCTGACCAGATTTTCCAGAATTTCCTCAATGGCATCGGAAAAATCATCGCTGCTGCTGCCGCTGTCGGAGCTGTCCGTCTCGTCGGAGGAGGAGGTCAGGGCGGTGACGATGGAATCAGCCTGATCGCCGGTGATGATGCCGTCCTCCACCAGACTGTCCAGCAGCTCGTCCAGAGGATCGGAAGAATCATCGTCATCATCGTCATCGTCGTCCGCACCTCCCGCACCGGGAGGGGGACCCATGGCGGCAGACACTGAGTCCGCCTGATCGCTGGTGATGGTGCCGCTGCTGACCAGGCTGTCAAGCAGGCTCTTGAACGGGTTGGAGCCGTCGCTGACGTCGATGCTGCTGTCGGAGGAGGTCATAGCGGAGGAAATGGCATCTGCCTGACTGCTGGTCAGGGTGCCGTCTGCCACCAGGCTGGCAAGAAGATCGGAATTGGACTGGCCGCTGGTGCCGGAAGTTGCCGAGGTGAGGAAGTCATAGGCATCGTCGCTGAGGTCCAGCTGATCGGAATCAAACAGACTTCCGTATGCGCTGGTCAGGCTGGTTGCGGAGGTAACGGTTAGGCTCGATGAAGTGGTATTCAGGTAGAGAGAGGATATGGAGGTATCAGTTCCAATGGCGTTCATGAAGACATCCCTTTCTGAAATTAAATCTGACGGTGATGCATCCGGAGATGGTCTGGCAAATTTTTCTGCAAGATCTCAGACTGAGTATACCTCCTGATTCTTTATTAACTCTTAAAATTCGACATAAAAATAAAATAAAAATCCGAATTGCGCCAAAAGCGGAGCATTCGGATTTCATCAAGTATTTTGGTTAGACTAATATCTGCTGAATCAATCGCATCAAAAAATTAAATCAATTTATAGTGAGGACGTTCTTTGCCGAACAGCCGATAACTCAGCCAGCCGTTGAGAAGCACGGCGACTATGGATAACGCAATCCAGAGCAGGCTGAAGGGCAGGCAGATTTGTCCGCATAAATTGAAAGGCAGCGAGGAATAATCCCAAATTCCCATTCCGAGGTAGATATTAAAATAAATTCCGAAAATCAGCTCGGTCACGGTAATAATCACTGAGCCGATCACGCCCTGGAGGAGCAATGGCATGTCCCAGGGAAACACATCGGAGATGGAGGCAAGCTCCACAAACACAAGCCCACCGGCAAGAAACATGCTCCAGTGGATGACGCCGCCCTGGAACAAAATCAATTTAAACATCATTTCAAGGATGGAATAGATGCCTCCACCCAACGTAAACAGAAAAATTGACCGAATCAATCGGATCATTCGTACCACCTCCCGTCTTTGCCGCAGCTGTAGTTATAGTGTCTGAAACCTGCGCCCGCGCTATTCGCCGGAGGGAGAAACAAATGATGGACTAAAATCCATTGACATACCAGTGAAACCAGACATACGGAAGTCCGCGAGGGAATCAAAGCAATTGACGTTTGCCGTTTGGCCTGTATAATGGAGGTGGCATAGCATTGATTCGGGATATGGAGAGGAAGTTGCGGGATGGGATATGAACGAGCATGCACCACGGACACGGCGGCTGCCGGAGCAATGAGCGGGGAGGAGGCCGTTGCCTACCTGAAAAGCCGGGCCTCGCTGGGCAGCAAGCTCGGCCTTTCGCGCATCCGGGAGCTGCTTGCGGCGCTGGGGAATCCTCAAAAAACGCTGCGGTTTGTCCATGTGGCGGGAACCAATGGCAAGGGCAGTACCTCAGCCATGCTGGCGTCGATTCTGGCGGCGGCGGGATACCGCGTCGGCCTTTTTACATCGCCTTGCCTGGAGCGGATAAACGAACAGATTACGGTCAACGGCGAGCCGATTTCCGATGAGGCGCTGGGCGCCGGGATGGGTGCCCTGAAGCAGGCGGCGGAGGCGATGGCCGACCCACCCAGTGAGTTTGAAGTGCTCACGGCATTGGCGTTTCTTCATTTTGTACAGTGCGGCTGTGACCTTGTGGTGCTGGAGGTGGGAATGGGCGGAGCCACGGACAGCACCAATGTCATTGACCCGCCGGAAGCGGCGGTCATCACCGCCATCAGTCTCGACCACACCGCTGTTCTGGGACACTCCCTCACGGAAATCGCGGCGGTCAAAGCAGGAATTATTAAATCTGGCTGCGATGTGGTGCTGTATCCCAACCCATCGGTGGAGCGGATAATCGCGGAGATTTGCGACAGGCAGGGAGCGCGGCTCCATCCCGTGGAGCTTGCCCGCGCCACCGCGCTGAAGCATGGGCTGGAGGGACAGACCTTTCAATGGGATGGCGAGGAATTGTTTCTGCCCCTTTTGGGCGGGCATCAGTTGAATAATGCCGCCGCCGCGCTGACCACCATTGAGATTTTGAGAACCCGCGGCTGGAGCGTCAGTCCCGAGGCGGTTCGGCTGGGGCTTCGGCGGACCAGATGGCCCGCCCGTTTTGAGGTGCTCATCCGGGAGCCGCTGTTTCTGCTGGATGGAGGGCACAATCCACAGGGCGCGGCGGCGCTGGCGGACAATATCGCGGAGTATCTTCCGGGCCGTACCCTGACTTTTTTGGTGGGGTTACTGGCGGATAAGGATTATGAGGCTATGCTCCGCCGGGTCGAGCCCTTTGCCTCCGCGTTTGTGGCGGTGAGCCCCAACAACTCCAGAGCGTTGCCTGTGGAGGCGCTGGCGGAGCATCTGGCGGGCTTTGGAAAGCCGGTGACCATCTGCGGGAGTGTGGAGCAGGGAGTCGAGGCTGCCCGGATGCTGGCGGAAGAAGGCGGCGCGGTCTGCGCGTTCGGTTCCCTGTATATGGCGGGTGCGGTGCGCCGGTGTGTTCTCGGAGAAAAAGCACTCAGAGAAGAAAGTTCAAATGGCAGGATTTGAACAATAAAAAATTTCCATGCAAGCTGATCCCAGATCGGCATCCGCGCCTGGCATTGCGGAAGCTTGGGTGATTGCATTTTGTTGCAGACAGATAAAAAGAGACAGCCAATGTACTGACGTACAGTGGCTGCCGATAAAAAAGAAAAGAAGGAAGAGGGAAGAAAATGAAAGAAGTCAGTGCTCTTGTCCTGACATGATCATCATACCAGATTCACGAAAAGGAGGATGGACAAATTGATAAAATTTGATGAATGATTTGTGAATGGGCAAGCCGCTGGTCAGATCAGAGAATGCAATGGGACGACTGCCTCTTGACAAGAGACATTATCTAAGATAACATATAAACTACGGAAACAGCCCGTGGATGGCGGATTGTTTGCGGAATTAATTAAAAGCGTTTCTGTCAGAGTAGGAATGACGCGTTAAGTGCCGTCGGATGGGAAGTTGCCGGCGGACGAAGGGGAAATATTCCCTGCGATGTCACTCCGCATCCGCTGCCACAGAGAAAAAGATATGCGTACGGTATCTCTTTTTGTGGCAACGCCATAAAAGGAGGTATTTTTTATTCAAACAGTCAATTCCCGTTCCCTGAAAATCCTGGTTCATGTCGCGCTGCTCATTGCGTTGGACATTGTTCTCACTCAATTCTGCACCATCAAGACCCCCATTTTGCGCATTGGTTTTGGATTTGTGCCTGTGGCGGTCTGTGCAATGCTGTACGGGCCCTTTTGGGCGGCAACGGTGGGCGGCGTCAGCGACATTGTGTACGCCGTGCTTCTGTCGGGCGGCACCTATTTTCCGGGCATCACCCTGTCCGCCATCCTGACGGGCGTGGTGTTCGGGCTGTTCCTTCACAACCGAAAGGAGGGCTGGCTCTCCATCCTGCTGGCCGCCGGGGTCAACTGTTTGGTGATCAGCCTGGGGCTGACCACCTTTTGGCTGCATCTGCTGTATGACACGCCGTATCTGACCCTGATGGTCACCCGGGTTTTGCAGTGCGGCGTCATGCTGCCCATCCAGTTTGCCGTACTGCGTCTGCTGAGAAAGCCTGTCTTTTTGTACGGCGGAGGGCGCTTTTCCATGTCATAGAAGCGGTTACCCTTGAAATAATCACAACAGGAACCCGCCGGCCAAGCCGGTGGGTTCCTGTTGCATCAGGTTCCGGAATATGCTATGATCATAAAATCGCGCAGGTAAATGAAGGATGGAGGACTTAACTTGGATCAGTTTCAAAATGTGACTGTGGTGAAACAGGCGAATATTTATTTTGAAGGCAGGGTGACCAGCCGTACCGTGCTGTTTGAGGACGGAACCAGAAAAACCCTGGGTATGATGCTGCCCGGCGAATATGAGTTCGGCACGGGGGACCGGGAGCTGATGGAGATTCTGGCGGGAAGCGTTCAGACCCTGCTGCCTGGCAACGGAGCGTGGGCTGTGTTCGGCCCGGGCGAAAGCTTCCAGATTCCAGCCAACAGCAAGTTTCAGGTGAAGATGGAGGAGCCGGTTGATTACTGCTGCTCCTACCTCAAGGAATAACTACAATGCAAAGGGCTGTGCGGTATCGCACAGCCCTTCGCACTTGATGGATCATCCCGCTATTTGTAATTCCACAAAGAAAGATCCCTCAGCCGGCGTCTCCGGACGCCGGCTGTTTCATTGCCGCATTTCGCTGCATAGCCTCCAGCGTCTGGGCGATGAGCGTGTTCAGTTCCGTCCCCAGCATCTCGACGCCCCGGGTAATTACCTCCCGGGAGCATCCCGCGGCAAATTTGTTGTCCTTGAACTTTTTGGTGACCGATTTGACCTCCATGCCCTCCAGCCCTGTGGGTCTCATCAGCGCCGCCGCCCCGATGAGGCCGGTGAGCTCATCTACGGCGTACAACACCTTTTCCATGATGTGCTCAGGCGGAATGTCCACGCAGATTCCGTAGCCGTGGCTGGCGGTGGCGCGGATGATGCTCTCGTCCAAATCAAGCTCGCGCATCAGCTCCTGAGATTTCACACAATGCGCCTCGGGCCAGAGTTCGAAATCCAGATCGTGGAGCAGACCCACGCTGCGCCAGTAATCAACGCGCTCAGGGTCATATTGTTCCGCGAAATAAGCCATTACGGCCCCCACGGTAAGGGCGTGCTGAATGTGAAACTCCTCTTTGTTATACTGCCTGACCAGTGTAAGGCTCTGCTCAGGCGTCGGAATATAGCTCATTTCATTCACTCCTGGTATGTTTAATATGATAGACACGCTGCCGGGAAGCGGCAGGAGGTGCTCACAGAGAAGTGGAACGCAGTATATAGTCCACAGGCCGGGTCTCGTCGTGAGGCCAAAGTACAAGCAGGGTTCCGTCGGAAACGGAGATGGAACAGGGAGCTCCGGTGAACTCGTTACTGACGCCAATGGGAAATGAGGAGGTCATCTCGTAGTCAGACAGCTCGTATTTTAACCCCCGCAGGGTGACATCATGTGCGGTGCCGTCAAAGGAAAAGACCGATATGATGCCCGTACAGTGGTGTGGAAACCGGAGTGTGCCGTTTTTGACAGCGGTGGCAGCCGTGCCGTTTCCGATCAGATATCCCGCCGCGCCGCGCTCCGCCAGAAAGGAGAGGGTTTGCAGGTTGGCGATGGTGTGATCCAGACGTCCGCCCATTCCGCCGTAGAGCAAAAAGGTTTGATATCCCCGGGAAAGGCCCTCCCGAACCGCCAGCAGCATGTCGGTGTCGTTTTTTTGAGAGGGGTAGAGCAGCAGGCGGGGGTGCTCCGGTATCTCACCCAGGGAATCAAAATCCCCCAAAACCAGATCGGCGGGGATTTCGTGGGCTTGTAAATAGGCCAAGCCCGCGTCCGCCGCAATGACATAACGGGGCTGGGCAAGGCAAAGGGAATCCGGGGTGATGGTTCCCGCACCGAAAATATAGCATAGCGTTTGATCTGTCAAAGCCGCACCTCTTTTTTGTTGGTGGAACTATTGTACCACCCGGAGGGCAAGGATACAACTGCCTTTCTGGGAAACAGGATTGCCCAATATGGACATGTTGTCAAGGAGGGCCGCATAGACTGGAAAATAAGGAGCGGTCAGCCGGAACAGCAGAGAGGACAGGCCAAACCGCTGGGGAGGTTGCGGACGGTTGGTTGCCGGACGCCGGAAAGGAGCGGATATGGGGATGAAAATCGCGCTTGCCGGAAATCCGAACTGCGGTAAAACCACCATGTTTAACGACTTGACGGGCAGTGCGCAGTACGTGGGAAATTGGCCGGGAGTCACGGTGGAACAGAAAGAGGGCAGGCTTCGGGGAAATCAGGCGGTCATTCTTCAGGATTTGCCGGGTATTTATTCGCTCTCGCCGTATACCGCGGAGGAAATGGTTACCCGAACCTATCTGGTGAAGGAGCGGCCCGACGCGATCATTGATATCATTGACGGCACGAATATCGAGCGGAATTTGTATCTCAGCACCCAACTGCTTGAGCTGGGAATTCCCATGGTGATCGCGGTGAATATGATCGATGTGGTACGCAAAAGAGGGGACAGCATTGATCTGGACCAGCTGGCCAGGGCGCTTGGATGCCCGGTGATGGAGACCTCGGCGCTGAAGGGCGAAGGCTCCGTGGCGGTGGCCCGGCGCGCGGTTTCCCTGGCCGGACATGGGGGAACCGCCGTGATGCCGCGAGTGTTCCAGGGAGCGGCGGAGCGCGCTGTGCTCGGGATTGAGAAGCTCATCCGGAGCAAGGTTGATCCGCGGCTGCTGCGGTGGTACGCGGTGAAGCTGTTTGAGCGGGACGGGAACATCCAGGAGGAGCTGGGGCTGGACGCGGGGCTGAACGCCCGCATGGAGGGATACATAGCCGAATGCGAGCTGGAATTGGACGACGATGCCCGGAGTATTGTTGCCAATCAGCGTTATGAATATATCACCGGAGTGGTCAAAACCGCTGTCACGAGACACAGCGCGTCCCGGACGCAGGTAAGTGAGCGGATTGACCGGGTGGTGACGAACCGCCTTCTTGCGCTGCCGATATTCGCGGCCATCATGTTTGCGGTTTATTTTGTCTCCGTTACCAGTCTTGGAAAGCTGGCTACCGATTTTATGAATCACACCCTGTTCAATGCATGGATTATCCCATGGGTACGGGGAGTTCTGGAGCAAACCGGCTGCGCGGACTGGCTGGCCGGGCTGGTGATGAATGGAATCATCAGCGGGGTAGGTTCCGTACTGCGCTTTGTTCCGCAAATGTTTCTGCTGTTTCTGATGCTCTCCCTGCTGGAGGACTGCGGCTATATGTCCCGTGTCGCTTTTATTATGGACAAGGTCTTTCGTCAATTCGGACTTTCCGGCAAGAGCTTTATTCCTATGCTCATCGGTTCAGGCTGTTCGGTGCCCGGCATCATGGCCGCCCGTACCATCGAGCGGGAGCGCGACCGTCGAATGACCATTATGACCACCTCTTTCATTCCCTGCGGGGCGAAAATGCCCATCATCGCGCTGATCGCGGGGGCGCTGTTTGACGGGGCCTGGTGGGTTGCTCCCCTCGCCTATGCCATGGGGGTTGCTTCGGTGGCGGTTTCCGGTGTTATGCTAAAAAAGACGCGGCTTTTTGCCGGAAGCGTATCACCCTTTGTCATGGAGCTGCCCTCCTATCACCTGCCCACCGCCAAAACGGTTCTTCGGAGCACCTGGGAGCGGGGGTGGTCTTTCCTCAAGCGGGCAGGGACAGTCATTTTACTTGCCAGCATTGGGATCTGGTTTTTGTCCAGCTTCGGCTTTCAAAACGGAAGCTTCGGGTTGCTGGAGGGCATGGATCACAGCATTCTGGCCACCATCGGCGGCATAATCGCCCCTGTTTTCACTCCTCTGGGCTTTGGCACGTGGGAGGCGGCGGTGGCTTCGCTGATGGGGCTGATGGCCAAAGAGGAGCTGGTGGGGGTGTTCGGTGTGCTGTACGGCTCCGGGGCGGGAGGAGCCGAAGGGATTGCCGCGCACTTCACGCCGCTGTCCGGCTTTGCCTTCCTGATGTTTAATTTGCTCTGCGCCCCCTGTATCGCCGCCATGAGCGCGATCCACCGGGAAATGAACAGCGACCGCTGGACGGCGTTTGCCCTCTCCTATCTCTGCGTTTACGCATACTGTGTCTCACTGATTGTCTACCAGGTGGGACTGCTGTGTTCCGGCGGCGGCTTTACCGTGGGCACCGGGGCGGCTCTGGCAGTGTTGTCGGTTCTGCTCTGCCTTATTCTGAGGCCGGACAAGTTGGGGAGCGGTGAGATGAAAAAAAAGGGGAGGCGTTTTTGAACCGCTGCATCCTAACAGCTTACAAAAACACCTCCCTGTTGGTTAAACGGAATCCTGGGGATCCAGCTCTCCGTTGGAGGGAACCGCTTGCTCGGGTGTGCTCTGGTAGAGAACATTGGTGTTGCCCGCCAGCATGCTCTGCCGGTACGCGGTCAGATCCTCCAGGGAATAGAAGGGGAGATTGCTGTGATTCAGCGCGACCTGATCGCCAAGGGAAAGCGACTTATAAAACGCAAGGGCATCCGGGGGCAGGGCGGTTAAATCAAGCATTGTTTCCGCCCTCCTGTTGGATGATCCGCTCCAGACAGCTCATGAGATCTGTTAAGGTTTCCACGCGGACATCCATGGAACGGATGGCATTTTTCAGATCCGTGTCGAGAGAATCAAATTGAGGACGGATGCGGGGATTGATATAAAACATGATGATCACCTCGATCACAGTTTGCCCTGCAAAGAGAAAAAAATACCAGAAAATCTCATGAATAAAGAAAGCGAACAAACAGCCGCCGTACTCGCTTCCAGTACGGCGGCTGCTTTTTTTGAAAGAAAAGAAGAGAAAGAAAAAACTGTGGTTTCCTGACAAAACAATTATAACAACATGAGCGAAAACGAACATGGATAAAATAAAAACAAAATATGAATAATTTGTAAACTCACAGAAAAACAATCACACGGTACATGAGCATGAAGTGAAAGATGCTGCCCAAAATAATGAAAACATGAAAAACCTCATGGCAGCCAAAACGAGGATTACCGCGGCCCGGCCACTTCAGGGCATAGAGGACGCCGCCGATGGTATAGAGGATTCCGCCGCCGATCAGCCAGAATAATCCTTCGGCGGGAATGACCAGACTGACGGGGTAAATAGCTACCACCACAAGCCAGCCCATGAACAGATAGATGCCGGCGGTGATCCAGCGGGGCGCGTTGATCCACAGCAGGCTCATAATAACGCCCGCCACCGCGAGAACCCAGATGATGCCGAAGAGAGACCATCCCCAGGTGCCAAAGAGGGCAATCAGGCAGATGGGAGTATAGGTGCCCGCGATGAGGCCATAGATGGAGATATGGTCATATTTACGCAGCGCAATGCGGGCTGTGACGCCAGTGTTGAGACAGTGGTAAAGGGTGCTGGCGGTATACAGTCCGATCATAGAGATTCCATAGACACCAAAGATCGGAATGCTCCAGGGAAAGAAGGAGGAGGCCGAGGCCCGCAGCAGCAGGAGAATGGTTCCGAGCAGGGCAAAAACCGCGCCGATGCCATGGGTGATGGCAGACCAGGGGCGAAGGCCGTCGTAAGGATTTCGGCCTGTTTCCTGAGGAGCCTTGTGTGCGGTTCGGTGCTTTTGCTTTGCCGGTGCCGGCTGAGTTACGTTTATTGGCTGCTGGTTCGGGGAGAGCAGATTTTCGTCGTTCATCATTCATCACCGTATGTATTATAACACGCAACGCGATAAAATAGCAATAGGAAAATAACAAAATATAATATTAAAAATTACATCCGAGATAGAAAAACGACGGAGCAGTGACGCCCCGTCGTTTCGTATGAATCATTAGTTGCAGAAAAGCTGTGTCCAGTAGGCCGTGCCATTGCTGAAGGTGTAGCCGACGCCGATGCGGGTAAAGCTGGTAGACATGATATTGGCCCGGTGTTCGGAAGAATTCAGCCATGCGGTGACCACCTCGGAGGGAGTGCTCTGACCGTAAGCGATGTTTTCTCCTGAGGCGCGGTAGGAGACACCCGCGTCGTCCAGCGCGGTAAAGCAGGAGGTGCCGTCGGGGCGGGTGTGGGAGAAGGAGGTCCGAATCTCCGATGCCCGGGTCATGGCGGCAGAGGTGATGGTGGAATCCAGCGTCAGCGCGGGCAGTCCCTCCTCGGCGCGGGCCTCGTTCACCAGGTTGACTACCGCCTGGATGTAGGTAGCAGTTGTGCCGCTCTGCTGGGTAGTGGAGGTAGTGTTTGTCGTGGTGGTCTTGCCGGTGTTGTTTGTGGAATTAGTGGTGCTCTTACCTGTATTGTTTGCAGAGCCGGTGGTGGTGTTACCGGTGTTGTTTGTGGAACCGGCGGTAGTCTTGCCGGTGTTATTTGCGGAATTGGTGTTAGACTTGCTTGTGCTGTTAGAGGCATTGGAGCTTGTGGTCTGAGTGGTTGCTTGGTTGGAGTCGGAGGTATTGGATGTATTCAAGCACTGCAGCAGCGTTTTGCCACTGGAAACCACTGCCTGATCCAGTGCGCTGGAGGAGAGCGTGGCCACGTCGCCCCGGTTCAGATTCTGGCTGCCGCTGTAGCTGCCGCAGTCCAGACCAATGTTGCTGGCATAGGAAGCCGCGTCCGTCCAGGAGAAGCTGCCCGACTCATCGGAATAGCCCAGAGCGCGCAGCAGCAGTGTCGCATACTGATTGCAGGTTACCTGATCATCACTGCCGAACTGGGTGTCCGAGACTCCCTTGGTCAGGCCGTTCTGATAGGCGTAGGAGACATAGGGCTCTGCCCAGGACGGTACATCGGTGAAGGGGCAGCTGTTGTCCTCACTGAGGGCCGTGTCCTCTTGCCCAAGTAAACGCACCAGCATGGTGACTGCTTGGGCGCGGGTTGTGGAGCTGTCCAAATCAAAATTGGGCGTTCCGTCCGAATATGTACCGGTGCCTTGAAGCAATCCCAGGCCATAGAGACGCTGTGCGCAGGTTTGGGATGTGTCCGCCGCGCTGGCAAATGAGATCAGCATGACGCTGGCCAGGGCGGCAGACAGCAGAGTCGAAATGAGTCGTTTCATGGGGAAAATCCCTCCTTTTGCATTATCATAGCGGGCAGGAAGGATGATGTCAATGGAAAGTGTTTCAAATGAAAAACGAAAAGTTACAATAAGTTACAGGCAAAAGCAAAGAAAAACACCGCCTTATAAGACGGTGTTTTGATGATTAAGCCAGTTTTGATTTGGAGAGCTCCACCAGAGAGACGAAAGCTTCCTTGTTATTCACAGCCAGCTCAGCCAGCATCTTGCGGTTAATCTCCACGCCGGCCTTTTTCAGTCCGTTCATGAAGGTGGAATAATTCATTCCGTTGAGCTTGCAGGCGGCGGAAATGCGGGTGATCCACAGCTGGCGGAAGTCGCGCTTTTTCAGGCGGCGTCCGGTATAGGCGTAAGCCAGGGACTTCATGACCTGCTCACGAGCCATTTTAAAATGCTTGGATTTGGCGCCCCAGTAGCCCTTGGCCAGCTTGAGGGTTTTATTTCTTCTCTTGCGCGTCATCATCGCGCCTTTGACTCTTGCCATTGTATGTTAGCCTCCTAAAAAACGATTCGTCTTATTTGTAAGGGATCATGCGCTTGACTGCAGACGCGTTGGTGACGTCTGCATAGGCACCCTTGCGGAGGCCTCTTTTCCGTTTGCTGTCCTTGCCGTGACCATTGAGAAGGTGGCGTTTAAAGGCGTGAGCGCGCTTGACCTTACCGGATTTGGTGAGGCTGAAGCGCTTTTTTGCGCCACTGTGAGTTTTCAGCTTAGGCATAGGGGGTGACTCCTTTACTAGTTACTTTTTTGTTTCTTTTGTGACCTTGGGGGACAGGAATATGCTCATATGGCGCCCATCCAGTTTAGGATCCTTGTCCATGATGGCAACTTCCGCACACTGCTCCGAAAATTTCAGCAAAAGACCCCGGCCGATGTCTGTGTGAGCCATTTCGCGGCCGCGGAAGCGAACCGTCACCTTGACCCGGTTGCCCTCGGACAGAAACTTCTGAGCGTTGCGAAGCTTGACGTTAAAGTCATTCACATCAATGCCAGGGGACATGCGCACCTCTTTGATTTCAACGACATGCTGGTTTTTGCGCGCTTCCTTATCCCGTTTTGTCTGCTCGAATTTGAATTTTCCGTAATCCATCAGCTTACAGACGGGAGGAACGGCGTTGGGAGAAATTTTCACAAGATCAAGGTCAAACTCCGCGGCCTTTTCAAGTGCTTCGCGGACGGAAACCACGCCGAGCTGATCTCCATTTTCAGAGATCAGACGAACCTCTTTGTCACGGATTTCGTCGTTGATTTGATGAGACATATTACTGATACCAAAGCACCTCCATTTCAAAAAAACACGGGTACCGGAAAGGTACCCGTGAAGAATACAACGCAATAACGCCCCGAAGGGCGGGCATTGAAACTGTTAACCCGGCGCGCAATGCGGCAAGGTGAGGACACGGTACCGTTCCTACTTCTTTGTGCCATAGTAGTATATCGAACTTTTTATACTTTGTCAACATGCATTTTTAAAATAAGCACGGTTAAAAAAATAAAAGAAAGTTTATCAATCTCTACCCGCGCGGACTGTGGATTCAGGGGTTGCCGAATAAACCATATCTTGCTATAATAATGTCGTGAAAATCCTAAACGTATGATATGCTGACGAAAAAATGATGTTTTGAGGGGATAACAGTGAAAGAAATTATCCTGGAAACGGCACGGGGAACCTCCTTTGCCGCGTATGAAAATGAGATGGAAGCTCCCAAGGCGGCGATATGCATCGTACATGGAGTGGGCGAGCATTTCACGCGCTATCAGGAAATGGCGGATCATCTGGGACAGCGGGGTTACAGCGTCTATGGACTTGATCTGCTGGGGCATGGGCACTCCCCGGGAATTCGGGGATCTTCTGGCTCCAAGGAAGACATCGGCGGGCTGATCACCACTCTTCTGCGCCATGGCAGGGAGCGTACCCTGGGACTTCCCCAGTTTTTATTCGGGCACTCCATGGGAGGTCTGCTGACGCTTTCCTATCGGCATTATTTTGCCGACTGCGGGGTTACCGGATTCGTCGCCTGCTCGCCGTGGCTGGGGCTTACCCACACCTATGATGAGAATGACATCGAGGAATTTAAGCGCATTGTGGACATGGATCATGACGCGGTGCATAACACGACCATCAGTCCTAAAAAGCTGTTCACTCTCGAGGAGGGGCGGAAAATTGAAAAAGACCCCACCATGCACCCGTATATTACCTACAGCAACCTGCTGGAGCGGCTCAATGACATTGAGTTTGCCTTTCAAGTGGCAGGAGAACCCAGAGCCCCCCTCTATATCTTTCTGGGGGAAGACGACCCTATCTGCAGCGTTGAGAATATCCGCCAGTTCGCCCAGTTGGAGGGCAAGCAATGCACCTTACGCGTTTGGCCGGGGATGAAGCATGAGCCGTGGAACGAACCGGATCGGTATCATGTGGTGGAGGAGCTTGCGGATTGGCTGGATCAAACGCTGGCCGGACGGCGGGGACGATAACAGAACAGAACCCACCGGCTTGATTGGCCGGTGGGTTCTGCTTTATATCCGGCCGATATCGGTCCGGAAGTGTATGTGCTCAAACTCGATGTGACGCGCGGCGGCGTAAGCGGCGTCAATGGCGGCATTTAAATCCGTTCCGGTGGCGGTGACACCCAGGACCCGGCCGCCATTTGTTAAAATCGTTCCGTTTTCATCCGTTTTTGTTCCGGCATGAAACACCATGGCGGTTTGCTCCGCTTTTTCAATGCCTGAGATGGGATATCCCGTTTCATACTGGCCGGGATAGCCGCCGGAGGCCAGCACCAGACAGCAGGCGGCTTCCTCTTTCCATCGGATCGTCAGCTTGTCCAGTGTTCCGTCCACGCAGGCTTCCAGAATGTCCAGCAGATCGGTCTCCAGCAGGGAGAGCACCGCCTGACATTCAGGGTCGCCAAAACGGGCGTTGTACTCCACAACCTGAGGCCCGTCGGGCGTCAGCATTAAACCGAAGTAGATCACGCCCTTGAAGGGACGACCCTCCGTCCTGAGGGCGTTCATGGTGGGCAGGAAAATCTCCTCCATGCAGCGCCGGGCCAGTTCCGGCGTGTAGTTGGGTGAGGGGGCAATCGCGCCCATGCCGCCGGTGTTGGGGCCCTGGTTCCCATCAAAGGCGCGCTTGTGATCCTGGGAGGAGGGCATGGGGACAATGTGTTCGCCATCGGTGAAGGCCAGTACGGTAACCTCTGGGCCGGTCATACACGCCTCAATGACCACCTTGCTGCCGGAATCACCAAATTTTTTGTCCTCCATCATCTCCCGGACAGCTGTTTCCGCCTCATTGACGGTCTGAGCCACCACCACGCCCTTGCCCAGCGCCAGTCCGTCGGCTTTGACCACGATGGGTGCGCCCTGGGCACGGATATAGGAGAGCGCACTGTCAAGCTCGGTAAAGGTCTGATACCGTGCGGTGGGAATGTGATAGCGCTCCATCAGGCTTTTGGAGAACGCCTTGCTGGACTCGATGACGGCCGCATTGGCATGAGGGCCGAAGGCGCGGATACCCGCCGCCTCCATGGCGTCCACCATACCCATGGCGAGGGGGTCGTCAGGAGCGACCATGACAAAGTCAATCTGGTGCTCCTTTGCCCACGCCACCATGTCCGAAACAGCCGTGGCTTTTATGGGCACGGAGATGGCCTGCCGGGCGGTGCCGCCGTTACCGGGGGCGCAGTACAGGGCGGCAATTCTGGGGCTTTGAGAAAGCTTGCGGACAATAGCGTGCTCCCGTCCGCCGGAGCCAATGACCAATACCTTCATGCCGCCACCTCTCAGTGATGAAACAGACGGTTGTCGGTAAAGGCCATGGCGATGCCGTGGCGGTTGCAGGCGTCGATCACGTCCTGATCCCGGACGGAGCCGCCGGGCTGGACGATGTAGCGGACGCCGGATTTATAGGCGCGCTCCACGTTATCGCTGAAGGGGAAGAAGGCGTCGGAACCCACGGAAACGCCGGTGAGCTGAGCGCCCCAGACCTTTTTTTCCGCCGAAGTCAGCACCTCGGGCTTGATGGAAAAAGCGTTCTGCCACACGCCCTCCGCGAGAATGTCCTCATACTCCTCGGAAATATACAGGTCGATGGCGTTGTCCCGGTCAGCGCGCTTGATGCCATCCACGAAGGAGAGGCCAAGAACCTTGGGATGCTGGCGCAGCCACCAGATGTCCGCCTTGCTGCCCGCCAGACGGGTGCAGTGGATGCGGCTCTGCTGTCCGGCGCCCACGCCGATGGTCTGGCCATTTTTGACATAGCAGACGGAGTTGGACTGGGTGTATTTCAGGGTGATCTGAGCCAGCAGCAGGTCGTTTTTTGCGTCCGCCGGAATGTCCTTTGCTTCGGTAACTACGTTTGTAAGGGAGTCCGGGGTGATTTTGAGAAAATTATGTCCCTGCTCGAAGGTAATGCCGAAAATATTGCGGCGCTCCTCCGCCTTGGGGACGTAATCCGGGTCGATCTCAATGATGTTGTAGCCGCCCTTGCGCTTGGATTTCAGGATGGCCAGTGCCTCGTCGGTATAGCCGGGGGCGATGATGCCGTCGGATACCTCGGGCTGGAGCAGACGTGCCGCCGACTCGTCACAGACATCGGAGAGTGCCACCCAGTCGCCGTAGGAGCAGAGACGATCCGCGCCTCTGGCCTTGGCGTAGGCGCAGGCGATGGGAGAGAGCTCCGTGCCGCCGATGAAATACATCCTGCGGTCGGTTTCGGTGAGAGGAGTGCCCAAAGCTGCCCCCGCGGGGGAGACATGCTTGAAGGAAGCCGCGGCGGGAAGACCCGTGGCCTCCTTGAGCTCCCTGACCAGCTGCCAGCTGTTCAGAGCGTCCATAAAGTTAATATAACCCGGCTTTCCGTTATGCACGGAAAACGGCAGCGCTCCGCCGTCGTCCATAAAAAGCCGGGCGGGCTTCTGGTTGGGATTGCAGCCGTATTTCAGCTCAAGTTCAGTCATAATAACCCTCTTATCGATTTTGATTGATGATTGCCGTATCTCCGCGTCCGTTCTTGAGGTTGATGATACGGACAAACAGCGAAACCTTGTTTTCTGAGTTCAGAGCACTCCACAGGCGATCCGCGAAAGCGGCGGCCGAATCATTGCCCATGGCAACGAGTACCGGCTCTCCCTCAAAGGAGGGAAGGGGGGTGCCGTCCCCCAGATAGGTGTGGATAAAATGCCCCTGACCGGCGATGGGTCGGTCATATTCGTAAAAGTAACGGCAGCAGCAGGCGGGATTGCCATTGGCGGATTTCAGGATGGAGAGGCTGTAGCCGCCGTCAGGCCGGACAATGCCGGAAATCCGGGGGGTAAAATTGGGCGCGTCCGGCTCAAATTCCCGGGTCAGCAGCGCGTGCTGGTAGGTATGCCCTTTCTCAAAGCCGTCACGGATGGTATCGGTCTGGTTACCGTTGGTGACGATGGTCTTGCCGTCGAATACGCGGACGGGATGATAGATAATCAGGGAAGGATCGGTCATTTTGGAGGGGTCGAAGGCCTCGGTGCGGATGCCGTCCGGGGTCTCGGTGAAAACGCGGTTGCGGCTGTTCTCGCTGCGTCCCATAATGAAGTAGGCAATGACGGCGGATTGATTGTCGTTGCTGCGTCCCAGGACAATGCCGCGTCCGGGATAGGAATTGGCGTCCAGAAGACGGAAGAGATCAAGCTGTTGCATGGCAAAATTCCTTTCAGAGCCGCGTGTTCCAAAGAATCACGCGGGAGAGATGGTAACGTGGCGCCCATGAACCGATAGCCGTCTCTGGCAGAAGAGGGAGACGGCCTCAGGAAGAATGCTCCATTCCGCCTGCTCCATCACCCGGCGCTGGAGCAGCTCGGCGGTGTCCCCAGGCAGCACCGGAACCGCCTTTTGGAGGATGATAGGGCCGTCGTCCGGGAGCTCCGTGACGAAGTGGACGGTCGCTCCGGTGATCTTCACGCCCCGGGCCAGGGCCTCCTCGTGGACACGCAGGCCGTAAAAGCCCGACCCGCAGAAGGAGGGGATCAGAGAGGGATGGATATTGATGATCCGGTTGGGAAAGGCCTGAATCATTTCAGGGGTGAGAATCTGAAGATAACCGGCCAGTACCACCAGGTCAATGTCAAGCCGGCGGAGCAGGTCAATCAGAGCGCCGGTCATCCCGGCGGCATCGGGATAGTCCTTCCGGGAAATCACATGGCCGGGGATATCGGCGGCCTCGGCGCGCCGGAGGGCATAGGCATTCCGATTAGAGGAAATCACGGCCTTGATCACGCCGTTTTTTAATTCACCCGCGGTCTGGGCGTCGATGAGCGCCTGCAAATTGGTTCCGCCGCCGGATACCAGAACCGCGATGTTCAGCACAGGACGACACCGTCATCGCCCCGGATCACGGAGCCAATGATATAGGCGCGCTCCCCGGTTTGCACCAGAATATCCTTGGCCGCGCCGATCTGATCCCGGGGGATGGCGATGACAAGTCCCACACCCATGTTAAAGGTATTGTACATATCGTGGTCGGAGATGCCGCCCGCCTTGGCGACCAGGTCAAAAATCGGAGGCGTGGGAATAGCGGACAGCTCAATGCGTGCCGTCAGACCGGGAGCCATCATGCGGGGGACATTTTCATAGAGTCCGCCCCCTGTGATATGACTGATGGCCTTGATCTGAATGCCGCGATTTAAGAGACATCGGACGGTTTTCACATAAATGCGGGTGGGCTTCAGCAGCTCCTCGCCGAGGGTGCAGCCCAGCTCGGGATAGGATTGCGCCAAGGCGTCGTGATTCACACCCAGTACCTTGCGGATCAGTGAAAACCCGTTGGAGTGGACGCCGGAGGAGGCAAGACCGATGAGCAGATCGCCTTCCTGAAGGCGGGAGCTGTCGATCATGCGGCTCTGGTCAACCAGCCCGACGGAAAAACCGGCAAGGTCATACTCATCCTCGGGATAAAAGCCGGGCATTTCCGCGGTTTCGCCGCCGATCAGGGCGCAACCCGCCTGACGGCATCCCTCGGTGACGCCGGATACAATCGCCTCGATGCGCTCGGGATTATTTTTGCCAACGGCCACGTAATCGAGGAAAAACAGGGGCTGCGCCCCGGAGCAGACAATGTCATTGACGCACATGGCCACGCAGTCGATTCCGACGGTGTTGTGCTTGTCCATCAGGAAAGCGATTTTCAGCTTAGTGCCCACGCCGTCCGTACCGGAGACCAGAATGGGCTTTTCCATACCGGAAAGATCAGGCGCGAACAGGCCGCCGAAGCCGCCAAGAGTACCCATAACGCCGTTGATGTAGGTGGATTCCACGAGAGGCTTAATGCGGTTGACAGCCTCGTAGCCGGCGGTAACATCCACACCGGCGGCGGCATAGGCATCGGATTTGGAGATAGACAAGGTAATTCCTCCTTCTGTTGGTTCAAAAGAGTCTGGGTGAGCGGAAGCGTCAGGTTGCCGGGACGGGCACGGCGTAATTTCCAGTGAAGCAGGCATCGCAGAAGCCGTGCTTCAAATCCTTCATCATCACATGAAAGTCCTCGCAGGGCAGGTATTGAAGGGAGTCGGCACCAATCATGGCGCAGATATCCGATTCAGTACGGTTGTAAGCCGCCAGCTCCTCACGGTCGGGAATCGCCGTGCCGAAATAGCAGGGATTTAAAAAGGGAGGAGAAGAGATTTTCATGTGAACCTCACGGGCCCCCGCCTCTCTGAGCAGCTTGACCAGCCGTTCCGAGGTCGTGCCCCGTACAATGGAATCATCTACCAGAATGACGCGCCGGTCCGCCACGACGGCTTTTATGGCGTTCAGCTTGATCCGCACGGATCTTTCGCGCTCATCCTTTGTGGGCTGAATAAACGTGCGGCCGATATAACGGTTTTTCATCAGACCAACGGCATAAGGAATCCCGCTCTCCGCGGCAAAGCCCATGGCAGAGGCCATGCCGGAATCGGGAACACCGATTACAATATCCGCGTCGGTCGTACTTCGGCGCGCAAGGCACCTGCCCGATTCACGGCGGGCAAGATCCACCGCTACGCCGTCCAAAATCGAGTCGGGACGTGCGAAATAAATAAACTCAAACATACATAGGGAGGAACGGGCATGAATGCCGCAGAGATAGGATTTGAGCTCGCCGTTTTCCGCGACAACAATCTCGCCTGGCTCGACCTCGCGAATCAGGTGGCCGCCCAGCGCTTCAAAGGCACAGGATTCCGAGGCGAACATATAGCTATCCCCCACCTGTCCGACGCAGAGGGGTCGGAAGCCGTTGGGGTCACGGGCGGCGATCAGCTTGTGATCGTCCAAAACCACCAGCGAATACGCGCCGATCATGTAGTGCATGGCGTTTAAAATCGCGTCCTCGGTGGTATTGGTGCGCAGATGCTCCCGTACGATGATATAGGAAATCAGCTCCGCGTCGTTGGAGGTCTGGAAAATGCCGCCCCGGGTTTCGGTTTCCAGCCGCAGCGCCTTGCTGTTAACCAGCTTTCCGTTGTAGCACAGTGCCATGGTACCAGACGCGTGGCGCACCAGAATCGGCTGGGTATTCATCGGGGCGGCATCGGCGCTGTCGGAAGCGTAACGCACATGCCCAATGGCGGCGGAAGCGCCCTTCAGCCGTTCTAAATCTCTGGCGGAGATGACGTCGGGCACCAATCCGGGCCCCTTGTGAAGCCGCAGGCCCTGCGGCATGCGTATGGCAATGCCGGCCGATTCCTGCCCACGGTGTTGTAAGGCGAACAGCGCGTTGTACACCGAGGCGGCGGCGTCCCTGGAATCGCCTTTGGCAATGGAAATGCCGAATACGCCGCAGGCCTCATTGATCTTATCTGACGTTGGTGACATAAATGATCCTCTTATTCGCCCATCAGGCGGCGCATTACTTCCTCATAAGCCTCTTCCGCGCCGCCCAGATCCCGGCGGAAGCGGTCCTTATCCAGCTTCTCGTGAGTGGTCTCATCCCAGAGACGGCAGGTGTCCGGGGAGATTTCATCCGCCAGGACGATGGTTCCATCGGCGGTTTTGCCAAACTCCAGCTTGAAGTCCACCAAATCAATGCCGATCTCCTTCATAAAGGCCTTGAGCAGATCGTTGACGGCGAAGGCGTACCGTTTAATGAGATCAATTTCCGCCTGAGTGGCAAGCCCCAGAGCCAGTGCGTGGGAATCGTTGATCAGCGGGTCGCCCAGATCGTCGTCTTTATAAGAAAACTCAATGGTGGGCGCGGCAAAGACAATGCCCTCCTCTACGCCGTAGCGCTTTGCAAAGGAACCGGCGGAGATGTTTCGGATAATGACCTCCAGAGGCACAATGGAGACCTTTTTCACAACGGTTTCCCGATCGTTGAGCTGTTCCACAAAATGGGTGGGAATGCCGTTGGCCTCCAGCCGCTTCATCAGGTGATTGGTCATCTTGTTGTTGATAGCGCCCTTGCCGGTAATCGTACCCTTTTTCAGTCCGTTGAACGCGGTAGCGTCGTCCTTGTAGGAAACGATCACACAGTTGGGATCCTCCGTGGCGTAGACCTTTTTTGCCTTGCCCTCATAGAGCTGATCACATTTATTCATATTAAAACTCCTCCAGTTGAATCTTCCGATCCTTCTCGCAAACCTCGTCGGCCATCTGCGTTTTAAACGCCGCAAGCTTGTCCGCCAGAGCGCCGTCCGAGAGGGCCAGCATTTGAACCGCTAAAATAGCCGCGTTGTCCGAACCGTCCACCGCGACGCAGGCCACAGGGATGCCCTTGGGCATTTGGACCATGGACAGCAGAGAGTCCAGCCCTCCCATCATGGAGGTCTTGATGGGGACTCCGATGACGGGAAGTGTGGTGTAGGCGGCCAAAACGCCGCCCAAATGCGCGGCTTTTCCGGCAGCTGCAATAATAACGCCGAATCCGCCGCTTCGGGCGGAGCTTGCAAATTCCTCCGCGGCAGCGGGGGTGCGGTGAGCCGAGATGATGTGCACCTCGAACGGAACGTCAAACGCGCGCAGACGTTTCAGGCAGGGACGCATGGTGTCCAGATCGCTGTCCGAGCCCATGACGACGGCAACCTTAAGCATAGATGTCACTCCATTCAAAAAAGTAGGCCATCTGCACCAGGGTACAGATAGCCATATGTCAACAAGAGGAGCATTTTAAGAGAAAAGGGCGAGAAACGCAGCAAACAGCAAAGTGGAAATCAACCATTTTGCGCACCCCTCCGCCACATTTTTCACAAACTGATTTTACCCTATCTTAACGGCCATTTCAAGCACCTAGGGGAGTGACGCTTTATTTTCGTGAGCTTGACCAAAACACAGACAGAAAATGCTCAAAACCTTGTTGCTGTTTTATCTTGCGGGTATAATCCGGCGGTGCGGATCGTCCGGAGCATTTCAGCTGTACGGATGGGCCAGGCGGCGGCGGAACCGAGCTCCTGCCGCCGCAGGGGCAGCCAGAGTGCGTCGCCGGAGATCGCTTTTTTACAGGCGGAAAGGAATTGAGAGGCATCCTCTGCATGATAAATCACGTCGGAAAAGCCCGATTCCCGGCATGCGCGGGTCAGCGAGACGATGGGCTTTCCGGTGGAGAGGTACTCATAGATCCGGCAGGGAATGACATCGTTGTCCTCATCCTGCGCCCGTGACAGGTCAAGGCAGGCGTCAAACCGGCCCAGATAGTCCGGTATGCTCATGGCCTCGCGGGGGCCAAGCAGCTTGACATTGGGAAGCTGGGACAGCTCGGCAAGCTCGCTGTTTTCCCCGGCCTGTCCCACCAGAGCAAAGGTCCAGTCGGTGCGGGTTTTTGCCGCGGCGGTGACAGGGGTCAGGTCAAGATCGGGATGAATGGTGCCCACCCAGCCCAGCAGCGGGTAGCGGATCTGCTCCAGTTCTGAAGGAATATCCAGGGATTTGGCGCGGAACATTGGGTAATTCACGCCGTTGGGGATCAAAGTAACATGATTATTATACGCAGAAAGACGCTTTACCAATCCCGGAGACGCGGCAAAAATCACGTCGGCGGTGGCAGTCAGGTCACGCTCCCACTCTTCTGGAAGATCATCCCAGTAGCGGTCGCAGTCATAAATCATACCGCGAAAGGTCAGTAAATCCAGCAGATGGACGTTTTCTGGAGAGGTCACCCAGAGCAGCGGCTCTCTGAAATTATGCCGGATCAAAATCGATTCAATGTGGCTGAACAGCTTTCGCTGATTGCGGTGGTATAGAAACCGGTTTTTTCCCTCGGAGGACATCATATGGGGAAGGGAATAGACGGTGATGTTGGGGCGGACGCGGCGCGGCGCGGTTTTGACCGGCTGCCCCCGAGGCGCGGGAGGATCAAAAAACAGAATCTCCGCCTCTTTGAAGCGCGCAACCAGATGTTGTGTGCGGGTGGGAGTGGACGACCAGGGGAGATTGGAAAAACACATAATTTGTTTCATTGGTCGATACCTCTTTAATGATGTAGCTTCGTGCTGAACAATGGTTGGCGGAGCCATCCGCGGTTGTCACGAGGCGGATAGTCAGTCGGAACACTCCAGCAGCTCCCTTGCCGCTTCGGAGTTGCGGTGCTCCACCTCCCGCAGACGCTGGATGCCGGCGGATAAAAACGCCGTGTCCTCGCTCCGGGCAACGGCCTTGTCGATGCAGGCGCAAAGGCGCTGGGCGTTTGTTTCCTCCAGGGGAAGATAGAGATCCTGGCCGATATAAGACAGAAAGGAGCTGACCTTGGGATCATAGACAACGCCCACAACGGGCACGCCCAGGCTGGCGGAGAAGATCAGGGCGTGCAGGCGCATGGAAACCACCACAGTCATGCGGGAGAACAAACCGATGGTGTGAGAGGAGCTGGCGCAGCCGTGCAGAATACGGTAGGGCGCTTTTTTAATATAAGCCGCCGCCTCTCTCGCCGCGGTGTTGTCAGGCCGGGGCTCAATGGGAATGAAGACCGGAATCAGGCCATAAGTTTCCCAAACATAATCGGCCGCCGCGCCAAACGCCGCCGCATGATTGGAGAATCCGGCCCACGGGCGCAGTGTAAACCCAATATATGTTTGGGTGGGGTCGAGATGCTCCGATTCCAGCAAGCCGTCCACCACCTCGGCAGGGGCGGCAGGCAGAATGACGGTGGGATCGGCGGAGAGAATGATTTTAGGCGCGGTGACACCCATATCGACCAGCTCCTGCCGGGAGTGTGCGTCCCGAAGGGTGATAATATCCACATTTTTTTGCAGTACGCTGGCCGCGAGTCGGCGGTTGGAGGGGTAATTGATGGGGCCGATACCGCAGCCGTACATCTGAACCTTGTTTCCTCTGAGCTTTGCGGCGGTGATGGTGAACAGGTAATACCAAAGGGAACGGCGGCTGGTGACGTCCTGCATCAGAGAGCCTCCGCCATTGATGTAGAGGCGGGTCTTTCCCATCCGGTGGAGGAATTGGAGAAAGTCAAAGGTGTGGATGGCACAGACGCGATACACAAGGCGGGTGGATTTCGGGCTGCGGGACAGTACCCAAATGGGCAAATCGGGATCCAGCTGCTTCAGCTCCCGGACAATCGCCTCAAAAATGGCGTCGTCACCGGCGTTGCCACGGCCGTAAGCGCCGCAGACCAGGGCGCCGTCCCGCTTTCGGGCGGGCCGCTGCTGGCGGCGGAGAATGAGATTGTAAATTTCCAGCTGCCGGCTTACCGTATGCTGAAGAGAAAATTCGCTTTTTGCCTTGTTATAGAGCCGCTGCCCCAAGTGCCTGCGCAGCCGCTCGTCCTGCGCCAGCGTGATGAGATGCTTGGAAAGACCATCGGCATCCCCGGCCTGGAAGAGCAGTCCCGTGACACCGTGGTCAATCAGATAGGGAACGCCGCCCACTTTGGAGCTGATGGTGGGCAGTGCGGCCCGGGCACCTTCCGTGAGTGCGTAGGGGAAGGTTTCGGAAAGAGAGGTGAGGGTGTTGATGTCGATGGCGTGGTAGAAGCTGTCCACATCGGAAACCCAGCCGGCAAAGCATACCGCGCCCGAGACGCCGAGTTCCCGCGCAAGGGAGTGCAGCTCGGCTTTTTGTTCTCCGTCGCCTGCGATCAGCAGGCGCAGATGGGGGCAGGTTCGAAAGGCAATAGCAAACCCCCGAATCAATGTTGCGATGTCCTTGACGGGGTTTAGGCGCGCGGCAATGCCCGCAACCACACAGCTGTCATCCGCGTTCAAGCCCACGGAACGGAAAAAGGCATGGCGATCCTGAGCCACCGGACGGGGTGTAAAATCCAGACCATTGTAAATGGCAAACAGCCGGTCGGGCGCAAAGCCGCGGTTGATCAGCAGATCCACCATGGCGTCGGAGACGCCAATGCGGTAATCCAGCTTGCGCAGCGCAATGGTGTTGATGGTTCCATAGGTGAGCCGGGAAAAAGGACGGCCTAGGTAGTCCAGCCTATAGTCGCTGTGAACCGTGGATACCACGGGAAGGCGGGTGTAGCGCCTGAGCAAAATGCCCATCAGGTTGCCCCGGGCGCCATGACAGTGAATCAGATCAAAATCGCCCTCTTTTACCAGTTTTTTCAGCCGCCACAGCGCCGTGAAGGGATTGTGATGCTCCAAGACAATGGTATGAATTCCCTTTTCTCTTGCCTCCGAGGAAAAGGGACCCTCCACAAAGCATACTAGGGTCACGTCAATCAGTTTTCCTAAATTCTCCAGCAGAGAGTGAACATGGGTTTTGGCTCCGCCGGTGTCGCCGCCACTAATCAGGTGGATTACTTTCATCAGGCTGCCGCCCTTCGTTTTTCCAGAGCAATCAAAATAACTCTTGTATTAAAGAACATAATTATGATACAATACCGTGAACGGATTTTGTATGATTTTGTTGTGAAAACTTCAGATTGATGGATGACGAACCGTTGGGCCCGCCTGCACGACAGTTATTATACAATGTCTCAGTAATCTGGTCAAGCGATGGAGGCGTACAATGAAAATCATTGACGAAAAGGGAAAAATTTTTGGAAAGCTGAATATCATTGATTTGCTGGTGCTGCTGCTGGCAGTTGTTTTGGTCGCGTTTCTCGGTATCAAATTTATCGGTGGGGGCGGAAGCGGAACAGCCGCCGTTCCGGCGCTGATTACTTATACGGTTGAGGTGCGCGGCGTTGACCCGGAGGTGTACGATTCCATCTGCGACTATGTCAATTTAGATCAGAACCAAAAGGATCAGTTGATGTCCGACGGTGAGTTAATCAGCAACGCCTACATTATTAATGTCACCGCCACTGACTATGTACCCTACGTGGAGGACGCGCTGAAGGCAGGCGGGGCGGACGATGACCGGTTGACTCTTGTGTTTACTATTCAGGCGCAGGTGAGCGACGCGACCACCGACAAGGTAGGCTCTCAGGAGGTGCGCATCGGCAAAACCCATATTGTGAAAACCACGCATTTTGAATTGACCGACGGCATCATCCAGACCTGTGTCTGGGATGAGGACAGCGGGAATTAAAGGGAGGAGAAGAACGGCTTACCGTTCGCTCTTCTCACCATCATAAAAAGAGCCTGTCCGCGGCGCGGACAGGCTCTTTTTATGATGGCTCAAATGAATTACTTCAGTTCGACCTTTGCGCCGACCTCTTCCAGCTTTGCCTTCAGAGCCTCGGCGTCGTCCTTGGAAATGGCTTCCTTGACAGCCTTGGGCGCAGACTCAACCATTGCCTTTGCCTCAGCCAGGCCAAGGCCGGTGATCTCGCGGACAACCTTGATGACCTTGATCTTCTCGGCACCGATCTCGGTGAGAACAACGTCAAACTCGGTCTTCTCCTCAACAGCAGCGGCAGCACCGCCAGCGGCGGGAGCAGCCATGGCGGCGGCGGAAACACCGAACTCGTCCTCCAGAGCGTGAACCAGCTCGGACAGTTCCAGAACAGTAAGACCCTTGACTTCTTCGATCAGGGCGGAAATTTTTTCGCTAGCCATAATAAAATACCTCCTAATTTGGTGTTCATGTTAATGAATGTAGGATAAAAAGCATCCTGCGGGGGAATACCGCTTATTCCGCGGCAGCGGGAGCAGCCTCGACGAAGCCGCCCTTCTGTTCGGCGACTGCCTTGAGGACAATAGCCAAGCTGGTGATGGGCGCGAGGAAGGTGCCGAGCACCTGGGACAGCAGAACTTCCTTGGAGGGCAGCTCTGCCAGAGCCATCACGTCCGCGATGGGGAGAACCTGGCCGTCCATGAAGCCGGCCTTGATGTTGAACTTGTCATCACCGAGCTGCTTTGCATACTTGTTGATGATGTTCATGGGTGCGATGGGGTCGCCGGCGCTGAAGGCAAGAGAAGTGGTGCCGTTGAGACAGGACTCCAGGCCATCCAGACCAACGTTCTTGACGGCGAAGCGGAGAAGCGTGTTTTTAAGCACGGCGTATTCGACGCCCTTGTTGCGAAGTTCAACACGCAGAGCGGTGTCTTCGGCAACCGTGATGCCCTTGTAGTCGATGAGTACACCGGAGGTAGCGTTTTTCAGCTGCTCGGTCAGATCGGCGACAATGGCCTGCTTTTCGCTCAGAACTTTTGCGTTAGGCATATGGGATTCACCTCCGAAAATTGATCGCGTAAAAGAAAATGCCCCCGTGTCATAGCAAAGACACGAGGACATGGAGCAACATCAATCGTTGTTGCTTCCTCGGCAGGATTTATGGCAAAGTGCCGCCTGCTGTCTCTGGACGCAAAAATTATTCTATCATACAGATAAAACTCTGTCAATCGAAAAACAAAATTTCATCAGAATGATCGGAACATTACACCATTTTGTTGGGGTTGAGCTTGACGCCGGGGCCCATGGTGGAGGCACAGACGCAGCTGCGGACATACTGGCCCTTGGCGGCGGCGGGCTTTGCCTTGACAATGGCGCCCATGAGTGCGTTGAAGTTTTCCGCCAGCTTTTCCGCGCCGAAGGAGACCTTGCCGATGGGGCAGTGAATGATGTTGGTTTTATCCAGACGGTATTCAACCTTACCGGCCTTGATCTCGGTGACGGCCTTAGCCACGTCGGCGGTGACAGTACCGGCCTTGGGGGAAGGCATCAGGCCCTTAGGACCCAGAATCTTACCCAGACGGCCTACAACGCCCATCATGTCGGGGCTTGCGACGACAACGTCATAATCAAACCAGTTTTCACCCTGAATTTTCTGCACTAGCTCGGCCTCACCGACGAAATCGGCGCCGGCGGCCTTAGCCTCCTCCGCCTTGTCGCCCTTGGCGAACACCAGCACCCGCTGGGTTTTGCCGGTGCCGTGGGGGAGGACAATGGCGCCGCGAACCTGCTGGTCGGCGTGACGGGAGTCAACGCCCAGCTTGACATGCAGCTCAACGGTTTCATCAAACTTGGCGGGAGCGGTCTGAATCACCAGTGCCATGGCCTCGGCCGTATCGTACAGAGCAGCCTTGTCAATTTTCTTGACGCTCTCCTGATATTTCTTACCTCTAAACATATCGATTGCTCCTCCTTTCCCTTAATCCTTGACCACGATGCCCATGGAACGGGCGGTGCCGGCCACCATGCTCATGGCGGACTCAATGCTGGAAGCGTTGAGGTCAGGCATCTTCAGCTCCGCGATTTTGCGGACCTCTTCCGTGGAGATGGTGGCAACCTTGGTCTTGTTAGGGACGCTGGAGCCGGACTCGATGCTGACCGCCTTTTTGAGCAGGTTGGGGACGGGGGGAGTCTTGGTGATAAAGGTGAAGGAACGGTCGGCATAGACCGTGATGACCACGGGGATAATCATGCCTACGTCGTTCTTGGTGCGCTCATTGAATTCCTTGGTAAACGCGGCGATATTGACGCCGTGCTGGCCGAGGGCGGGGCCGACAGGGGGGGCGGGGGTCGCTTTGCCGGCGGGAATCTGTAATTTAACGTATCCGGTGACTTTCTGTGCCATTTGAAACAGCACCTCCTGTGATAATTGTGGTTAACTGGCGGAGCGGAGTGCTCCTCCCACGTTAGGAAATCGGTTCAATCTGGTCAAGCTCCAGCTCGACGGGGGTTTCGCGCCCGAACATGGAGACGACCACGCGAACCTTGCTGCGGTCGAGGTCGATTTCTTCAACGGTGCCGATGAAGGACTCCAAGGCGCCGTCGGTAATTTTTACGCTGTCACCCACCGAGTAGCTGACCTTCACCTCGCGTTTTTCAACGCCGAGGGAGACAATCTCTTCGTCGGTGAGGGGGATTGCCTTGTTGCCGGAACCGACAAAGCCGGTCACACCCCGCACGTTTCTGACCAAATGCCAGGTTTCGTCGGTCATGATCATTTTAATCAGCACATAACCGGGAAAAACCTTGTGCTCAGCGGTTTTTGGACCGTCTTCCGTAATTTCGGTGACGGTTTCCAAGGGAATGCTGACCTCAAAAATGAGGCTATGCATACTGCGGTTTTCCACTGCTTTTTCAATGGAAGCCTTGACGGTATTTTCATACCCGGAATAGGTATGGGCCACGTACCATTTGATATTTTCTGACATCACAATTCCCTCTTACGAAAAGAGGTTAAAGAGGGCATCGATGATGGAGTGAGCCAGCTCGTCAAAGATCCAAATACAGACGCCCACAGCCAATACGCACAGTAAGACAATGCCGGTACGCTTCAAAATCTCCGGAATGGTAAGCCAGGAGACCTTTTTCATTTCGGACTTCAGCTCACGAAGCCAGCGTCCGGTACGGGCAAAGAAACCGGGCTTCTTTGGAGCGTCCTTTTTTGCGTCCTTGTTTTTCTTGACGGACTCAGACTTGGAAGCCTTGGTCGCCGCCGCCTCTGTCTCCTGAGTATCAGCCGAATCCAATTCCTGCTCAGTCTGCCCAAGGTTTTCGTTTTCAGACATTCGTTAATACCCTTCTTTCTTGTGAGCGTACAATGAAGCCCATCACTTGGTTTCGTTATGAACGGTATGCTTTCTGCAGAAGGGGCAGTATTTGTTCATCTCCAGGCGCTCAGGGTCGTTTCTCTTGTTCTTGTTGGTGTTGTAGTTGCGCTGCTTGCACTCAGAGCAGCGCAGGGTGATCTTCACCCGGCTTCCGGCTTTCGCCATTGTTCGGCACCTCCTTTGTGATTTAGAGCCGCGGGCAGTTTTTTGCTCCGTTTAGGCAAAAAAAATGCCGGTTCGGCTCAGTAAGCCAAATCCAGCGATAGCCCCGTGCAGACAGAGAGCACAAGGCGTTACGGAGGAGTCGGCAGCTTGCCTCCCTATGTTCTCATGAGGTTGAGAGAAAGGGGTTTGCATGTCATCCCGTAAAAATGCACACAAAATAAAAGCCCTTTTCATAGGTAATCTGTATTATAACATGATGGAATGACCTGCGTCAATACTTTTGTTGACAATTTGGGGAAAATTATTTATGATGAGTCAGAAGCAAGGGATGAGCGAATGAAATCGCTGTGTTCCGGGGGAGGATTTTAATGAGAATCATGGCAATTGACTATGGCGATGCCCATACCGGGGTGGCGATTTCTGATCCGACGGGGTTTCTGGCAGGACAGGCCTTTACCATTGACAGCCGGGACAGTGAATTTGTGGCGCAAAGGCTGGCGGAGACCGCCGCACGCAACGAGGTGGGTGAGCTTGTGCTGGGGTATCCTAAAAACATGAACGACAGCCTGGGTCCCCGGGCGGAAAAATCCAGGGAGCTGAAAGAAAGGCTGGAGGAGCTTACGGCGCTGCCGGTCATTTTATGGGACGAGCGCCGCACCACTGTGGACGCCCACCGCATTCTTTCCGAGACGGGGAACCGGGGCAAAAAGCGAAAGGCGAAGGTGGACGCCGTGGCGGCCACCTTGATTTTGGAGGGATACCTGAGCTATCGGCGTATGAAAAAGCCGGAATAGAGCCGGAGAGCGGCTGCTGGATAAGGCGCTATTTTCCGAATAATTCGGTGATGCCGATATAAATGAGAAAAAGACCAAAGCATTTTCGCAGCAACCCCACATCCAGCGATGTGGCAATCAGAGCTCCCAGGACTGTGCCGACGAGCCCCAGAAGAATGGCGGGAACCGCCACGGAGGTTTCGATATACCCATTTTTGAAATGACCGGGCAGGGCGGTGGCGGCGGCAGGTAAAAAGTAGAGCAGGTTGATTCCCTGCGACAGCGTCTGCCCCAGGCCCGCGACCGTTGTCATATAGATGAGGAGCAGCGTCCCGCCGCCCACGCCAAAGCCGGACAAAATTCCGGTCAGAGCGCCCGCCAGCACAGGAAAGACGTATTCCTTCAAAGCAGTGACCTCACTCCGCCGTAGAGGATGAGCAGAGCAAACAAACGCCGCAGCCAAAGAATTGACATCCGCTTAAAAATCCTGCCGCTGATGCTTCCGCCGATCAGACCGCCCAGAAGATAAGGAAGCGCCGCCATAATATCCAGTCCGCCTCTGAGCAGATAGATGGCGGAGGACAGGACACACAGCGGCAGAATGACCGCCACGGAGGTGGCAAAGGCACGGCGCTGGTCCAGTCCGCACTTTTTGACCAGGAGCGGAACCAGCAGCATCCCGCCGCCGCCGCCGAAGAAACCATTCACAAAGCCTGACAGCCCGCCTGAAAGCGCAGGCCAGAAGTTTACCTTTTTCATAAAAATTCCTCCCCGATGACGTTAGTATGCCAAAAGCGGGAGGCTAATATGAGTGAAAATCGGTAAAGCGGTCAGACCAGCGCGCGCCGGTCACGTACAAAATTACTTTTTTGCTGAAGTTTCGCTTCTCGTTTCAGTTCGGCAGCGACTTCCGCCACCTGCACATGGGAGGCAAACGTGCGCTTCTCATTGGTGATAATAGCAAGGGAAATGGTCATGATGGGAAACTGCGTCCGTTTTCCGGCTCGGTTCAGAGTATAAATGCAGCCCGCCGCCAAGTCTTCCGGTGTATAAAGCGTCTGTATTCGATCATCAAAATCATAAATAATTTCCGTACAGATGGCCTCGGCATAATCGGGGAGGGTAATGATCACAAAGTCATCGCCACCGATATGCCCGATGAAATCGTCCCGTGTCCCAAAGTCACGAACCTGCGTGACCAGAATATCCGCAGTCATTTTGATGGCGATATCGCCCTTGGCAAAGCCATAAACATCATTATAGGATTTAAAATGATCCAGATCGGCATAGATGACCGCAAAGGGCAGCTGCATGGTAATCCGGCTGTTGATTTCAGCTTGAATTTCCAGATTGCCCTGCAATCCCGTCAAGGGATTGGCATGTCGGTTTCTGTCAATTCTGGTAAGGGTGTTTTTGACCCGGCTCAGTAATTCTCGGTTGTCAAAGGGTTTTGTGATATAGTCGTCCGCGCCCAGGTCCAAACCGATGAGCTTGTCGTCCTGGTGATCCTGCGAGGTCAGCATAATGATGGGAAGAAGGTTATTGCTCTCCGATTCCCGCAGGATTCGGCAGACGTCGAAGCCGCTCATATCCGGCATCACAACATCAAGTAGAACCAAATCGGGCTTTTCAGCCGCCACCATGTGCAGGCCGGCCGCGCCGGTCGCCGCATGGAGAACTGCATACCCGGCCTTTTCTAAAATGGCTTCTATACATTTAATAAAAAAGAGACTGTCATCAATGATGAGTATTTTCTTTTCCATAGGCGATCCCGCTTTCGACAACTATATCAAAATACCGGTACGAAAGTAGTTTAGCATAACTTTAAAAAATAATAAAGTAATATTTTCAATTTACTGCCTGTTAAATTTGATGGAGGCTGGCTGCGTCCTGTGACGGGGAAAGGCCCGAAACGCAGTGGCACGCCGAGGTTTCAGGTGTGGAAAGCAGGACAGAAAAAAGTATCGCGTTCATATTGTGCAGGCAATTGCTTTGTGGTAGAATAGGCTTTATTATCTTCGGCCTGCGGGTCGAATGTTGAAGCAGGAGGGGGAGACGGCGAATGAATCCACAGAACAGTTCCGTCAGGAAAATCGTGATGGCGTCCATGCTGGCTACGCTGACCTTTGTTGCCACCAGGGTGATCCAAATTCCGTTGATCGGCAGCGGCTACGTTCATCTTGGGGATTGCTTTGTGCTGTTATCCGGATGGCTTATGGGACCGTTTTACGGAGCCGCCGCGGCGGGAATCGGCAGTATGCTGGCTGATCTTCTGTCACCCTATGCCATTTATGGGCCCGCGACGCTGGTGATTAAGGCGCTCTCCGCGATGCTGGCCGCCGTGACGGTTGCGCCGTTTGGACGGTTGTTTGGGCGGAGCGACGCGTTGGCCAGAATCGCAAGCGGTATTTCCGGCGGAATTGTGGTGCCTCTCGGCTATTTTATCTTTGAACTGTGGATTTTCGGCTTTGGCGTCGCCATCATTGACATGCCGGGGATTGCGCTGAAAGAGGTTTTTGGAATCGTATGCGCCATGCTGGTTTTTTACGCGCTCCGGAAAACAAAGCTGATCGACAGATATTTCGGAGGGTGAGGCGGTTCCGTCGCCTTTCACATTCCGAGGAGGCCTGAACCGGTGCCGATGAGGGCGGGCTTAGGCTGGAAAGAGGGCAATATTCATGAATACGGCGGATCATAACCGTCAGAAAAAAATTGCGGCCATCAATGATTTTTCAGGATTTGGAAGATGCTCGCTGGCTGTGGAGCTGCCGGTGATCTCTCATCTGAGGGTGCAGTGCTGTCCGGTACCCACCGCGGTGTTTTCCAATCACACAGGCTTTCAGAGCTATTATTTCGATGATTATACGGACCGCATGAGAAGCTATATCGCGCAGTGGAAACAGCTTAATCTGAGGTTTGAGGGGATTACTTCGGGCTTTCTCGGTTCGGCGGAGCAGATCGATATTGTCACGGAGTTCATTGAAGAGTTCAGAGATTCGGGTACCACCGTGATCATCGACCCTGTGATGGGTGACAACGGGAAGCTTTACGGAACCTACACGCAGGAAATGCGCGAAAAGATGAAACGGCTGGTGACACTGGCGGATATTCTCTGTCCAAACGTGACGGAGGCATGCTTTTTGACCGACACACCCTATCAGGCCGCCGGGTGGAAACGAAGCCAGCTGCTTGAAATGGCGCGGCAGCTTGCCGGTCTGGGGGCACAGCGGGTTGTCATTACCGGGATTGAAATGAAGCAGAGCATCGGAAACGCCATTTACCAGAAAGGCGGGGAGGCAAAGATCATTTCCCGCAGACGGGTCGGTGCTACCCGCTCCGGGACGGGAGATATCTTTGCGGCAATCATAGCTGCCGACGCGGTGAACGGCGTGGATTTTGAAGCGTCCGTCCGAAAAGCCTCCGGCTTCATTAGTAAATGCATTGCCGCCACGGAGCGCAGGGGAATTCCCGCGACCGACGGAGTTTGTTTCGAGGATGTACTGCATCAGCTATAGGAGGCTTGTGTCATGACGATTTTATATGAGGTTCACAACGGCTTATATGTTAATTTGACCAATCAATGTCCCTGCGCCTGCACCTTTTGCATCAGGCAGAACATGGAGGAAGTCAATGCGTCGGGCAGCCTGTGGCTGGAGCGGGAGCCGACGGTGGAAGAGGTAAAGGCGGAATTTTCGAAATTTCCGATGGAGAAGTATTCCGAGGTTGTGTTCTGCGGCTTTGGAGAGCCCACCGAGAGAATCTACGATTTGCTGGAAATTGCCTCTTTTGTGAAGGAGGCATATGGGAAAAAAATACGGGTCAATACTAACGGACTTGGAAATCTGATTCACGGAACCGATATCACGCCCCTTTTGGAAGGGAAGATCGACTGCGTTTCCATCAGTCTGAACACACCTAACGCGCAGGAGTACGACGCGCTGACCCAAAGCAGGTTCGGTGCGCGGGCCTTTGACGGCTTGCTGGAATTTGCGGGGAAGGCGCGGCAGTATGTGCCCGAGGTGGTCATGACGACGGTGGCCACCACGATCACGCAGGAAGAGGAGCAGCAGTGCAAAGCCATCTGCGACAAGCTCGGCGTCAAATATCGAATCAGACCCTATGAGGGGTAAGGTGAAAGGCCGCCGGAGCATAGTGCTTTTGGCGGCCTTTGTAACTGATATAATGATTTTTAATTAGTGGATGGAACGCTTGTTGGATTCTCCGCCCATGACGTCTGATACATCGTTAATGGTGACAAACGCTTTTTCATCGATGCTTTGAATAATGGAGCGCAGCTTGGAGATTTCCAGGCGGGTGACCACTGAATAAAGGACAACCTTTTGGTTGCCTGAAAAACCGCCCCGCCCTTCCAGAAAGGTGATTCCTCTGCCCAGACGGGCCGTGACGGCGTCCGCGATTTCCTCGCCGTGATCGGAAATAATCATGACTGCCTTCGCCTCGTCAAAGCCCTGAATCACCGTGTCGATGGCCTTATGGGCGACGAAATAGGCAAGCATGGAATAGAGCGCTCTCTCCCAGCCCAGCACGAGAGCGGCGGCACTGTAAATAAAAATATTGATGATCATCACGATTTGGCCGACCGACAGCAGATTGCTCCGGTTGAGGATAATGGCGACAATTTCGGTGCCGTCCAGCGAACCGCCGGTGCGCAGAATCATCCCCACGCCGACACCGAGAATAATTCCGCCAAACACCGTCGCCAGCAGAATGTCGCTGGTCAGGCCCGGAATCGGCTGGAAAATCGAGACGAAGATCGAAAACATGGTAATAGAGAAAAACGACGAAATCACAAATGTTTTGCCGATTTGCTTATAACCAATGAACAGGAAAGGTATGTTCAGAACAAACGTAAATAAACCGAGCGGGATGCCGGTTAAGTAGTTTGCGATGATGGATATGCCGACGACGCCACCGTCAATGATGTTGTTTGGAACCAGAAACAGTTCCAGACCGACCGCGGCAATTACGGAGCCGGCCAACAAAAAAGCGTATTTGTAAAGGGTACTGATAATATGGTGCGACTCTTTTTTCATAATAATACCTCCTTTTATAATCAGTATATCATAGATTGATGGATTTTGGGGAGGAAATTTTTATTTTTTGAATTTTTTCATAAAATCACGCTTTGTGTTCAACTGTTTGGGGAGGTAATTTTCCGAGGCAGACACTTATGAAAATTTCCTGAAATGTATAGATTAAGATGGACAATTGAATCATGAAATAGTAAAATCTGCATGAATGGTTGGGATTATGTGCGGGAGGAAGATTATTGAAAACTGTTATTAAGCTCAGGGAGGAAAACTGCACCGGATGCAATAAATGCATTGCCAATTGCCCGGTGAAGGAGGCAAATGTTTCTTATTTGGTACAGGGAAAAAGCAAAACGCGGATCAATGAGGAAAAATGTATTGTGTGCGGCAAATGCCTGGAGGTCTGCGATCATCTTGCCCGGTTCTATGAGGACGACACAGTGCGGTTTATCCAGGATTTAAAGGGGAAAAAGTCGATTTCCGTCATTGCCGCGCCAGCTCTTAAGACCAATTACGAGCACTATCAAAAAATACTCGGATATTTAAAATCGCTTGGGGTTCGCGAATTTTATGACGTTTCCTTTGGGGCGGATATTACCACGTGGGGCTATTTGAGGGCAATTGAACAGGACGGCTTGTCGTCGATCATAGCCCAGCCCTGTCCGGCGGTGGTAAACTATATGCAAAAATATCAAACAGGCATGATAGAAAAGCTGTCACCGATTCACAGCCCTATGATGTGCATGGCTGTTTATATTAAAAAATATTTGAAAAAAGATGAAGCGCTGGCATTTCTTTCGCCCTGTGTTGCCAAGTCGTCCGAAATTCATGATCCCAATACGCATGGGCTTATTGAGTACAATGTGACCTTTCAGAAGCTGATGCAGTATTGCCAGGAGCAGGGAGTTAATCTTAATTCCTGCCAGGAGTATGATTTTGATCAGCAGGGATATAGCCTCGGAGAGATTTACAGCCTGCCCGGCGGACTGAAGGAGAATGTCAACCATTATATCAAGGACGCGTGGGTCAAGCAGATTGAGGGAACGGATCACGCCTACCGGTATCTGGACGAATATGGAAGAAGAGTTTCGGCAAAAAAAGTAAATCCGCTTCTGGTGGATGTTTTAAACTGTGCCTTCGGCTGCAATTACGGTACGGGAACCACCAGGGAGATGGATATTACCGATATTGAGAAGCGGACGAACGAGCTCAGACAGAAAAAAATCGGCGTATACAAGCAGAAGCCGGGAAAATTATTGAAGTTCTTTGATAAAACGCTGAAGCTGGACGATTTCAGGAGACGATATACGACGGAATTGCTGGAACAGAGAGAAAAGCTGACAGAAAGCCAGTCTAATGAAATCTTTTTAAACATGCACAAAACCACGCCGGAATCCCGGAAGAAAAATTGCAGCGCTTGCGGATATGGCTCCTGCCAGCTTATGGCGGAAGCGATTTTTGCGGGGGACAACCATCCGGAGAATTGCATGGAGTATAACGCGGCGCAGGTGGAGATGGAAAAGCAGAATATCGAGGTGAAAAATCACGAAATTTTGTCCATGAATGAAGAACGGGAACGGGACTACCACGATTTGACCAACACGGTGAGCAATATTATCGCCGCGATGGATGCGGTTGCGACGGCCACGGAGGACAACAAACGCAACGTGACCGATATTGCCGGTGATACCGGACAACTCCTGGATATGTATCATGAGCTGGAAAAAAAAATTTCTTACATCAAAGCGAATATTTTGAATTTTGGAACCGTGGCGTCTGAAATTATTGCAATTGCGGAGCAGACGAATTTGCTGTCGCTCAATGCGTCCATCGAGGCCGCCAGGGCCGGCACAGCGGGAAAAGGCTTCTCTGTTGTGGCGCAGGAAGTGAAAAGCCTGGCTGAGAAAACAAAGGAAGCCGCCAATTCCACGAAATTGGACGAGGAAAAACTGGTCAAGGGAATCAATGAAATTGTGAAAATCACAGATCGGGTCAATCAGGAGCTTGCCCAGATTGACCAGTACATCAAAACAGTATCGGAGACGACCGATGAGCTGACAACTAAGTATCAGGACATTGTTGCTACCGCAAACTCTCTGCTGCATACGTCGCTGTAACGATTTGCAGGATGCCGCCGCGCCGAAGAATTGTTTTGACAGGTATTATATTGAGGATTAAATTGTGGTACAATGTCCCTGACGGGCATGTGTGAGACCACAAAGAAGTGAGGATATTATATATGGGATTCTTTACAAGCAAGGATACGCGCACTGAGTCCGAAGACGGCGTTTGTGACTGCAAATTATGCGGGGTGCCACTCTCTTCCGATAATTTTTCAAATGATTTGGGGTTATGCGACGGCTGCCTTATCCAGACGAAAAGTTTTCTGAAAAATTATTATTTGCCGGGAGTCGAAAAATACCGGAAGCTGGCGGAAGAGGAGACCAATATTGAGGATCAGATCAGCTATCTCCGGGATCTTCTGGATGTGCTCTATACCTATAAGGTGAGATATTATGACCAGGAGATTGATTTCCTGGATCAGGACATCGACGATCTGATCGACGACCTTGTTGATCAGATTTCCAGAGCGCGGGGTTAAGCGGCCTCTGGGGCGTATCGCCATATATGCGTCACGGGATACCTGTACCGGCGTAGAGTGGGAAACACAGAAGGGGTGCCAAACTATGTCAGTTCAGCACCCCTTCTGTGTTCCTGTGATACAACTGTTATGTGTCCAGCTTCTTGGTAGCCTTGTCCAGAAAGCGGTCTACCGTAATGAGAAAGCGCTCGTGGGTTCCAGCGCCGATGGGACCCTTCTCGTCAAAGGCCTTCACATCGAAGGTGATCTGCTTGCCGTTTACCGCGGTGACCTCGGCCTCGGCCCAGACCTTCATTCCAATGGGGGTTGCGGAGTCGTGGGTCACGGTCAATTTGGTGCCCACAGAGCCCTGCCCTGGGTCGAGAAAAGCGGTGAGCGCGGTGGAGGCTGCATTCTCCATTAACGCGATCATATAAGGGGTGGCAAACACAGGGACCAGACCGGAACCAATGGCGTCGGCGGTATTCTGCGGGGTGACCACCGTGTCGGATCGGCCTTTTAATCCAATTTCAATTGACATAATGATGACTCCTGTTCACAATATTCGGATGGCTTATTTACCTGAAAAGGTCAAAGCTTGATTGGCTGAAACAACGAAAAATTGCAAAAATCAACAACATACACTATACGGTGCCGGGGTTGAAAAGTCAATAAAATTCCGGAAAGTATTGAGCTACAAAATCAATCGGTTCAATGATCCATGAGGTTCCGTTGAGCTGGTTGAGGATTCCCCCGTCGGTGGTAAAGGAAAAAACCAGCTTATAGGAATAGAGCGCCTGATAGCTGCGGTCATACTGCCGGTTGTCACGCTCCCGTCCGTATTTTCCGTCCCCCAGAAGGGGATGGCCCGCGTTGGCGAACTGGGCCCGAATCTGATGGGTTCTGCCGGTAATCAGCTCGCACTTCACCAGCGAGAGCCCGTCCTTCACAGCAAGCGTTTGGTACAGGGTGACGGCGGAACGTCCGCCGGGAACCGGCTTGCTGTAAACGGATACCTGCTTCTTGGCCTCATCCTTCAGGAGAAAGCCCTCCAACCGGCCGGAGGGCGGATTCATTTTACCGTGAATGACGGCAAGATAGTATTTCCCCAGTTCCCGATCCCTGATTTTCTGGTTCATGATGCGAAGAGCCTCCGCATTCTTCGCGGCGATGACGATACCGCCAGTGTTGCGGTCAATCCGGTTGCACAGGGCGGGGGAGAAGGAATGCTCCTCATAGGGAGACCACTCCTTTTTTTGATAGAGATAGGCTTGGATATGGGTAATGAGGGTATTGACCCGCTCCTGATCATCGGGATGGCACAGAAGGCCGGGCCGCTTGTTCAGAAGAAGCAGGTTTTCATCCTCATAGACAATATCAAGCAGGGGTTTAAATATGGATAAAAACGCGTTTTCGCGGCTGGGAGACTCAAAAAACTCGTCGTTAATGTATAGTTGAAGCAGATCACCCCGACTCAGGCGGGTATCCCGCTTGGCGCCCTTTCCGTTGAGCTTGACCCTCTTAAGGCGGATGTATTTTTGGGCAAGAGGCGCGGGCAGGAGAGGCACGGTTTTGGAGAGCCAGCGGTCCAGCCGCTGTCCGCCGTCATTCTGTCCGATGGTGTATTCCTTCATGGTGTTCCTCATTTCGTTGCGTTCCCCGAACGACGCATATGGTCGCTCTGACGGATATCAGTTGAAGTGGAAAAAGGTTCGCTGCTTTAACCGATACTATCATATCATAAAAAATAAAAAAAGAAACATGGAAGAAAGTATTTGACAAGGGCAGGATTATTCTTTATAATGATCGCTGTATCTTGTGCGAGGTATCGTTATGAGGCTTGACTTAAAAGACATAATATATGTCCCCGGCGCCAGTGTCCCTTTTGACTTCACTTTGGATTTATCGGAGCTGGACTGGAACGGCAGCCGCCCGGCGGTAAACCCCGTGTCAGTTCGCGGCGTGGTGCGGAATACGGCGGGCGCTCTGGTGCTGACTGCGGAGGCGGCGACGCAGCTGGAGCTGGTCTGTGACCGTTGCGGAAAGCGGTTTTTCCGTGAAAAGAGGGTGCCCTATGAGACCCTGCTGGCCACGCAGCTGGAGGACGAGGACAACGACGACATTATTCTGCTGGAGGGAACTCAGCTCGCTGTGGACGAACTGATGACCGAGGCGTTCATACTCGCGATGGATACCAAAATCCTCTGCAGGGAGGACTGCAAGGGCTTGTGTCCCGGCTGTGGGGTGGATCTCAACGAATTCCCCTGCTCCTGCAAAAAAGAAGTAGACCCCCGTTTGGCCGGGTTGGCCGGATTTTTTGAGAAATAGATGATATGCCTGTTGTGGGCATTGACCTTAAAGGAGGTGTCAATATATGGCGGTCCCTAAAAGTAAAGTGTCCAAACAGCGTCGTAATAAGCGCCGCAGCGCCGTCTGGAAGCTGGAGGCTCTCAGTCTGAACAAATGTCCCAAGTGCGGCGCATACCGTCTTCCCCATCGTATGTGCAAGTCCTGCATGACTTACAATGGCAGGGAGTTCGGAGCTGTCGAGGCGAGCAAGTAAGCGCATAGCTGGAAGGAGAGGGGATTCCCTCTCTTTTCTTTTGCGTTGACAGCCGTTGAGAAACGTGTAATACTTAACCGCAGGAATACCAACAATAGGATTGATCCGCCTCCGGTTCAGGCGAATGAGACATTGAAAGGAGGGGATTGCGTGGCGAGACCTCTCGTGGCCATTGTGGGCCGCCCCAACGTCGGCAAGTCCATGCTCTTTAACAAACTGGCGGGGCAGCGTCTCTCCATTGTGGAGGACACCCCCGGCGTGACCCGCGACCGCCTTTACGCCCCCTGCGATTGGAACGGGCGCAGCTTTGACATTGTGGATACCGGCGGAATCGAGCCGGGAACCGACGACCAGATTTTGAGTTTTATGCGGGAGCAGGCGGAGATTGCCATTGACAACGCGACGGTGATTGTTTTTGTCTGCGACATCAAAACCGGCATGACCTCCGCCGACCAGGAGGTGGCCGGAATGCTGCTCCGGTCCAGGAAGCCGGTTGTGCTGGCGGTGAACAAGACTGACCAGACCGGACCCACCAACCCCGATATTTATGAATTTTATAATCTGGGCCTGGGTGATCCCTTTCCGGTTTCCGCTGTACACGGCCACGGCACGGGCGACTTGCTGGATGCCTGTCTGGAGCACTTCCCGCCCGAGGATGAGGAAGAGTCTGCCTCCGACGTCATCAAGGTTGCCCTGATCGGAAAGCCCAATGTGGGCAAATCCTCTCTGGTTAACCGCATTCTCGGAGAGGAACGGGTCATCGTCAGCAGTGTGGCGGGAACCACCCGGGATGCGGTGGACAGCTTTTTTGAAAACGAGCAGGGGAAATATTTGCTGATCGACACCGCCGGAATGCGGAAAAAAGCCAAGGTGGACGACCGAATTGAAAAATTCTCCGTGCTCCGGGCCACCATGGCCATTGAACGGGCCGATGTCTGCCTGATTATGATTGACGCGGGCGACGGCGTGACGGAGCAGGATACCAAGGTTGCGGGGCTTGCCCATGACGCGGGCAAGGCCAGTATTATCGTGGTCAACAAATGGGACACCGTGGAAAAGGACGACAAGACCATGGACCGCATGCGGGAGGATATCCGCCGGGATTTGTCGTATATGACCTACGCGCCGGTGCTGTTTATCTCCGCCCTCACGGGGCAGCGGGTACCACGCCTGTTTGAGCTCATCAATTATGTGGCGGATCAGGCGGCCATGCGCATTACCACCGGCACCCTCAACAATGTGCTGGCGGACGCAACGGCCCGGGTACAGCCGCCCACGGATAAAGGAAAACGGCTGAAGGTCTATTATATGACCCAGATCGGCGTAAAGCCGCCTCATTTTGTCATTTTCTGCAACGACGCGCAGCTGTTTCACTTTTCCTATCGGCGCTATCTGGAAAATCAGATCCGAAATACCTTCGGCCTGGAGGGAACTCCCGTCAAGCTGACCATTCGCCAAAAGGGTGATCAAGACTACGAAATGAGGTAACTGCGATGGCTGACCCAATGCTGATATCAAGTTATCTTATTCTGGCGTTGAGCGTGATCGGCGTGGCGGTGGCGTCCTATCTGCTGGGCTGTCTTAACGGCGCGGTGATTGTTTCCAAATATATTTTAAAAAACGACATTCGAAGCCATGGCAGCGGCAATGCCGGACTGACCAATTTTTACCGTGTTTTTGGCGGCAAGCTGACCCTTGTGGTCATTCTGACCGACATGATGAAGGCTGTTTTCGCGGTGCTGATTGGCATGGCGGTGTTTGGAGCAATTTTAAACGCGCCTGATGTGGGGAAATATATGGGCGGCATGTTCTGCATGATCGGGCATATGTTTCCTCTGATGTTCGGCTTTAAGGGCGGAAAGGGTATTCTCTCCGGCGGCACGCTCGCCCTCATGCTGGACTGGCGGGTGACACTGGTGGTGTGGGGCGGCTTCTTACTGCTGTCCGCTCTGACCAAATGGATTTCGCTGGGTTCCATCTGGGCGGGGGGATCACTTCCGTTCATCTCATGGTTTGTCTACCAGGAGCCTCTGATCCTGCTGTGCTCTGCTGTCTGCGGTGTGCTGATTGTCTGGAAGCACAGGGGAAATCTCCGCCGCATTCTGAGAGGGGAAGAGTCGAAATTCAGCTTCCACAGAAAGAAGGAAACAAAATGAAAACCGCGGTCATCGGAAGCGGCGGATGGGGAACGGCCCTGGCGATGGTGCTGGCGGACAACGGGCACGAGGTTGCCCTGTGGTGCCGCAGGGAGGATAAATGCCTCCAGATGGAGCGTACCCGGGAAAACCCGGCGCTTGCGGGTGTTGCTCTGCCTGAGCGGCTGCGCCTGTCCGCGGAGCTGTCCGCCGCCGGGGGCTGCGGCGCCGTTGTGCTGGCCACGCCCTCCTTCGCGGTGCGTGAAACAGTCCGTCGGCTTACGCCTTTTTTAGAGCAAGGAACCATACTCATTATGGCCTCCAAGGGTATTGAGCGTGATACCTCTCTGCGCATGTCTCAGATTGTCCGGCAGGAGACCGGGGGGGATTTCCCCGTGGTCTGCCTCTCCGGCCCCTCTCACGCCGAGGAGGTGGGAAAGCGCATCCCCACGGGCTGCGTTTCCGCCTCGGATGATATTGAAGCGGCGGAGCTGGTGCAGGATTTATTCATGAGTGAGCGTTTCCGGGTGTATGCGTCCTCAGATATTGTAGGCGTGGAGCTGGGCGCGGCGCTGAAGAACGTGGTGGCGCTGGCCGCCGGCTGCTGCGACGGGATGGGCTTTGGCGACAACACCAAGGCGATGCTGATGACCCGGGGGCTGACGGAAATCGCCCGGCTGGGTGTGGCTCTGGGCGGAAAAAAGGAGACCTTCGCCGGACTGGCCGGTCTGGGGGATCTGATTGTGACCTGCACCTCCATGCACTCCCGCAACCGCAGAGCCGGAATCCTCATTGGACAGGGAAAGTCTCCCCAGGAGGCTGTGGCGGAAATCGGCGCGGTGGTAGAGGGCTATTATGCCGCCGCCAACGGGAAGGCGCTGGCGGACAAAGCGGGAGTGGAGATGCCGATCACCGAGTCGGCCTATCAGGTTTTGTATCAGGGAAAAGACGTACGCAGTGTGATTACAGAGCTGATGACCCGCGCCAAAAAGCATGAAATTGAGGATAGCTGGGTCTAAGCCCGTCTCCGCTTCGGGGTAATCGGAGCAGAGATTGTTGAAATATTCACGTACAGAGCCGGTGTGCCCGCAATGGCGGACACACCGGCTCTGCGCTGCTTTATGTTCAGGTTTCACCGATGATCAGATCGGCGGCGTAGGGCAGCGAGCGGATCCAGTCGCAGAGAAGGTGCCACTCCTGAAGTTTATGATCCCCGCGGGCATGGTAGATGTTGCAGAGCACCTCATAATTCAAGGTGCAGGTGCGCAGTTGGTTATAGCTGGAGGGAAGCAGTTGGATCAGGTCATACCAATAGGCCTTGTTTTTGGTATCAACGTATTTCAGTCTCACAGTTTCCAGATACGTAATCAGCCGCTTCATTTCAGCCAGCGTCTCCTCTGTCATGTGGTCGCAGCTGAAATCCGAAACGGAAAAAGGCCTGCCATGAATTTTATGCATGGTGCTGGTGGAATTGGCTACGGTTCCGACCTTATAGGTGTCGAACTCCTTCCACCAGTAGAGCGGAGCGGTAATATCCACGGAAACCATGATCTGGCGGATGAATTTCCGGTGGTCCCGTCCGGCGCGGCAGAGGCGGGCGGCCAGGGAATGGTCATGCTCCCCCAGAACATATTCGCCCTGTTCATTATAGAAGCTGTCGCTCCTGTCCCAACTGCTGAGGGGATTGCGTGCGCCGCGTATGGCGTTCTCCAGGTTCATCACACTGGTTTTGGAAACTGATAACATATTCAAAATCCTTTCTGGCTGATGTTCATCCTCCCGATTGTAACATAATTCCGGGCTGAAGTGCAAATAAATACATAGGCCATATGAAGCGCGGCTTAGTGTTGTGGCAATAATTGTATTGTTTCATTTTGATGCTTCATAATGAAACGTTTTTGAGTGTGATTGAAAATACGCGCAAAAACAGCCGACAATCTTTGTTAAAAAATTGGCATAGGGTTTGCGACTATTAATAAAGCGGAACTGTCACCCGATGAAATTCTGAAAACACAGGGGAGAAAGAAGAGGCGGAATCGTTTCATTTTTTTGTGGTTTTCGAAGTTCACTTGGGTGCGTACAACCGGAATTGGTACACAGAATTGTTTGCGGATCAATTCAAAACTGCGGGATATCCGCGATTTAACAACAAGAGAGGTATCAGAAACGTGGGAAAAATTACGATGTGGGTCAACGGAACCCAGATTGAGGCCGAGGAAAACAAAAGCGTGCTCAACGCGGTTCTTGCGGCGGGCATTTACATTCCTCACCTCTGCTCACATCCCGACCTGTTTCCTCAGGGCGGATGTAAGCTCTGTGTGGTGGAGGTCGATGGCAGCCAGGAACCGGTAACCTCCTGCACCACTCTGGCGAAGGATGGAATGAAGGTCGTTACGAAAACTGAAAATCTGGATCGGCTTCGCCGCACCTCCATGGAGTTAATGCTGGCGGGGCATCCTCATGATTGCACCGGCTGCCGCTCCTACGGCAGCTGCGAGCTGCAGGCCATGATGCAGTATCTGTCCGTGGTGGCAAACCCCGGTATGCGTGAGATTCACAAGAGCACCACCAAGCTTAACACCAACAACCCCCTGATGGATCGTGAGATGGAGCGCTGTATCCAGTGCGGCCGCTGTGTGCGTGTCTGCGAGGATGTACGCGGCGTTCATATCTATGACTATCAGAAAAAGGGCGACGAAACCTACATCGGCACCAAGGGCGACCTGTCTCTGGCCGCTTCGGACTGCCGCTTTTGCGGAGCCTGTGTGGAGGTCTGTCCCACCGGCGCGCTTCAGGACAAGGACGGCGTGTTCCGCAAGGACGTCACTCGGGAAAAGGCGCTGGTTCCCTGTACGCTGGAATGTCCCGCCCATATCAATGTCCCCGACTATCTGCGCATGATTTCCGAGGGCAAATACAGCGAGGCTGTGGCGATCATCCGCGAAAAAGTTCCCTTCCCGCACTCCCTGGGCTATATCTGCACCCATTTCTGCGAAAAGGGCTGCAAACACAAGGGTCTGAATACGCCCATCTCCATCTGCGCCTTAAAGCGCTTCGCGGTGGAGCACGATGAGAATGATCTCTGGAAGGAGAAATCCTTCCATCTGGCATCCAGCGGCAAAAAGGTTGCCGTCATCGGCGGCGGCCCCGCCGGACTCACCGCCGCTTACTACCTGGCCAAGAAGGGTCATGACGTTACCATTCTGGAGCGCAACCCCGTGGCGGGCGGCATGATGGCGGTGGGTATTCCCTCATACCGTCTGCCCCGCGCTGACCTGCAGAAGGAAGTTGACGTGATTACTGATGCGGGCGTCAAGATTCAATACAATACCGAGGTTCAGGACGTTCACAAAGTGAAACAGGAATATGACGCGGTTCTGGTGTCGGTGGGTACCTCCGCAGGCTCCGTCATCCCTCTGCCGGGCTATAATCCCGCGCAGTGCATCACGGCACTGGAGCTGCTCCGTGCCGTTTCCCTGGGCGAGGAAACGCCTCTGGTGGGTCCCGGCAAAGCCGTCACTGTACTGGGCGGCGGAAATGTGGCCTTTGACGCCGTTCGGGTTTCCCTGCGCCTTGGCGCAACCGTCAACCAGGCTTGCCTGGAGGCGCGGGAGAACATGCTGGCGGATAAAGAAGAGATCGAGCAGGCCATTGAGGAAGGCGCCATTATCAATCCCGGTAAAAACAACCTCTGCTTCGTCACGGACGACAGCGGTAAGATTACCGGCCTGAAAATTGAAGATGTTAAATCCTTCCGCTTTGATCAGGGTCGTCTGGTGGTGGACGCCGTTCCCGGCACCGAGCGCGTCATTCCGACGGACACCATCATCTTCGCCACTGGCCAGAAAACCAAGCTTACCGCCGAGTTCGGCCTGGAGCTGAATAAATTCGGTTATCCTGTTTACAACCAGCCCAACCACTCCACCTCTCAGGATGGCATCTTTGTGGCGGGCGACGTGGTCACCGGTACCCGCGCGGTCATCAACGCCATCGCGGGCGGCCGCGAGGCAGCCGCGGAGATGGACCAGTATCTGGGCGGCGACGGCAATATTGAGGAGCATCTGGTGGATGTGCCCAAGGATCAGGCTGACATCGGCAAGATCGAGGGCTTTGCCAATCTGCCCCGGGTGGAATCACAGCTTCTGCCCTGCGAACAGCGCAAATGTTCCTTTGATAAGGTGGATCTCAGCTTCTCCGAGGAGGACGCCAAGGCCGAAGCAAACCGCTGCCTGAAGTGTCCCCTTCGTAACCAGATTACCCCCACCAAGATGTGGACCGCATATACCAATCGTTAAGGGAGGAACGCCATCATGATTCGAATTTGTGAAACAACTGCTGAGGGTCTTCCCGAAGCGGAGGCCATTTTAAACAAACCCGCCGAGGTCTGCCCCGTGCAGTGGGCTTCGGAGGTTGCTCATGCCGCGTATGAAAGCACCTGCGGAAGGGGCACCATGTGCCGCGACGGTATGCACCAGATGTTCCTGATCATTGATGATATCACCGGAGATAAGGGCACCATAGAGGATCTGGATCTGCTCCAGAAGCTCTGCGACGTCATCATCACGGCCAATGACTGCGAGAAATCCCAAAAGGCGGCTCAGCTGGTGAAAGACTCCCTGACCAATCACTATGACGACTGGAGCGCGCATCTCCTGCGCAAGCGCTGCAAGGCCGGTGTTTGCGCGGCCTTCCCCAAGCCCGTTGTGCCCGCCGCCGCCTCCGAGGATGGAGCAACACGCCGCCGTCGGCGCGGTTAACCGCATGATGTCTGCATTTCCTTCATTCGGGAATGCGTCTAAATAAACATTTTAAAGGAGACTCAAGTATTATGAGCAGAATTCAGATGGAAGCTGATGTCGTTGTTATTGCCGGAGGTATGTCCGGCCTGACAGCGGCGACCCAGGCCCAGGAAATCCTCAATTCCACCGGCGGCGGTTCCGTCGTTGTCTTTGAGAAGAGCGGCACCACCGGCGGCGCGGCCAACATGGGCATGGCGCTGTTTGCCGTGGAGTCTAAGATGCAGAAGGAGCAGATGTACAACTGGACCAAGGACGAAGCCTTCAACTTCTTTATGGAGTACACTCACTGGCGTTCCGACGCAAAGCTGGTGCGCCGCTGGTTTAACATGTCCGCTTCCACCATTGAGTGGATTCAGTCCATGGGCGTGGAATTTTTGGGCGTGTACAAATACTTTAAGGATTCTCACTGCACCCAGCACATGGTGAAGGTGCCCGGCACCACCAAGCCCACGGAGCGTTCCGCTTCCGTCATGATCAAGAAAATGACCGACTACGCGGTGGAGCTGGGTGTCGACTTCCAGTTCTACACCCCTGTCAAAGAGCTTCTGGTAGGCGATAACGGCCAGGTTACCGGCGTCATCGCCCAGAAAGAGGACGGCACCGAGATCGAGTGTCTGTGCAACGCCGTCATCTGCTGCTCCGGCGGCATCGGCAACAACGTCCAGATGATCGAGCAGTATCTGGGCTTCCGCTGGGGTGTGGATATGTTTACCTTCCGCATTCCCGGTCTGGACGGCGACGGCATGAACATGATCTGGAAGATCGGTGGCAAGAAGGCAGCCGTCAACATGGAGGTTACCTACAATACCCCCGGTGTCACCGATATCTATAAGACGATCTCCGAGACACTGCGCCAGCCGAACCTGATGGTCAATCTGGACGGCAAGCGCTTCATCAATGAGGAGATTATGGACAACACCACCTACACCGGAAACTCCCTCCTCCAGCAGAAGAGCCGCTGCGGCTTCTCCATCATCGGCAGTGATATTGTGGACTACTACAAGCAGAACGGTCTTGACTATATCACGTATCACCACGGCGTCCGTACCCTGGATAAGTGGGATTCCGAGACGCACGCCTATCTCAACCACGAGAGCGTCGAGGCCTCCGGCCTGTCGGCTCTGCACGCGAACCTCGAGAGCGTGGAAGAGGCTCAGATCAACTTCTGGGAGTGCGACTCCGTTGAGGAAATCGCGGAGAAGACTGGCATTGACCTCCAGCAGCTTCAGAAGACCATTGAGGAGTACAATGCCTGCGCGGGCGCTTACGATACCCTGTTTGCCAAGCAGTCCAAGTATATGAAGGCGGTCAAGGGACCCAAGTACTATGTTGCCCGTCACTTCCCCTCCGGATACGGTTCGCTGGGCGGTGTCAAGGTCAACGAGAACATGGAAGTCCTGAAGGACGATCTCAACAAGATCCCCGGCCTCTATGCCTGCGGCATGGACTCCGCCACCGTGTTCTCCGACAGCTATTGCTTCTACAACCCTGGTTCCACCATGTCCTACGCCGTCAACTCCGGCCGTATCGCGGCGATGGAAGCCGTGTCATATATGGATTCCGACGAGTTTGTGGAGTAAGTCAGCCCATTTCTTCATGAATGGCACCGGACAGCGTACGCTGTCCGGTGTTTCCATATGTTGAAAAAACGTTCCGGATGTGATAGAATATGATATCTCTCTGGAAATTGGAGGCATGTCGTTGGAAGTTCAGTTAAAGCCGTGGAGCCTGGATGATATTCCGGACATAGCGCGTCATGCCAACAATCCAAACATTGCGTGCAATCTGCGGGACGCATTTCCCCATCCCTATACGCTGGCGGACGCGGAACATTTCGTAAGCGGCTGCATCGGCAACGATGGGATCGGGCAGCTCTGCCGGGCCGTTGTTGCGGACGGCGCAGTGGTGGGCAGCATCGGCCTGTTTCTGGGCAGTGACGTCAGCCGCAAAAGCGCAGAGTTGGGCTATTGGCTGGCGGAGGAGTTCTGGGGGCGGGGCATGATGAGCGCAGCGGTGCGTCAACTGTGCGCGGAGGGCTTTACCCGGTTCGATCTGGCAAGGATTTATGCCGAGCCCTTTGCGTACAACATAGGTTCCAGGCGGGTGCTGGAGCATGCCGGATTCTCGCTGGAAGGTATTTTGAAAAACAGTGTGTTTAAAAAAGGACGGCTGCTGGATTCCTGCGTCTACGCGCTGCTGTGCCCATAATTACATTATTTTGTTATATTATCCCATAACCCTTGTCCACCACTTGACAGCGGAGCGGGTGGCGTTTATAATTTGTTAGGCAAACAAACTATAATGAGGGGGATATTATGGACGGGCAGCCCAAAGAAATCAATCGCCTATTGGTATTGGTCTACCAGTCCATCGGCCGGCTGGAGGAGCATATGCTGCGCAAGGACAGCGGCTTCGACCTGTCAATCAGCGAAATCCACTTTCTTGAGACCGTGGGAGACGATTCCGAGCGTTATCCGCTAGGGAAAACCGTCAGTGAGCTGGCGCAGGCGCTGGATATTACGCTGCCCTCCGTCACCTTGGCCGCCAATAAGCTGATTCGAAAGGGTTTTTTGGTCAAGGAGAAAAGCGCCAGGGACGGCCGTGTCGCCCATATCAACCTCACCCGCGAAGGACAGAAAATCTATCGCCTTCACCGACTGTTCCACCTGAAAATGGTCTCCGGCGTGATGGAGGGTATGACGAAGGAGGAACTGGGCGTTCTGATGAGCGGATTGCGAAAGCTCAACGACTTTTTGATGATAAAGGTAACACAAACATGACTTATACGATTTTGGGTACCGGCAGCGCTCTGCCCTCCCGGGCTGTGAGCAATGAAGAGCTGACCCGTTTTTTGGATACCAGCGATGAGTGGATCGCCTCCCGCACCGGCATCCGCAGCCGCCGTATTCTGACCCGCGGCACTCTGGCTCAGCTGGGCGCTCTGGCCGCCCGCCGGGCGCTGGAGGACAGCGGCACCGCGGTGGAGGAGCTTGACCTCATCCTCTGCTCCACCGCCAGAGGCGACCATGTGACCCCTGCTCTGGCCTGCGGCATCCAACAGGAGCTGGGCGCCACCTGCCCCGCCTATGACATCAGCGCGGCCTGCGCCGCGTTTATCTATGTTATGGACTGCGCGCTGGGCTACTTTGCCCGGGGCAAGGTAAAACGCGTTCTGATCATCGCCGCCGAGGAGATGAGCCGCTTCGTGGACTGGACCGATCGCTCTACCTGTGTCCTCTTCGGGGACGCAGCAGGGGCGGTGGTGCTGGGACCGGGCGACGACTGCCTCTCCACCGTGCTCACCACCCGCGGCAATGTCTCTGTTTTGAATTTGCCCCACATTCAGGGCAACTGCCCCTTTCAAACTCAGTCGGAGGCGAAGCTTGCTCTTTACATGGACGGGCAGGAGGTGTTTAAATTCGCCGTGAACGCGGTGATTCAAAACCTTCACGACGCGCTGGCCGAGGCTCAGGTGGGTATGGACGATATCGCCTATTTTACCCTGCACCAGGCGAACATGCGTATTTTGAATTATGCCCTCAAAAAGCTGGAGCTGGCGGAGGGGCGTATGCCGTCCATCATGGCGGAAACCGGAAATATTTCTTCTGCCAGTATTCCCGTGATTTGGGATAAACTCAGCCGTGAGGGCATACTAAAACCTGGACAGCTGATTGCCGCCGCCGGATTCGGCGCGGGGCTTGTCTCGGGCGCGGGCGTGTTCCGCTGGAGCCGGGCGCGTACCGTCCCGGAGGCGTGGAACCCTTGCTGTGATCTTTGAATTTTCTTTTGCTGACGCAAAGTGAAAATAAAATGCGATTTATAATTTATGATTGATTTTTTGGAGGAATGAACCATGTCAACCTTTGAGCGCGTTGTAAAAATTCTTGCTGAGTATGATGTTGAAACCGATGCTCTCACCCCCGAAACCACCTTTGAGTCCATTGGTCTGGATTCTCTGGCCATTGTGGAGATTCTGATGAATTGCGAGGATGAGTTCGGCGTTGAAATCGAGCTGGAGGAAAACCCCAAAACCATCGGCGAATTTGTGGCCCTGCTGGACAGCATTGTTGATTAAGGAGTCGTTGTCATGATCAAAACCCCGATTTGTGATCTTTTGGGTATTGAATATCCTATTTTCCAGGGCGGTATGGCCTGGATTGCGGACGCGTCTCTTGCCGCCGCCGTCTCCAACGGGGGCGGCTTGGGGCTGATCGCGGCCATGAACGCCGACGCAAACTGGCTGCGGGAGCAGATTCATGCGGTGCGCGGCCTCACCGACAAGCCCTTTGGCGTCAATGTGATGCTGATGAGCCCCTTTGCCGACGAGGTGGCAAAGGTTGTGGCGGAGGAGCGGGTTCCCGTTGTGGTGACCGGTGCGGGCAACCCCTCCAAATACATGAAGGACTGGCTTGCGGCGGGTATCCGGGTCATTCCCGTGGTGGCCTCCGTGGCGATGGCGAAGCTCATTGCCCGTCACGGCGCGTCGGCGGTGATCGCCGAAGGCGGTGAGTCCGGGGGACATGTCGGCGATCTGACCACGCTGGTTCTGGTGCCCCAGGTGGTGGACGCGGTGGATGTGCCGGTCATCGCGGCGGGTGGTATTGGAGACGGGCGCGGTGTTGCCGCCGCCTTTATGCTGGGCGCCCAGGGCGTTCAGCTGGGTACCCGTTTTCTGACGGCCAACGAGTGCAACGTCCATCCCAACTACAAGCAAAAAGTTTTAAAGGCCAAGGATCTCTCCACTATGGTTACCGGTAAGCGCCTGGGGCACCCCGTCCGCTCCCTGCGCAACCCCTATACCCTCAATTATGCCAAGAGCGAATACAGCTCCATGCCCGATGAGGAGCTGGAGGCGCTGGGCGGAGGCGCTCTGCGCCGTGCCGCCGTGGAGGGCGACGAAAAGAATGGTTGCTTCCTGGCGGGGCAGATTGCCGCCGTCGTGAACCGTGAGCAGCCCGCTGCAGAGATTATCCGGGAGTTGTTTTCAGAGGCGGAAACCGTTCTAAAAGGGGCGGGAACATGGGTAAAATAGCATTTGTATTTCCCGGACAGGGCGCGCAATACCCGGGCATGGGTGAGAGCCTCACCGGGTACCCGGAGGCGAAGGCGGTGTTTGAGCTGGCGGACGCCCTGCGTCCCGGCACTTCCGTCCAGTGCTTTTACGGCACCAAGGAGGAGCTGACCATCACCGAACATACCCAGCCCTGTATGTTTGCCGTGGAGCTGGCCGCAGCAGAAGCCCTGAAGGCCGCCGGTGTGGTTCCAGACGCGGTGGCGGGCTTCTCTCTGGGAGAGGTCACCGCGCTCACCTTCGCGGGTGCCTTTTCCCACCAGGATGGGTTCTCTCTGGTGTGCCGCAGGGGAGAGCTGATGCAGCGGGCTGCCCAGGAAAACCCCGGCAAAATGGCCGCTGTTCTCAAGCTGGAGTCCGAGGCCGTGGAGAAGCTTTGCGCCGATATCGGCGGCTGCTGGCCGGTCAATTACAATTGTCCCGGACAGGTTTCCGTCGCCGGTCTTGCCGCGTCCATCGACGCGCTGATTCCGGCAGTCAAGGCGGCGGGGGGAAGGGCAACCCCGCTGGCGGTGTCCGGAGGCTTTCACAGCCCCCTGATGGACGAGGCCGCCGACGCGCTGCTGCCGCTCATTGAGGAGCGCGCGCCCAAGCTGCCCGCCATTACCACCTATGCCAACGCAACGGGAGCCGCCTACGGAAGCGACGGAGAGACTCTGCCTGTCCTGCTGTCCCGTCAGGTGAAAAGCCCCGTGCAGTGGCAGCGTACCATTGAGCGCATGACAGCCGACGGCGTGGATACCTTTATCGAGGCAGGCCCGGGAAAGGTGCTTTCCGGACTGATCTCCCGTATTGCCCCCAGCGCCCGCGTGTTCCTGTGCGACACGCTGGAGCAGGTTGATCAAATCGCGGAACAATTAAAGCAATCAAGTTTTGGAGGAATCCCACTATGCTGAGCGGAAAAACCGCAGTGGTGACCGGAGGCTCACGGGGTATTGGAAAGGCGATTGCCCTGGAGCTTGCCCGGCAGGGCGCGAAGCTTGCCCTGGTTTATGCCGGAAATGAAGCCGCCGCCGAGGAAACGCGGGCGGAGCTCACATCTGTAGGCGCGGAGGTAAAGCTCTGGCGGTGTGACATCTCGGATTTTGAGGCCGTTAAGGCTCTCTGTAAGGAAATCACCGCCCAGCTGGGCGGTGTCGATATTCTGGTCAACAACGCCGGTATCACCCGTGACGGGCTTGTGGCCAATATGAAAGAGGCCGATTTCGACGCGGTTCTCGATACCAATCTCAAGGGCGTGTTTAATATGACACGCCATCTCTATTCCAATTTCATCCGCCGCAAGTCCGGACGCATCATCAACATCACCTCGGTGGTGGGGCTCATGGGCAACGCCGGTCAGGCCAATTACGCCGCGGCCAAGGCCGGTCTGATTGGTCTGACCAAATCCGTGGCACGGGAGCTTGCTTCCAGGGGAGTAACCTGCAACGCGGTGGCCCCCGGCTTCATTGAGACCGATATGACCGCCCAGCTGGACGAAAAGCAGCGGGCCGCCTATGACGACATGATTCCCATGAAGCGTCTGGGGCAGCCCGGGGACGTGGCCAGGCTGGTTGCCTTTCTCGCCTCGGACGCTGCCGGATACATCACCGGTGAGGTCATCCGCGTGGACGGCGGTATTTGCATGTAAGGAGACTGACATATATGGAACGCAGAGTAGTCATTACCGGTCTCGGAGCGGTTTCCCCTGTGGGCAACACCGTTCAGGAGTCATGGGACAGCCTGAAGACGGGCCGTTCCGGCATCGGTATGCTCACCAAATTTGACGCTACAGATTTTAAAGTGTCTGTGGCGGCGGAGGTAAAGGGCTTAGACCTTTCCCTGTATCTGGAGAAGCCGGAAATTCGCAAGAATGACCTTTATACGCAGTATGCCATTGTTGCCGCTATTCAGGCCGTGGCGGACAGCGGCATTGAGGGGCGGATCGATCCGGAACGCTTCGGGGTCTACGTCGGCTCGGGCATCGGCGGAATCTCCACCACCATTGAAAATGAGCATAAGCTGCTGGAGGGCGGCCCCAGAAAGGTATCCCCTTTTATGGTGCCCATGATGATTTCCAACATGGCCGCCGGTGTGGTCTCCATTAAATGCAACGCCCGGGGGCCGGTGCTCCCTGTGGTGACTGCCTGCGCCACCTCTACCACCGCCATCGGAGAGGCTTACCGTGCCATCCGTCACGGCTATGCCGACGGTATTATTGCCGGCGGATCGGAGGCGGCCACCATGCCCCTTGCCGTGGCTGGTTTCTCCAGCTGCATGGCACTGTCCAAAAACCCTGATCCCGTCACCGCCTGCCGCCCCTTTGATCAAAACCGAGATGGTTTTGTCATCGGTGAGGGGGGCGTCGTGCTGATTGTGGAGGAGCTTGAACATGCCAAGGCGCGCGGCGCTCACATTTACTGCGAGCTGAAGGGGTATGGAAATACCTCCGACGCCTATCACATCACCGCCCCCGATCCCGAAGCTGGAGGCATCAGCCGCGCCATCCGCATGGCGATGGAACAGGCCGGTGCATTGCCGGAGGAGGGACTCTATATCAATGCCCACGGCACCTCCACCCATCTCAATGACAAGACAGAATCCATTGCGTTCAAGATGGCCCTGGGAGAGGCGGCCTACCGTTGCCCCATCAGCTCCACCAAGTCCATGACCGGCCACATGCTGGGCGCCGCCGGAGCCATGGAGGCGCTGGTCTGCGCCAAGGCGCTGGAGGATGGGATCATCCCGCCCACCATCGGTTACTCCGAGCCGGACCCTGACTGTGATCTGGACTATGTTCCAAACCAAGCTCGGATCTTCGACGGTAAATGGGCTCTCTCCACCTCCCTCGGCTTTGGCGGGCACAACGGTGCTCTGGTGTTCCGCAAGTATGAGGAGGCCTGACCATGGAAATGGAAAAGATTGAGGCACTGGCCCAGCTGATGAACCGTCACGGTCTGTCCGTCGTCAGTATCACGGAAAACGGCGAGGAGCTCCGGCTGGAACGGCCCGCAGTCCCCATGCCGTCCCCGCTTTCCGCCGCTTCGGTGACGCTCTCCGTACCCGCGCCCAAGGACGAATCGGGGGTTTTCTCTCGAGGGGAGGAAATCTGTGCCCCTATGGTGGGGATATTTTACAGCGCCTCCGGGCCGGAAAGCAAACCCTTTGTTCAGGTGGGCCAGCGGGTCAAGCGGGGAGATGTGCTGTGTATCATCGAAGCCATGAAGCTGATGAACGAGGTAACCGCCGAGCGTGACGGCGAAATTGCGGATATCTGTGCTGATAATGGGCAGCTGGTGGAATACGGCCAGTGCCTGATGAAGCTGATATGAGGAATTAAAATATGAATCGAGAAGAAATAAAAGCCATTCTGCCCCATCGGGAGCCGATGCTGCTGGTGGATTCCGCCGAGCTGGTGGGCGAGGGAGAGGTGCAGGGCGTGTATACCGTCCGGGGGGATGAATTTTTCCTCCAGGGGCATTTCCCCGGAAACCCCATCGTGCCGGGGGTCATCCAGTGCGAGATTATGGCCCAGACCTGCTGTGCGCTTATTTGCGGCGGCGAGGACATGGCAAAAAAGAATACCTTCTTTACCAGTTTGGACAAGGTACGCTTCAGGCAGGTGATTAAGCCCGGAGACCGTATGGACATCACCTGCAAATTAAACCGCCGCAAAGGCCCTTTTTTCTTTGCCAGCGGACAGATTCACGTGAACGGCAAGCTGGCCGCAGCCGCTGAATTTTCTTTTGCTCTGACGGATAAATGATTACTTTTTGTAATATTGATATTATAAATATCCTATTTGGACAGGACATAACAACCTCATTAAGGAGGTATTCCCCTTGTTTTCCAAAATATTGATTGCCAACCGGGGTGAAATTGCCGTTCGCATCATGCGCACCTGCAAGGAGATGGGGGTGCGTACGGTTGGCATTTTTTCCGAAGCCGATCGCAACGCCCTTCATGTGTTTATGGCGGACGAGAGCTACTGCGTGGGTGGCCCGGCCGTCACCGACAGCTATCTCAATATGACCGCGATTCTGACGGTTGCCCTGGAGACCGGAGCCACTGCCATTCATCCGGGCTACGGCCTGCTCTCCGAAAATGCCAAGTTTGCCCGCATGTGTGAAAGCTGCGGTATCAAGTTCATCGGTCCTGCCGCAAGTGTGATTGAACAGATGGGCGACAAGGAGTCCGCCCGCCGCCTGATGCGGCAGGCGGGGGTTCCCGTGGCGGAGGGCTGTGACCTGCTTGCGGATGGGGCTATGGCGGAGGCGGAGGCCGGACGGATCGGCTGTCCCGTGCTCATCAAGGCCCGCTCCGGCGGCGGCGGACGGGGTATCCGGCGGGTAGACAACCCCTGTGATGCCCCCGCCGCCTTCGAATCCGCCCGCACCGAGGCGGAGGCCGCTTTCGGGGACGGGGAGTGCTATATGGAGCGCCTCATGCTGCACGCTCACCACATTGAGGTTCAGCTTCTTTGTGATGAGCATGGACAGGTCATCACTCTGGGGGAGCGGGAATGCTCCGTGCAGAGAAAAAATCAAAAGCTGCTGGAGGAATCGCCCTCTCCCGCTCTCGACGACAAAACCAGAGCCGCCATGTATGACTGCGCGGCCAAAGCAGCCGAGGCTGTTGGGTATACCGGTGTGGGGACTGTGGAATTTCTTTATACCGACGACGGCGGCTTCTGTTTTATGGAGATGAACACCCGTCTGCAGGTGGAGCATCCTGTCACGGAGATGGTCACCGGTGTGGATCTGGTCAAATGGCAGATCCGGGTGGCGGCCGGTCTGCCGCTGGATTTTACCGGACGGGATCTCACGCCCAAGGGCCACGCCATCGAATGCCGCATCAACGCGGAAAATCCCGCCCTCGGTTTTCGTCCCTCGGCGGGCAAGATCAGCCTGCTCTATGTCCCCGGCGGCCCCTGGGTGCGGTTTGACACCGCCCTGTTTCAGGACTACGTCATTCCTCCCTATTACGATTCCATGATCGGCAAGCTCATCGTCCAGGCCCACACCCGGGAGGAGGCCGTCCGTAAGATGCGCTCCGCCCTGGGAGAGCTGGTCATTGAAGGTGTGGATCACAACATTGAACTGCATCTGAGCATTCTGTCCGACCCGATGTTTTTATCCGGCTGTTATCACACTGATTTTCTGACCTGCATGCTGGAAGGAAAGGAGACGTTATGCTGAGAAAGGGTCTTTTTAAAAAGCCGAGTAATGAGCTGGAGGCGGGGGGAGAGCACGGCGAACCCGCGCCGGAGGCTCCCGACCGCCTGGTGGTGCGCTGCAGCAGCTGCAAAAAGATGATTTTTGACGAGGACTTTCGCTCCAATCAGATGGTTTGCCCCAACTGCGGAAAGCATATGCGCCTGTCGGGACGCCGCCGAATTCTGACCGTGGCGGATCCGGGCAGCTTTCAGGAGACCAACAGCGACCTGTGCTCCACGGATTTTCTGTCTTTTCCCGAATATACGGAAAAGCTGGACGCCGCCCAGCGCCACAGCGGCGAGGCTGAGGGCGTGGTTACCGGCCTCATGGTCGTGAACGGCTGCCCATGCATGGTGTTTGCCATGGATCACCGATTTATGATGGGCTCTATGGGCTCGGTCATCGGAGAAAAAATTACCCGCTGCTTTGAAGAAGCTCAGCAGAACAAGCTTCCCGTGGTAGGCTTCACCGTCTCAGGGGGCGCACGCATGCAGGAGGGGCTGACCTCTCTGATGCAGATGGCGAAGACCTCCGGCGCGGTCAAGCGTTTTTCCGACGCGGGAGGACTGTATATCTGTGTGCTCACCGACCCGACCTCTGGCGGCGTCACCGCCAGCTTTGCCATGGAGGCGGACATTCTCATCTCTGAGCCCGGCGCGCTCATTGCCTTTGCGGGTCCCCGGGTCATTGAGCAGACCATTCATAAAAAGCTCCCCGCCGGATTCCAGCGTGCGGAATTTTTACAGGAAAAGGGCTTTCTGGATCTGGTGGTGCCCCGCAAGAAGCTGCGGGGTACCCTCTACCGCCTGCTGAGCCTGCACAGAAGGGAGGACGGCGGCTATGGACGCATTTGAGAAGGTTTTGGCGGCCCGGGATACGAATCGTCCCACCGGACTTTCGTTCCTGAACGCCATTGTCAGCGATTTTGTGGAGTTTCACGGTGACCGCCGCTTCGGCGATGATCCCGCTGTGGTGGGGGGTGTCGGCCGTCTGGGTGATCTCCCCATTACCGTCATCTGCACGGAAAAGGGCAGCGATACCAAGGACCGCGTCAGCCGCAATTTCGGCTCCGCCCATCCGGAGGGCTACCGCAAGGCACTGCGCCTGATGAAGCAGGCGGAAAAATTCCGCCGCCCGGTTCTCACTCTGGTGGATACCGCCGGAGCGTTCTGCGGCCTGGAGGCGGAGGAGCGGGGACAGGGTCTTGCCATCGCCGAAAATCTGATGGAACTGATGACCCTTCGTACACCTGTCATAGCCGTGGTAACGGGCGAGGGGGGCAGCGGCGGCGCCCTGGCTCTTGCCGTGGCCAATCAGGTCTGGATGCTGGAAAACGCCGCCTATTCCGTCATTACGCCGGAGGGCTGTGCCAGCATCCTGTGGAAGGATGCCCAGCGCCGGGACGAGGCCGCCGCGTTTCTTGGTCTCACGGCGGAAAAACTGCTGGAGTTGGGGCTGATTGATGAAGTGATTTCCGAGGAGGACGGAGATTTTGACCTGGTGAAGGAGCATCTGAAATTTCAGCTCACCACCGCGTTTAAAATTCTCTCTGCCCTGTCCGACGAAGAGCTGACCCGGCAGCGGTACGAAAAATTCCGCACCATGGGAGTGAACCGCATATGCTAGCCATTGTGACCGATTCCGCCGCTTACCTGTCCGCCAAGGAGGCGGAGGCGCTGGGAGTTCGGGTGATTCCCATGACATATACCGTGGGCGGGCTGCGATGCGCCGAGAGCTTCCCGGAGTCAACCGGGCATTATGAGACGCTGCTTCGGAGCGGAGGCACCGTCACCACAAAGTCCTGCGGCGTCTCGGCGTACTTAAGCACCTTTGAGGAGCTATTGCGTCAGGGGCATGACGTGCTTTGCGTGACCTTCTCCTCACGGCTCTCCAACGCTTACCGCTCCGCCCGGCGGGCGGTGGCGGAGCTGGAGACCGACCGGGTTCTGGTATTTGACTCCCAGGCCGGCGCGGGGGCGCAGGAGTTCATGGTGCGCCGCGCCCGGGCGCTGGCGGGAGAAGGTCTTTCCCTCCCCGAGCTTTGCCATCGGCTGGAGCAGTTTCGCTCCAGTTGCGGCGTCTGCTTTTCCGTGGACAGTATGGAGCCTCTCCGGCACAGCGGGCGGGAGGCCCCCCTGCGCCAGTCGGTGGGTACTATTTTAAACATGAAGCCCATTTTAAAGCTTTCGGACGGCGCGATCACCTTTCACCGCATGGCGAAGGGTTATTCCGAGCAGTCTGGGGCGCTGGCGGCCATGATTCCCCCGTCCGCGGTGGAAATTACGCTGCATCATTTCGGACGGATGGAGCTGCTGAGAGGTCTGCTCCCCGCCGTCCGCCGCCGTTTTCCCTATACCAAAGTGCGGGTGAAGCCAGGAGGCCCGGTGCTGACCGTCCATCTGGGCTTAAACAGCATCGCCGCCGCCTGGAGAACCGAATAATCGAATTAAAACAGGAGCCAACCGGATCAGCCGGTTGGCTCCTGTTTATTGATAATGCCGCGGATCAGGCGTGCCGTTACTCCGCGTAGCCGTCGGGACAATTCGTATGCCACCGCCAAGCGGAGGCGATGATGTCCCCAACGTCGGTATAATTGGGCTTCCAGCCGAGGATCTCCTTTGCCTTCCGACTGGAGGCCACCAGAACGGCGGGGTCGCCGGGACGCCGTTCCTCTTCCCGGACAGGTATGGGCGCGCCCGTCACCCGTCTTGCCGCCTCAATGATCTCTCGGTTGGAAAAACCCTGCCCATTGCCCAGATTAAAAGCGGAGGAGGGGTTCCCCTGCCGGAGATAATCCAGCGCCAGCACATGAGCATCGATGAGGTCCTCCACGTGGATGTAATCCCGGACGCAGGTGCCGTCCGATGTGGGGTAGTCGGTTCCAAACAGGGACAGGGCGTCCCGCTTTCCGGAGGCGGCCTGCAAAATCATGGGAATCAGATGAGACTCTGGACGGTGATCCTCCCCAATGGAGCCGTCCGCCCGGGCGCCTGCCACATTGAAGTACCGCAGAGCCACCCATTTAAGCCCATGGGCCCGGTCCGCCCAACTCAGCATGCGCTCCACCATTCGCTTGCTCTCACCGTAGGGATTGGTGGGGCATTGGGGATGCTCCTCGTCGATGGGTACGTACTCCGGCTCTCCATAGGTGGCCGCTGTGGAAGAAAACACCAGATAGGGAATTTTGGCCTCCGTCATGGCTTCTATCAAAGACAGGCCGGCGGTGACATTGTTGCGGAAATACTTTTCGGGCAGAGTCATGCTCTCACCCACCAGTGAAAACGCGGCAAAGTGAATCACCGCCTCTACCTGTTCCTGGGCCATTACTTGCTTTAAAAATGCTTTGTCCCCCACGTCTCCCACGTAGAGCCTGCCGCCCTTCAGCGCGCCCCTGTGCCCGGTGGAGAGATTATCCACCACAGCCACATCAAACCCCTGCTCCAGCAGGGCGGCAACGCAATGGCTGCCGATATAACCGGCACCGCCGGTTACCAAAATTGACATAGTATGATCGTCCTTTCCCTGATCTCTTAGTCGCTAAAAAAGCTCCAGCAAGAATTTTCCCACGTGCTCCATTGCCACCGACGCTCGTTTGATGGGATACATCTGGAACACGTGCCACATATTCTGATAGACCTCCAGCCTGCACGGCACACCGCTTGCCACCATGCGGTCCCGCAGACGCACGGAGTCGGAGAGCAGAATTTCGTGGCTTCCCGCCTGAATCAGCGTTGGGGGAAAGTGATTCAGGTTTGCGAATAGGGGGGAGAGCATGGGCTCGCCAAGCGCGTGCCCTCCGGCGTAGGCCGCGCTCACCGCCCTGATGTAGTCCAGCGACAGGATGGGGTCGTCTTCCGCCCGCGCGGCGTAGGACGCGCCGGAGGCGGTCATGTCGGTAAACGGGGACAAGAGCACCAGCGCCCTCGGCAGCTTGCGTCCCATGGAGCGCAGCCGCAGGGTCAGCGCCAAAGCCAGGTTGCCTCCGGCGGAGTCCCCCGCAACCACCACGTCACGGGCGCCGTAACCCTGATACATAAGATGATCCCAGACCTGAACCGCGTCTTCCAGAGCGGCGGGGTACGGGTGCTCCGGCGCGAGACGGTAGCCGAAGGAGATGACGTCATAGCCCGTGACCTGAGCCAGCTTTGCAGACAGGTTGCGGGCAAAACCCACATTCCCGCTGGTGTATCCCCCGCCATGGCAGTATAGCACTGCCTGCCGCCGGTCATGACCCCGGGAGGGGCGGGTCCAGGCCGCGGGAACGCCGCCCAACTCAAAGGGCTCCCAGGTCATGCCGATCATGGGGGAAAACAGCTTGCCCAGCACCTCGTGACCCCGGCGCTGCCGCTCCAGATCCGCCGGATTCAGCGAGTTTTTCGACGCGACGGAATAGATCAGCTTCAATGCCCGCATCATGGCCTCTGTGCGTTTTTGCTCCGACGGCCGCTTGAACGGCCCGATTTTTTTTTGTTCTTCCTCCATAGCTGCCGCCTCCCATGTCCACATGATATGAAATTAGAATACCATAATTTCTCGAAAACCACCAGCCTCCCTGGATTATTTTTCATCTGCATCTTGACTTGACCGTTTCCCTGACACTATGATTAGGATAAGCATGACTGAGGAACTTTGTTTCGCAGTTCAGCGCGGGTACCACCGATATTTTCACGATAAGGAGCATGAAGCATGACTTTGGAAGAGATACTGCCTCACGTTGACCACACCCTCCTGCGGCAGACTGCCACATGGGAGGAAATCCGCGCGCTCTGCGACCAGGGCATGGCCTGCGGGACGGCCTCGGTGTGCATCCCGCCCAGCTATGTCAGGCAGGCGTCGGAGTATCTGGACGGCCGGCTGCCCGTCTGCACGGTAATCGGCTTTCCCAACGGCTACTACACCACTGCCGTCAAGGTGTTTGAGGCGCGGCAGGCCATCGCGGATGGCGCGGACGAGCTGGACATGGTGATCAATTTGGGCTGGGTGAAGGATGGACGCTGGGACGACCTTCTTGAAGAAATCAGACTGCTTTGCCGGGAATGCTCACCAGAACCGGCTTTCGGACTTCCGGCGCCGTGCGGGGAGGATGAAACGGCGCAAAGCAAGGCATACTTGGAGAAGCCTCATCTTTTGAAGGTGATTGTGGAGACCTGCCTTCTCACGGAGGAGGAGAAGCGAACGCTCTGCCGGATTGTCGGCGAGTCGGGAGCGGATTTCATCAAAACCTCAACCGGTTTTTCCGGCGGCGGGGCCACAGTGGAGGATGTGGCGCTGTTCCGGCAGCATCTCGCCCCCGGAGTCAAAATCAAGGCGGCGGGAGGAATCCGCACACTGGAGGACGCCGAGGCCATGCTACGGGCGGGAGCGGATCGGCTGGGCAGCAGTGCGCTGGCAAATCATTGACTGACAGAATGAAGCATCAATAAGGAGGAAATATCCATGAAGCTGACCTTTTTTGGCGCGGCAAAATCCGTGACAGGAAGCTGCCACTGCCTGGACGCGTGCGGAAAGCGGGTGCTGATCGACTGCGGCCTTCAGCAGGGCGGTGACGAGCTCAATAACGGGGAATTTGACTTCGCACCCAACCAGGTGGATGATGTCATTGTGACCCATGCCCATATCGATCACTCGGGGCGTCTGCCGCTTCTGGTAAAGCAGGGCTTTTCCGGCCCCATTCACTGTACCAGAATGACCGCCCGGCTGCTGTCCATCATGCTGCGGGACTCGGCGCACATACAGGAATCGGAAGCCGAATGGAAAAACCAGAAAAGCAAGCGGGCGGGCAAGGAAACAGTAGAGCCGATCTACACCATTGCCGACGCGGAGGCCGTTCTGGAATTGCTTGAGGTTCACGAGTATCAGCAGCGTTTTGTGCTGGAGGACGGTATTGAGGTATGCTTTCAGGACGCGGGGCATTTGCTGGGCTCGGCCTTTGCCGAGGTCTGGGTTGCCGAGGACAGCCTCTCCCGCAAAATCGTATTCTCAGGAGACGTGGGCAACGTGAACCAGACCATCATCCGTGATCCTCAGGTGATAACCGAAGCGGACTTTGTGGTCATGGAGAGCACGTACGGCGACCGAAATCACGAGACAGTCTCCGATTACACAGAGGCGCTGGCGAGGATCATCGAAAAGACATTTGACCGGGGCGGCAACGTGGTAATTCCCTCATTTGCCGTGGGGAGAACCCAGGAGCTTCTCTATGCCATCCGGGAAATGAAGGAGCGGAAGCTGGTCAAATCCATTCCGGATTTTATGGTCTGCGTGGACAGTCCTCTGGCCAGCGAGGCAACTAAAATTTATTCCTGCGATCTCCACGGTTATCTGGACGACGAGGCTCTCGCGCTGGTGCAGCGGGGAGAGGCGCTGTTTACCTTCCAGGGACTGCGGCTGGTGGAGACCCCCGAGGAGTCCAAAGCCCTCAACGAGGACAAGACGCCGAAGGTGATCATCTCCGCCTCCGGCATGTGCGACGCGGGCCGGATTCGCCACCATCTGAAGCATAATCTGTGGCGCCGGGAGTGCTCCGTGGTGTTCGTAGGCCATCAGGCGGAGGGGAGCCTGGGCAGGCTGTTGATTAATGGCGCGCAGAAGGTCAAGCTCTTCGGCGAGGAAATTGCCGTGTGGGCCAATATTATTAATTTTAAGGGGCTTTCCTCCCACGCGGACCGGGATCATCTGCTGGAGTGGATTGGAGCCTTTTCTCCCAAGCCGCGGCAGGTCTTTGTGGTGCACGGCGAACGAGGCATAGCCGAGCTGTTTTCGGAAACTCTGCGGGACCGCGGCTTCGCGGCTCACGCTCCGGAGTCCCTCGAGGTCTATGATCTGGCAGAAAACCAACTCATACAGGCGGGAATTCCGCGCCTCGCCAAAACTCCGGCGGAGGCTCTCGCCATGGGCTCCCCCGCGTTCCGCCGTCTGGAGGATACCGGACGCAGGCTGATGGACGTCATCACCCGGAACAAGGGCGGCACCAACAAGGATCTTGGCAAATTTGCAGACCAGCTCCGTGCACTCATCGAAAAGTGGGATCGGTAATATCCTGCGGAAAAACAGCCTGAAAAACAAAGCCGAAGCGCTGCTTTGCAGCGCTTCGGCTTTGTTTTGGTATCATTGCGGAGGTTACGCGATAGCGTCCTCAAATTGGGACTGATACAGATCGGCGTAAAACCCGTTTTTCTGAAGAAGCGTCTCATGATTGCCCTGCTCCACGATATCGCCGTCCTTCATCACAAGAATCAGGTCGGCGTCCTTAATGGTGGACAGGCGGTGGGCGATCACAAAACTGGTGCGGCCCTGCATCAGGTTGGCCATGGCCTTCTGGATGCGCTGCTCGGTGCGGGTATCCACCGAGCTTGTGGCCTCGTCCAGAATAAGAATTTTCTTGTCCGCCAGGATGGCCCTGGCGATGGTCAGCAGCTGCTTCTGTCCCTGAGAAACGTTGGTGGCGTCCTCGTTGAGCTCCATCTGATAACCGCCCGGCAGGGTCTGGATAAAGTGGTGGACATGAGCCGCCTTTGCCGCGGCAATGACCTCGTCATCCGTTGCGTCCAGCCGTCCGTAGCGGATATTCTCCATGATGGTGCCCTTAAACAGCCAGGTGTCCTGCAGCACCATACCGAAGGACGCCCGCAGTTCGCTCCGGTTAAAGTCCCGGATGTCATGCCCGTCGACTTTGATGCTGCCGCCGGTCACGTCATAAAACCGCATCAGCAGCTTGACCATGGTGGTCTTTCCGGCGCCGGTGGGGCCGACAATAGCCACCATCTGACCGGGCTTTACCTCAGTGGAGAAGTCATTGATCACCGTTTTGGCGGGATCGTAGCCGAAGTGTACATGTTCGAAGGTGACCTGCCCTTTAATCTCCGCCGGAGAGACGGGATTCTGCGCGGTCATCTCCTCTTCCTCCTCGGCAAGGAAGGCAAACACACGCTCGGCGGCGGCGGTCATGGACTGGAGCATGTTGGACACCTGGGCAATCTGTGAAACCGGCTGGGTAAACTGGCGGACATACTGGATAAACGCCTGAATGTCACCCACCGTGATGACGCCGCCGACGGCCAGAATGCTGCCCGCCACGGCAATCGCCACATAGCCCAGGTTTCCCACAAACTGCATGACCGGCATCATCATACCGGAGAAAAACTGGGATTTCCACGCGGAGTGGAACAGGGCGCTGTTGGTCTGCTGGAAGGTTTCCGTGATGGTCACCTCCCGGTTAAAGGCTTTTACCACATTGTGACCGCTGTAAACCTCCTCTACCTGCCCGTTGAGGCTGCCCAGATAGGACTGCTGCTCCTGGAAAAACTTCTGGGAGTGCTTCATCACCAGCGCCAGCAAAGCGGCGGAGATGGGAAGCACAAGGAAGGAGAACAGCGTCAGCAGCGGGCTGATGGTGAGCATCATGACAATGACGCCGATGATGGTGGTGACGGAGGTGATCAGGGTGGTGACGCTCTGGTTGAGGCTCTGGCCCATGGTGTCCACGTCGTTGGTGATGCGGGAGAGTACATCGCCGATGGAGGTGGACTCAAAGTACTTCAAGGGCATGCGGTTGATTTTCTGAGAGATTTCCGCCCGCATGCGGAAGCATACCTTCTGGGATATTCCGCTCATCATCCAGCTCTGAATAAAGGCGAACACCGCACTGACCACATACAGCGCCAGAAGCGTGACGAGGATGGTTGCGATTTTTGCGAAATCAATGCCGCCGGTTCCCGCGACTTTTGCCACCAGGCCGTTGAACAATTCGTCTGTCGCCCGGCTGAGCACTTTGGGGCCGACGATGGTGAACACCGTGCCGAACATAGCAAAGATGAGCACTAAAATCAGGGAAAGCTTATATCCGCTCAGGTAGCGCAGCAGCTTTCGGATGGAACCCTTAAAATCCTTGGGCTTTTCGCCGGGCATCATCCCCGGAGGGCCGTTTTCTGGCCTGCCGAGGCCTCCGCTGCGGGAGCTGCTTGTTTTTTCTTTACTCATGCGAGAACACCTCCTAACTCGGCTTCCGAGAGCTGAGATTTTGCGATTTCCTGGTAGATGGGGCAGGTTTTCATCAGCGTTTCATGGTTTCCCATCCCGGCGACCCGGCCTTCGTCCAGCACGACGATCTGGTCGGCGTGGAGGATGGTGCTGATGCGCTGGGCGACGATGATGACGGTGGCGTCCTTGATGTTCTCGTTGAGCGCCCGGCGGAGGGTTACATCAGTTTTGTAATCCAGCGCGGAGAAGCTGTCGTCAAACAAAAACACCTTGGGCTGTTTCGCGATTGCCCGGGCTATGGAGAGGCGCTGCTTCTGTCCGCCGGAAACGTTGGAGCCGCCCTGGGCAATGTGGGTTTCATAGCCCTCCGGCTTGCTGTCGATAAATTCCTTGGCCTGGGCGATCGCGGCAGCCTGTCCGGCGGCTTCATCCGTAATGGAGTCTCCGCCGAACTTCAGGTTGGAATCAATGGTGCCGGAGAACAGCACACCCTTTTGAGGCACATAGCCCAGCAGACTTCTCAGCTTTTTCTGGGACAGCTCCCGAATGTCTGTGCCGTCCATGGTGACACGGCCTCCGGTGACGTCGAAGAAGCGGGGAATCAGGTTGAGCAGGGTGGACTTGCCGCTTCCGGTGGAGCCGATGATCGCGGTGGTCTGTCCTGGCTCTGCGGTAAAGCTGATGTCGCTGAGCACATCCTCGTCCGCGTCTGGGTAGCGGAAAGAGACATGCTCGAAGGAAACCACGCCGTTCCAGTCGGTGCGGGTGTCGTCCAGCACCCGCTGCGCGTCGTGAATGGAGGTTTCGCTCCGGATTACCTCGTCGATCCGTTCGGCAGCCACGCCGGCACGGGGGAGCATGATGGAAATCATGGTGAGCATCAGGAAGGACATCACGATGAGCATGGCGTAGGTAATGAAAGCGATCATGTCGCCTACCTGCAGATTGCCCGCGTCGATACCGTGGCCGCCCACCCACACGATGAGGACGGAGACGGCGTTCATGATGAACATCATGCCGGGCATCATAAAGGACATGACCCGGTTGGTAAACAGCTGTGTGTTCATCAGATCGCGGTTGGCGGTCTCAAAGCGCCCCTCCTCATGTTTTTCCCTGCTGAAGGCGCGGATGACGGTGATGCCCGTCAGAATTTCACGGGAGATCAGGTTCAGCTGGTCAACCAGCCCCTGCATCCGTTTGAATTTCGGCATGGTGACATTGATCAGAACCACCACAATCATCAGAACGACACCCACCGCCAGGCCGATGATCCAGCTCATGCCCGTTTGGGTAGTCATGACCTTGATGACGCCGCCAATGCCCAGCACGGGCGCGTACATGACCATACGCAGCATCATCACAATGACCATCTGCACCTGCTGAATATCGTTGGTGCTCCGGGTGATGAGCGAGGCGGTGGAAAACCGGTCCATTTCCGCGGAGGAAAAAGATACAACCTTCTGAAACACCTTGCCGCGCAGCTCCATACCGATTTGCGCCGCCACGCGGGATGCAATCAGGCCTATCAACACGGAGGCAACTACGATAATCAGAGAAACACCCAGCATTTTTCCGCCCTCAATCAGCAGATAACTTCTCTGAACAGAGGACAGATCCATTCCCATTGCCTCATATTCCGACTGAACAAACAAAATCGCCTTTTGCTCAATAATGGAATCAGACAGATTGCCCATCTGCTCCAAGGCGGTGTCCCGCGCCTGCAGCAGCTGTTCCTGGGTGATCATGCCCGCGTCGGTCATCTGCAAAAGAGTGGCCGTATCCATCTGGCCGGAGTCCTCCATGGAAGAGACAATGACCATGGGCAAGCCAAATATGGAGCTAATCTGGTCTATGGTGTCCTGGTTGTCTGTGTTAAGACGGTAGATACCATCGCTGCCCAGGTCGTAGCTCGCTTCGGCGGTGGCACGTTCGTCGTCGGTTATGAACAGCTCCAGGGCTCTGAAGGTTTCTTCCCGCAGCTGGGAGGGCGCCGCGCTTTCCACTCCGCTCTGCTGGATACCCACATCCACAAGATCTGAGGTATACTCCGGCAGCGCCAGGTCGCAGTAGGCCTGCACCACGAGCAACACGATAATGCCCAGCATTGCCAGCTTGAACCGGGTTAAATACTGAAATAATTTTAGCATTCACGTTCTCCTTTTAGTATTCGGGATAGCTCCGCTTCCATGAGATCGACGTAACGGTTCCACAGCTTCAAAAACTGCAGGGCATCGTCTTCGCCCATGGCGATGAACACATGCTTGAAAAATTCCTCCATCTGACCCACGGACCGCTCCCGCACCGCCTTTCCTTTCTCCGTCAGCAGAATGTAGGTGTTGCGGCGGTTGGCTTCATCAACCGTCCGGGTAATCAGACCCTTGCCTTCCATCCCCCGCAGCATGCGTGACACGGCAGGGGGAGAGACTCTCAGATTGCGCGCCAGCGTGGATACATACATACCCTTGCTTGGGGAATCATTCCGGCTTGTGTCGCTTAATCGTTCCAGCGCCAGAAGCTCTAACTGGGTGACCTCCGTCAGCAGCGCCGCCGCGCTGGTCATTCTAAGCTTGCCCATGCGGTGAGTCACACGCAAATATTCTTCCCTTAATCTTTCCTGATCCATTCATGCACCCCTTTTATAACACTGTCATCTGTTAACTATGTTATCTATTTCATGCGTTATGTATTTTACGGATTTTGAAGGAAAAAGTCAATAAGCAAAATAAATAAACGAAAACAATAAAAATAATTGAAATTTGACGTTTTGAACAATAAAAATTTGAGCGCCTTATTTTTGGAACAACAAATGTTATTTTTATAAAAGACGGCAACAGGGCCGCGGCAAGCCTTTGCTTGCCGCGG
>Ga0316604_10000249_pt1 | contig 77589 bp, 75 predicted proteins | sample OWC_soil_day20_C_FD_207650 | JGI IMG/M metagenome (GOLD analysis project Ga0316604, IMG submission 207650) | Wetland soil microbial communities from Old Woman Creek delta, Ohio, United States - OWC_soil_day20_CT | ecosystem: Environmental > Terrestrial > Soil > Wetlands | place: USA: Ohio... | reverse complement strand
TCGTTCGTTCCAATACTAAAAAAATCCACTTCTTTCGCAAACAAATCTGCCATCAGGGCAACCGCCGGTGTTTCGACCATGATGCCTAGCCTAACATTCTCTGCAACAAGAATATTGTCCCGTTTCAGTTCAAGGCGGATTTCTGCCAGTATTCGTTTACATTCCCTGATTTCTTGCATAATAGTAACCATAGGAAGCATTATCCACAGATTACCGGCCGTAGATGCCTTTAATAACGCACGCAATTGGGTTTTAAATAAACTTTTTTCTTTTAGACATAATCGAACACCCCGTACGCCAAGAAATGGATTTTCTTCTTTGTCCATACTGAGGTATTGTACTGTTTTATCGGCCCCTATGTCAATAGTTCGAACAACGACCGGCCGCCCTTGCATGGCAGCCAATACTTGCCGATAGGCCAGTTCTTGCTCTTCTTCACGGGGAAAATCCGGACGATCCATAAACAAAAACTCTGTGCGATACAGGCCAATTCCCTGCGCTCCCAGTTGGAACGCTTCCACAGCCTCCTGCGGGTGTCCAATATTCACCCACAAGTCAATATATTTTCCATCTTGCGTAACGGATGGCTTGTCAATCAATTCTTGTAATGTTGCGTTCCTTCTTTTTTCCAATGAAGCAAGTTCCAGAACAGCGCGTGTTTTTTTCTGATCAGGCTCAATGGTTACCGTACCGGCTGCCCCATCCATGGCCATCGTCATTCCACTTCGCGCAATCGAAGTGATATCAGGCACCCCTACAACGCAAGGGATTCCTAAAATACGAGCCAATATAGCAACGTGGCTCGTATTTGTTCCTTTTTCTGTAATAATTCCCAGCAATTTTGCCTTGTCAAGCTGCAGCATTTCAGCCGGTCCCAAATCTTCTGCCACAAGAATTCTTGCTTCTTCTCCTATCAATTCGGATTCATTTTGTCCGGAAAGTTTGCAAATAATCCGTCGGCCCACTTCTCGGATATCGCTGGCCCTCTGGCTTAAATATTCGTCTTGCAATTCGCTAAAGCTTTGTGCGTAGGATTCTATCGTGTCATAGACCGCTTGCTCTGCGCAAGCAGCCTGTTCGGATATTTTCGCCCGAATCATGTCCAGCAGGGACGGATCATCCAGTAACATCATATGTACTTCGAATATTGCCGCTTCCGCAGCAGGCAACTCTTGGCATGCTTTTTCATATATTCCTTTTAAATCATTCTTAGCCTCTCGAATAGCGTTTGACAGATTGTTAATTTCGCCATTCACCTGGTCGGGCGATATCGTTGCCTGTTTTGCCTCCACTGTTTTCAGACAACAATATGCCTTCCCCAAAACAGTGCCCGGTGATGCAGAGATCCCTTGCAGCATTCGATTGCTATCAGTCATTACTAGATCCTCCAAATTAAGAGTCTGACTTACCTGGAGCCAGGGTTAATACTTCAATAATACTATCCACAGTCACTTCTGTCCTGCCTTTTATAATTTTTATTTTGCCTCGATAAAATTCCAGAAAAAAAGCCCCCTTGGTAACAGGTATGTTTTAACCATACTTCTTGTTACCAAGGGGGCTTTCTGCATCACAATCCATAACCGCCGGTATGCAAAATCTCAGCTTATAAGTCAGCCAAGCTTACAGACAAATAATTATATGTTGAACAAAAGTTCGCCATAAGTAGGCATCGGCCATAATTCGGCATCTACCAATGTCTCAAGAGCATCAGCGGTTTCTCTCAATGCAGCCATTTTTTCAAACACATCAAATCTGTACAGGGCTGCTTGTTCATAAGTATCGCCGTGCGCATTTGCAGCTTTGGCGTTTGCTTCTTCCAGAACTGCAATATTTTTCTTTAATGCTGCAGTCAAGGAGGAAACTTCGGTCAATAATTCAGTTTGCGCCGATAAATCAGCGACCACGCCGGTAGCTTTAATTGTATTGATGGAAGCAGCTACATCGGTTGCAAACTTAATTGCAGCAGGTAAAATTTGTCTCTTCGCCATTTCAATCATGGTCAGAGCTTCTATATTAATTACTTTAATATAGCTTTCGAGGGAGATCTCATAACGGGACTCCATTTCTACTTTGCTCAGCACGCCATGTTTTTCCATTACTGCAATATTCTTAGGAGCAATTAACGCTTTAGACGCTTCAATTGTAGTTCTTATGTTGGCAAGACCACGTTTTTCCGCTTCAACTACCCATTCATCAGAATAACCGTTTCCATTAAATACGATTCTCTGATGTTTCGTTGCATACTCAGTGAGGATTGCTTGAATTTCAGCATCCACATCCGAAGCTTTTTCCAATCTGCCCGCAATTTCATCCAATATTTCCGCAACAATCGTATTCAGAATAAAGTTAGGCCCTGCAATGGATCCTGAAGACGGAACCATTCTGAATTCAAATTTATTACCGGTGAAGGCAAATGGGGAAGTTCTGTTTCTATCGGTGGCATCTTTCGGCAGGGCCGGAAGCGTGGCAACACCGATTTCCATATGACCACCCACTATCGAAGTAGTTGCAGCGCCATTTGCAAGTTGTTCGAAGATATCTTGCAGTTGATCTCCTAAGAAGATGGAAATAATCGCAGGAGGAGCTTCATTGGCGCCAAGGCGATGATCGTTACCCGCATTAGCAGCGGATACCCGCAACAAATCAGCATACTCATCGACTGCTTTGATAACAGCACATAAGAACACGAGGAACTGTATGTTGTCATGCGGATTATGACCTGGATCCAACAGGTTCATGCCGTCGTCCGTTCCCATAGACCAGTTGTTGTGCTTGCCGGAACCATTAATCCCTGCAAACGGTTTCTCATGCAGCAGGCATACAAGATCATGGCGCAAAGCAACTTTTTTCATGATATCCATGGTAAGTTGGTTATGGTCGGTAGCAATGTTGGTCGTGCTGAAGATTGGAGCCAATTCGTGTTGCGCAGGCGCAACTTCGTTGTGCTTCGTTTTTGCGGCAACGCCAAGCTTCCAGAGCTCTTCGTCCAATTCTTTCATGTAAGCGGAAATTCTTTCTTTGATCGAACCAAAGTAATGATCTTCCAATTCCTGACCCTTCGGAGCCATCGCACCAAAAAGCGTTCTGCCCGTATAGATAAGGTCTTTTCTTTGATCAAACAAATTTTTATCAATCAAGAAATACTCTTGTTCCGGTCCCACAGTCGTTATAACTTTAGTGGAAGTAGTATTGCCCATAGCTTTTAATACGCGTAAGGCTTGTTTGGAAAGCGCTTCCATTGAACGCAGCAGCGGGGTTTTCTTATCCAAAGCTTCGCCGGTGTAAGAACAGAACGCGGTAGGAATACATAATGAATCGTCTTTTACAAAAGCTGGCGATGTGCAATCCCAGGCAGTATAGCCACGAGCTTCGAAAGTAGCTCTCAGACCGCCAGACGGGAATGAGGACGCATCAGGCTCGCCTTTGATCAGCTCTTTTCCTGAAAATTCCAAGATAGCTTTACCATCGTCAGTCGGAGCGATAAATGCATCATGTTTCTCTGCGGTGATGCCAGTCATCGGTTGGAACCAATGGGTAAAATGTGTTGCACCTTTTTCGATTGCCCAATCTTTCATAGCGGTTGCTACGACGTCCGCAACAGCCGGATCTAAAGAAAGACCCTGGTCAATTGTCTTCTTCAAAGCTTTATAGGTAGCTTTAGGAAGACGTTCCCTCATTACTGCATCATTAAATACATTTGATCCAAAAATACTCATTAAACAGGCCTCCTTAAATTTTTTAATAACGTGTTGTGGTTGTAGCCAGAAATTAGAAATTTTCACCGACCCGACTGAAACCAAAACCGTAAACCCCTATTAGTAGAAAATGAAATTCTTGCGCCCTTAATTTACCCAAAAAAAATAGACTCCTCCCTTACACAGGTGAGGAGTCGCCATTGACTCAAATCTTTCATTTCACATGATTTATTATACCATAAAAATTCTATTTGTATAGATGGTGCGTTACTATTTTTTATTTTCTCTCCCAAAGTTAAAATTGCACGAAAACTTCTCGTATTCAGCATGTGTTTTAAAGGATTAGCAATGCTGCCAGGCGGAATATTGAACGGTTTGACAGGTTCAAAATGAATAATGACACCTCCGCCGTCTCCGATTTATTAGGCATTTCGAAAACCACCTTGTACCGAAGACTAAAAGAATACGGTTTTAATACTCATTACGAGCCATCTGCCCTAGAGGATTAGAACCATTCAAAGCAGCTAGCAATGACTAATTCATTGCCTTGAAACCACAAAAAAATGCTTAATGAGTAGATTAATCATTAAGCATTTTTTTGCTTTCCAGCTTGATATTCTTTTTCCTGATGCCCACATAAGAAAGCATGGGTCTTCCATTCAGGACCAAGTGTACTAATCCCGCTCCAATGAAGAGGTATCCCGCCCACTCATGCGCTTTCTTAGGATAAAAAGGCGTCTCGGCTTTCGCTTTATTGCCATCATAACCAACTGCAATTTGCTGCTGGAAATTTTGCGACTTGGGTGTAACAATCATCTGTATTCCTGATACAGATACAATAATGAATGCAACCGCCAATATAATGGATGTAACTTTTCTCATCATTCAATTCCCCTTTCGTTATTCACAATATCCTTAACTGTCCTACCGATTTTTATTCTATCCGCATCACAAACAGTAACCTTAATACTCTTAAAAGAGAACCATAATACTCTTAAAAGAGAACCATCAATTTTATCATCTCCATATTTTAGAAATCATAACACAGGCTACATAATACATTGTGATAAAGAAGACGGCAACAATAAAATATGATAGAACTCCCAAGAGTTGCGCCCCCCTTCCAACTTAGCTGTTACTTATAGAATAACGCGCAAATGTGACAAATTTGTTACACAAATGAAAAGTTTTTATGAACAGCAGCTCTGCTGACAAAAAACTTCAAATATGCGACCCGTTTTAAAAAATAGTTACCATCTTCTTCACCCCATGCCAAAAGTAAATACATTCTTATACACAGAAATAGCCGGTGGAGTTATTGTTATATTCTCCACCGGCTATAATTTGTGTACCATTATTCCGTTTACTTTGCGCTTAATCTGTGTTACTCGCACTCTTCCAGCAGTTTTTTGGCATCTACATACTGTGCAATGCCGGCTGCAACTTTTTTTGCTTCCTTCATCGCCAGCACTACTGTGGCAGGCTCATGCACAACATCGCCGCCGGCAAAAACTCCGCGTCGGGTCGTCATGCCATATGGACGCTCTTTCGTCACTACATAGCCTTTGCAGTCTATATCGATTCCACTAGTGGTTGAAACGATACGCGCGGCCGGTCTCTGGCCCACAGCAAGAACTACCTTGCTGGCAGGAATCAGGTCTTCCTGTCCGGTACGCTGTAGATTCCCCTCATCTGTTTTCTCTTGTAACGCTACCCTAAGCCCAGACACTTCAGACTGGCCTTCATAACCAACCGGATTGACAAGCCACCGAAAATGAACACCTTCCTTGCAGGCATGCTCGTATTCCGAACGCAACGCTGTAATGTCGTCTTCTGTTGAGCGATAGACTACTGTCACCGAAGCAGCGCCAAAACGCAAAGCCGTTCGGGCAGCATCAATCGCGACATTGCCGGCCCCGATCACAACGACCTTGTCGCCGGGATTCACCGGCACTTCACTGCGGTCCAAGCTCCCCCGGTTAAACAACGCTGTCATTCCCAACAAATAAGTTGCCTGCACAATGCCGGTCAGGTCTTTTCCCGGAAGCATTAATTCCCGTGGCAAGGCCGTACCTGTACCAATAAAGACCGCATCAAACCCCTGGTCCATCAGCTGGTCAACCGTAACATCCCGCCCAACAAATACACCGGTCTGAAAAATGACTCCCAGTCGTTCAATACGCTGAATTTCACGTCGCACTACTTCTTTGTTCAGGCGGAAATCAGGTATACCGTAGAGCAGAACGCCACCAGGTTCAGACTGGCCCTCAAACACCGTAACCAGAAACCCTTCTTTTGCCAAATCTCCAGCAACCGTCAACCCGGCCGGACCAGATCCAATTACAGCGACCTTGCCTTTTTCTCCTGCTCCTTTGCGCAACGTGGTAATGCCCATTTCAGCATCAAAATCGGCAATAAAACGTTCCAACTTGCCAATCTTGATGCCATTCCCCTTCTTGGTCAGCACACACGCCGCTTCACACTGTTTTTCATGGGGACATACCCGCCCGCAAACAGCCGGCAGGTTGCTGCGCTTTGCAATGATCGCGTTCGCCTCGCCAATATTGCCTTTTGCCAAGGCCTGAATAAAGCCGGGAATTTCATTTTCTATCGGACAGCCTGTACGGCATAGCGGTTTTGGACAATTTAAGCACCGTTTGGCTTCGTTTATCGCTTCCTTCGTTGTAAAACCTTCATCCATTTCGTCAAATGACAGCCGGTCCCGGCTAAAATCGCTGATTTTATCAATCCGCACCGATTTCACTCCCCTTTAATTTCTTCTTACAGTATATCACTAAAAGTTCGTATATCAACCGGTTCTAACACAAAAGGCACGTAACGCCCGTGCCTCCGAAAAACCTTCACCGATTTTAGATTATTTTGCGGTTTCGCTTCGCCCTACTTTGACCATTTCTTTAAACTTCGCTGAAATCAAACCCGAAGAAACAAGAGTGACAAACTTGGCACCCAACGAGGCGCAGCGGGGAATATCTTCAATACTGCCGGCCATCACACCCATGATGATGCCCTTTTCCCGGCCCCGGCGCAGCAAATCTTCGATCATCGCTTTTACTTCCGGATGGTTCGGCCCCTCTGCCTTGTAGCCCATGGAAACGGACAAATCCGTCGGCCCAATGAAGGCGATGTTGATCCCAGGCACATTGGTGATCTCGTCAAAATTCTTGACCGCTTCCATCGTCTCAATATGCACACTGACCAACGTATTGGCATCGGCCGCATCCAGATACTCTTTTCCGCTGAGATTGCCGAATTTCGCGGCTCTTACGGAATAAGCGGCGCCCCTCGTGCCGACCGGCGGAAACTTCGCTTTGCGCACAACCGCTTCCGCATCCGCCTTCGTGTTGACCATCGGTACCTGCACGCCCCGCGCGCCCCGGTCCAGCGCCTTTTGGATCGATGCCGGGTCATAGGATACACGGACCATCGGTGTAACGCCGCTCACTTCGGCCGCCCGGACCAGTTCTTCGATTTGCGCATCGGTAAAACAACCATGCTCATTGTCCACAACGACGAAATCCAGGCCGGCATAGCCGATGATTTCCACCAGCGGCGGAGCGTAAAAGGGAACAAACAAGCCCAGCGTCAATTCGCCCCGGTCCAACTTTTCTTTTAACGCGTTCTTAAACATTTGCAACTCTCCTGATCTTTAATTTTTCAGCCTCATAATACGTTTTTGGGGCTGGCAGAATCACTCTGCCAGCCCCGGAAGCAGGCAAAAGGATTGCTTAGCGTTTTACTTCCACTTTCGCCATGTTTTCATAGTATTGTACCAAGACACTGTGGTCTTGCCCGTCTTTTTCGTCGACTTTCAACGCCTGCATCATCTCCATAACGGATGCAGTAAGCGGCAGCGGCACTCCAACTTCATGCGAAGTTTCCAGTACATTGTTTAAATCTTTGATATGCAAATTAATGCGGAAGCCCGGTTCGAAATTGCGATCCATCATCATCGGCGCTTTCGCATCCAATACGGTGCTGCCGGCAAGGCCGCCCCGGATGGCATTGAACACCAATTCCGGCTCGACACCGGCTTTGCTTGCCAGCACAAGCGCCTCGGAAACGGCAGCAATGTTGATTGCGACAATGATTTGGTTGGCCAACTTCGTCACGTTACCGGCGCCGACAGCGCCGGTCAAGACCACGGAACCAGCCATTGCTTTCATAACCGGATAGCATTGGTCAAACACTTCTTGTTTCCCGCCGACCATCACGGAAAGCGTGCCATCAATGGCCTTCGGTTCGCCGCCGCTAACCGGAGCGTCCAGCATTTCCATGCCTTTTTCCGCCAGTTTTGCGGCAATTTCCCGGCTTACCAACGGTGCAATCGAACTCATATCGATCACAGTCAAGCCCGGTTTCGCCGCTTCAATGATTCCATTCGCACTCAATACCACTTCTTTGACTTGCGGCGAATTCGGCAGCATGGTAATTACAACATCCGCCTGGGCGGCAATGTCTTTCGGCGTAGAAGCAACGGAGGCTCCCAACGCGATAAACTCATCCGCTATGCTTTTATTACGAGCCGGGATCACCACTTCATAACCGGCTTTCATCAGATTTTTGCACATGGGCTTGCCCATAATGCCAAGCCCTATAAATCCTATTTTCATGTAAACTTGACTCCTCTATTCAATTATAATATGCATTGATGGGTGGTTGCTCTGCAAGTTGACTTTATCGCACCATGCAAGGCTTTTTGTTATCAAATTTCCAACCTGGAACCAGATATTGCATCGCCATGGCATCATCTCTTGCTCCCAATCCATGTTGCATATACACTTTGTGGGCTTTTTCGATTTGCTCCATATCGATCTCGACACCCAAGCCCGGTTTATCTGGCACAGCCACTTTTCCGCCCTTAATTTTGAACGGTTCTTTGGTGAGGCGTTCTTGTCCTTCCTGCCAAATCCAGTGGGTATCAAGGGCAGTGATTTTACCAGGCGCTGCAGCTCCAACGTGGGTGAACATAGCCAAAGAAATATCAAAGTGGTTATTGGAGTGCGAACCCCAGGTCAGGCCCCACTCATGGCACATCTGCGCTACCCGTACCGAACCCTGCATTGTCCAGAAATGAGGATCTGCCAGTGGGATATCAACGGAATGCAGTTGAATCGTATGCCCCATTTGCCGCCAATCGGTGGCTATCATGTTGGTAGCCGTGGGGAGACCGGTCGCCCGGCGGAATTCGGCCATAATTTCCCGGCCCGAATAGCCGTTTTCTGCGCCGCAGGGATCTTCGGCATAGGCCAGAATACCGTGCATATTGCGGCACAGGCGGATTGCATCTTCCAATAACCAGCCACCATTAGGATCCAAGGTGATCCTAGCATCCGGGAACCGTTTGGCAAGTGCGGTGATCGCTTCAATCTCTTCTTCACCGCGAAGAACACCGCCTTTGAGCTTGAAGTCTTTAAAGCCGTAGAGCTCATAAGTCGCTTCCGCGTGCCGAACGATAATCTCCGGTGTCAGCGCCTCTTCATGGCGAATACGATACCAATCATTTTTGGCATGGTCACCGCTTAGATACGGAAGGTTCGTCTTTTTTCTGTCGCCGACATAGAACAGGTAGCCGAGCATCTCCACCTCGCTCCGTTGCTGTCCGCTCCCCAGCAATGCCGCTACCGGAACGTTCAGGAATTGTCCCAAAAGATCCAGCAGGGATGCTTCCAAGGCTGTAACGGCATGGATCGTAGTTCTGAGATCAAACGTCTGTTGCCCGCGCCCGCCGGCATCCCGGTCAGCAAATTGATGTCTGACCGAATTCAATATATTGTTATAGCATGCCACAGATTTTCCGATAACCAGTTCTTTTGCGTCTTCAAGGGTCTTGCGGATTTTTTCACCGCCCGGCACCTCTCCTACACCGGTATGCCCGGCGTTGTCTTTGAGAATTACGATGTTACGAGTAAAAAATGGCGCATGAGCCCCGCTAAGATTGAGCAGCATACTGTCTTGACCGGCAACGGGAATGACTTGCATCTCTGTTACGACTGGAGCGCCAAAATCAAATTGACCAGCAATATTGTTGTTCATAAAAACTCCTCCTATTTTATAAAAAGCTATCCGTATTTATAACAAATGATCCTGCATTACTTATTAAACAATTTTTTCCTGTGTTTGACCGGCGCTGCCGGGTAATTTCAATTCCATCCGTTTGATGTCTCCAACGATCAACAAATAACTGAGGATAGCACCCAGGGCATTTAGCCCGACAAACACCAATGCGCCATTAAAGGAACCTGTTCCTTGGATAATGTAGCCAATGATAATCGGAGTGGTAATTCCAGCCACGTTGCCGAATGTATTGAATAAACCACCGCTTAGGCCGCCAATTTCTTTTGGCGAAGTATCAGATACTACGGCCCACCCCAGCGCACCTACTCCCTTGCCGAAGAAAGCCATCGCCATGATAGCGACAACGACCCACTCAACATTGGTGTAATTGCAGACAATCATTGCCGTGGACAAAAGCATCCCCAGAACAATCGGGGTCTTACGAGCTACCGACAACGAATAGCCCTTGCGCAAAAGATAGTCGGAAAAAATACCGCCCAGAACACCGCCGACAAATCCGCATAATGCCGGCAAAACGGCCACAAAACCAGCCTTTAAGATCGACATGCCGCGGGCCTGCACCAAGTAAACCGGAAACCAGGTAATAAAGAAATAGGTCAGCGTTGTGATGCAATATTGTCCAAAATACACGCCCAGCAGCATCCGGCTTCCCAACAACTGCTTAATGCACCACCAGGTTGGAAGAGCGTTGCTGTTATCGTCTTTCTTATTCGAACGTTCCGAGCTGACCAGAGCTCCGCCTTTCTCGATATAATCAAGCTCAGCTTGATTTACCCAAGGGTGTTCTTTCGGTCCGTACATAACTTTCAACCAGACAAAAGCCAGAATGATGCCAAGAGTTCCCATGACTGTGAAAACATACTGCCATCCCCATGAATGAACAATCCAGCCCATAATAGGGGCAAACAGTACCGTAGCAAAATATTGCGCGGAGTTGAAAATCGCCGCTGCCGTTCCCCGCTCTTTCGTGGGAAACCAAGCTGCCACAATCCGACTGTTCCCCGGGAATGACGGTGATTCGGAGAGGCCTACCAAAAACCGTAGGACAAAAAGGCCGGTAGCTGCCAGTCCAGCACCCAAAAGGCCGACATAACCTTGCATCAAGGTGAACAAAGACCAGAAAAACAGACTAAAAAAGTAAACCTTTTTTGTGCCGAAGCGATCCAGTAACCAACCGCCCGGTATCTGACCTGCTACATACGCCCAGGCAAAAGCCGAAAAGATAAACCCCATTTGCACGGAACTCAAGCCCAGCGCTTTGGAAGCAACCGGACCCGCCAACGATAGCGTCGCCCGGTCAGCATAGTTGACGGTAGTAAGAATAAAAAGAACAAGAACCATAAACCAACGGACACGAGAGGCTTTTTCTCCCTTTGTGATAGCAGCACTCAAAATACTCATCTCCTCGTAATGTTTGATTCGCAAAACACACCGTATAATTCCGACTTTTTACAACAACCATGTTCACCTCGTTTTCTTTGCATCATACAGTTTTTCACAAACCAAAAGCTTATTAAAACGTTTGCCATTTTATAATTGCAATTAACATGCCAACTCTCAAAATCGCACTAAAGAACTACCTTGCTGCGCTGTTTTTCTTCTCTTTGCGGCTTAAAACCAGCAACGACCCGATGTGTCTGGGTAGCATAAAAAACAAAAAACCTGCATCATATGATGCAGGTCCGAAACACATGATGCATTTATTGCATCATGTGCGGTATTCCTTTTTTTACCTGGATGTTAAAAGCGCGAAGTTTTCGGTATAGGGTGCTGCGGTCCATACCTAATCGTTTGGCGGCTTCCTTCTGGTTATATCCTGTTTCTTTCAGCGCCCTAATGATCCTGGACTGCTCGGACGAAACTTCAGAACCCATTGGTCCTGTCAGGACTTTTTCTTTGCCGATAGGCTCTATGAGTGAAGGTTTCAGGTCCTCACAACTGTAATTATCCTTCGCTGTTACAACAAGTTTTTCGATATAATTTCTCAGCTGCCGGACGTTGCCGGGCCAGTCATAGTTATTAATAAAGGCTTTCGCTTGTTCACTCAGGTGAATTGTTTTATCGTACCGTTGGTTGTATATCGTCAAAAAATCCTCAGCGATTACAATTGCATCCCCCGGCCGATCTTTAATGGCCGGCAAATCGAGCGTCAACACATTGATGCGATAAAACAGGTCTTCCCGGAACTTCCCTTCCTGCCTCAATTGCGCCAGGCTTTGATTGGTTGCAGCAATAATCCGGACATCGACCGGCAAATATTTGTCACCGCCCAATCGCATAATACGCCGTTCTTGAATGACCCTGAGTAATCTCGTTTGCGCATTTTTGTCCATTTCGCCGATTTCATCCAAGAAAATACTTCCTCCATGAGCCAGTTCAAAATAACCCGGTTTGCCTTTTTTCGTCGCCCCCGTGAAGGCACCCTCAGCGTAGCCGAACAATTCACTTTCCAGCAGGCTCGGCGTAATCGCTCCACAGTTTACGGCAACAAATGGCCCGTTTGACCTATGGCTGGAACGGTGAATACTCTGCGCAAACAACTCCTTTCCTGTACCCGAAGCCCCTGTAATCAACACTGTCGCATCCGTCCCGGCATATTGCAGAGCAACCCGTTTCACCTCGGTGATTTCGGGCGATACTCCTTTGATGTCGTCAAAACTATACTGGGCAGTCAAGCCTTTGCTGTACAATTCACTGCGTATAGCAGCTTCCTGCTTGATAATTTTACCGATATCTTCAACTGTAACCATAACGCCGCTGACTTTGCCGTTGACATCAATCGGCACAACATTGACCAGGAATTTCTGTTGATTGATATTGATTAACTCCCCGAAAGCAGGTTTTACCTTATTCAATTCGGCCGGCAACCCTAAATCAGACAACACCGAATACACACTACGCCCGACAACCTCGTGATTTTTCAAACCCAGCAGACGTTCCGCAGCGGAATTGAAAACAGAAATCAATCCATTGCTTTCGATGTTGATAATACCCTGGATCGAATAATCGACAAGGATCCGGAATTTTTCCATACGCTCTTTTTCCAGAGTTCGCGCGTAGGAAACCTTCATGGCCTGGAGAAAAGCGTTGCGAAAAGAATCTTCCCCCGATGTCAATAACAGGGTATGTTTGCCTCGTTTCGCGGCCAATTCTACGGTTCTTATCCCTCCGATAATAACATCGGCGCCCGACAGAATTGCCGCCTCCACTGCCGCTTCCATATTATCCCCCGGGTTTATCAGGAAAAGTTGCAGATGAATATTCATGACTTTTGCGAAAGTCTCAATATTTCCAATCATATTCCGAAAAGCAACTACACCGATTTTCGGAGTCTCCTTTACGGTAAGTTTTTTTGCCTGTAATAAGACCTCGGCCAAGTCCTGTACCGAAATAGGGATTTCGACAACAGGTATCTGGATCTCCGCCCGGGAAATGTATTCGGCCGTTCCGCCGCGGGCTACAATTACATCGACTCCACTGACTTCCGCCTTACGGGCAATATCAATTCCTTCGTGCAACCAGCCCATACTGCAGTCCACTTGATCATCCAAACCCAGTTCAGATATGATACGTTTTCCAATATCCATCATTACGTTGGAAGGAGCGATATACAGAATTGTTTTCATAGTACAGCACCCAACCATTTCCTATTTTTCATCACCCGGCAGGGGCTTCAAACAATTTTCGCCCCACAGCGCTATTTGTATTTCTCTGTAATCTTACTGCCATTAAATAAGAACCGCATAATCGTCAATATTTCGGGAGGTTTCATTTCCTCTTCGTAACCCAGCTGTGTAAACTCAGACCATACTTTTTCCTGTATTTCCGGGGTTATTGACTTCAGGCCCCGGATCTCAGAAACTACCGCTTTAATTTCACTAGTATCCATCAACGCTATAACATTTTGGCCTTTTTCCAAACCAATAGCCATAAGAAAAATGGCCACCTTATTTATTGGCATCAATCAATGACTACCTCCTTAGAGCATCTCCAAATCATCATTGCAGAAATATCCTTTCCTCACTTCAGCTCAAACTTTCCAATCATTATTTTTTCCGTTATCCAAGAAGGTTCCCCTCAACATCAAACTGCATTTCCACTAATTCGCCGCAAATCTCAATATTCGGATTTCTGCGCGCCTCATCCAATAACGCTTCAGAAATATACAAATCCTGCAGATGCAGAGTGTCTTTGATGCGAACCATTTTTACCCAGGTCAAATTTTGAGCATTGCAAGTTTTAACGGCAGCCAGAAGCGCATCCCGGTCCGTTTCCATAATGATAGGGATTTTGGCCGGTTCAGTGATTGTATTGGTAAGAGAATTGGCATAGACGTAATTAAAATCAATTTTGTTAAATAGCCTCCGCGTAATATAATCGCCGACACCCATGCCGCTGGCATTTCCATGGGTTTCTTCCGTGAGATCCCTGATTACTAATTTATTCACCGTTGCGCCGCCGCTGGCATAAGGAGTGGGGAAACGGCCGGTAATATTCGGATCCATTCCATCGCCGGATATTTCTTTACCAATCTGATCCACCACAAGCACATCGATCGAATCGAACATAATTTTCGGCATTTTGTCTTTCGCTTCCAACAGCAGCTTCTGGTCAATTTCCATGATCTGATCCCTCGGCGCGGCTACCAACGTTGAAATTTTATCATACGCATTTTCCACAGTGGCAATACCAAACAAGACCTTTGATTTTTCAATTTTCATTTTTGCCATTTCAAAAACAAACTCGGCCATATGCTTGAAGCTGTAAGCGTGGCAGGATGCCGCGCCTTTTTGTTTGCCCAACCCAATCGTAAGCATTTTAGCAAGGCCGCTTTCACAAGGACCACGATAGGCGGTATGTGGTTTTATCCGGTTAATTATTACAATTCCATCCGCTTCGTATGCATTTTTATCCATGTGCACAGCCAAACCATTTTCCAATTTGCCTAATTCAACCACTTCCATTGACGACCGAATTGGACAATTCGCACTTTCTTCGGTAATACCAAGATGCGCAAGCAATTCTTGTTGCCCCTCAGCCGTTGCACCACCATGGCTGCCCATTGCCGGTACGATGAACGGGTTCCCGCCGCGCGCTTTGATCTCTTCCACAGTCACCCGCACAAGCGTAGGAAGTTGATTCAACCCACGGCTGCCTACGGCAACTGCAATGCTCATACCTGCTTTTATCCGATCACCTACACCAGGCTTTTTAAACTCTTGCCGCAGAAACGCTTCTACATCGCTGATTTCCGTAGTTGTAAATTTTTGACGTATTTTTACCATTCGCGGCAACACCGTGCCTTGTAACAGTTCCTGTACGATACTCACAAAAAACGCCTCCTCACTTTGTCACATCGCACACCTAGTTTCCCGTTGGCTGCGTTTGTACCAGCGATAGCTACCTATAGATAGCGCAGACAAATTATAGTTTTAATCCAAGTATAACACGTTTCAATCCACTCGCCCATAAGAGGCGCAACCATTTGGTTTTGAACCAGGCAACACAAAGGGCACGTGTCAGCACGCGCCCTTGTAAACCTTCATCGATTTTAGATTATTTTGCGGTTTCGCTTCGCCCTACTTTGACCATTTCTTTAAACTTCGCCGAAATCAAACCCGAAGAAACGAGAGTGACAAACTTGGCACCCAACGAGGCGCAGCGGGGAATATCTTCAATGCTGCCGGCCATCACACCCATGATGATGCCCTTTTCCCGGCCCCGGCGCAGCAAATCTTCGATCATCGCTTTTACTTCCGGATGGTTCGGCCCCTCTGCCTTGTAGCCCATGGAAACGGACAAATCCGTCGGCCCAATGAAGGCGATGTTGATCCCAGGCACATTGGTGATCTCGTCAAAATTCTTGACCGCTTCCATCGTCTCAATATGCACACTGACCAACGTATTGGCATCGGCCGCATCCAGATACTCTTTTCCGCTGAGATTGCCGAATTTCGCGGCTCTTACGGAATAAGCGGCGCCCCTCGTGCCGACCGGCGGAAACTTCGCTTTGCGCACAACCGCTTCCGCATCCGCCTTCGTGTTGACCATCGGTACCTGCACGCCCCGCGCGCCCCGGTCCAGCGCCTTTTGGATCGATGCCGGGTCATAGGATACACGGACCATCGGTGTAACGCCGCTCACTTCGGCCGCCCGGACCAGTTCTTCGATTTGCGCATCGGTAAAACAACCATGCTCATTGTCCACAACGACGAAATCCAGGCCGGCATAGCCGATGATTTCCACCAGCGGCGGAGCGTAAAAGGGAACAAACAAGCCCAGCGTCAATTCGCCCCGGTCCAACTTTTCTTTTAACGCGTTCTTAAACATTTGCAACTCTCCTGATCTTTAATTTTTCAGCCTCATAATACGTTTTTGGGGCTGGCAGAATCACTCTGCCAGCCCCGGAAGCAGGCAAAAGGATTGCTTAGCGTTTTACTTCCACTTTCGCCATGTTTTCATAGTATTGTACCAAGACACTGTGGTCTTGCCCGTCTTTTTCGTCGACTTTCAACGCCTGCATCATCTCCATAACGGATGCAGTAAGCGGCAGCGGCACTCCAACTTCATGCGAAGTTTCCAGTACATTGTTTAAATCTTTGATATGCAAATTAATGCGGAAGCCCGGTTCGAAATTGCGATCCATCATCATCGGCGCTTTCGCATCCAATACGGTGCTGCCGGCAAGGCCGCCCCGGATGGCATTGAACACCAATTCCGGCTCGACACCGGCTTTGCTTGCCAGCACAAGCGCCTCGGAAACGGCAGCAATGTTGATTGCGACAATGATTTGGTTGGCCAACTTCGTCACGTTACCGGCGCCGACAGCGCCGGTCAAGACCACGGAACCAGCCATTGCTTTCATAACCGGATAGCATTGGTCAAACACTTCTTGTTTCCCGCCGACCATCACGGAAAGCGTGCCATCAATGGCCTTCGGTTCGCCGCCGCTAACCGGAGCGTCCAGCATTTCCATGCCTTTTTCCGCCAGTTTTGCGGCAATTTCCCGGCTTACCAACGGTGCAATCGAACTCATATCGATCACAGTCAAGCCCGGTTTCGCCGCTTCAATGATTCCATTCGCACTCAATACCACTTCTTTGACTTGCGGCGAATTCGGCAGCATGGTAATTACAACATCCGCCTGGGCGGCAATGTCTTTCGGCGTAGAAGCAACGGAGGCTCCCAACGCGATAAACTCATCCGCTATGCTTTTATTACGAGCCGGGATCACCACTTCATAACCGGCTTTCATCAGATTTTTGCACATGGGCTTGCCCATAATGCCAAGCCCTATAAATCCTATTTTCATTTTTCATCGCTCCTGAGTATTATTTATGATTATCAAACTACAAAACCAAAGTTTCTTTTCTTAATAGGTTCGTTACTTAATTTTTATCTTCAATTTTAAGTTCGAAGCGTTTGATCTCTCCTACGATCAGCAAGTAAGAAAGGGCGCCTAAGATTCCCATGGCTCCTACAAACACCAACGCTCCATTGAAGGATCCAGTCTCTTTCAGAATATAACCGATTGCAATCGGTGTTACGATACTGGCGATATTGCCGGCAAAGTTAAATATCCCGCCGCTGAGGCCTACCATCTCCTTCGGCGATGTATCACTAATAACTACCCAGCCCAGAGCACCAAAACCCTTAGCAAAGAACGCCAGGGACATGACAGCAATAACAACAGACTCCGTCTGCACGTAATTCGCCAGGATAATCGTACCGGATAAAACCAGGCCGATAATGATCGGCGTCTTCCGGGCCAAGGTGAGTGAATAACCCCGTCTAAGCAGCCAATCGGAAACAATCCCACCTGACAAACCGCCGATAAAGCCGCAGATGGCCGGAATGGAAGCAATTAATCCTACCTTGAGGATGGACATCCCTTTTGCCTGTACCAGGTAGGTCGGGAACCAGGTTAGGAAAAACCAGGTGATTGTATTCAGGCAAAACTGTCCTAAATAGATGCCAATCATCATCCGATTCGTAATCAAAGATTGAATATAAGACCATTTGATCGTCGTTTTCTTATCCCCTAGTTTCGCCAATCCGCCGCCGGACTGAATATATTCCAATTCTTCAGCGTTCACACTGGGATGACGACTGGGATCTTTAATTACTTTAAACCAAATCAATGCCATCACAATCCCAACCAGACCCATGGCAAAAAATACATGCCGCCAGCCAAAAGCAACCAGTATCCATCCCATCAAAGGATTGAAAGCCGCCAAGGCGAAATATTGGGCCGAATTGAAAATAGCCGAAGCCACTCCACGCTCATGGGTAGGAAACCACATCGTGGTAATACGGCTGTTAGCCGGAAAAGCCGGTGCTTCCGCCACACCCATCAGAAAGCGTAAGCCAAAGAGGGTTGCAAAGGCTCCGAGGCCAAACAAAAATCCTGTCATACCTTGAAGAAAGGTGAAAAAAGACCATAGAAACAGGCCCGTTCCATAAACCACTTTGGCACCAAATTTATCCAACGTCCAACCGCCAGGAATCTGCAACGCAGTATACGACCAGCCAAAAGCCGAAAAAGCATAACCCATAGTTACGGCATCGAGCCCTAAATCCTTACGCATGGCCGGTGCAGCCATCGATAAGGTGGCCCGGTCTACATAATTCAAAGTTGTAACAATAAACAGCATGGCCAAGATAAAATAACGGACATTCGTTTTTTTTGCGCTGTTCAAAATCATTTCACTCACAAAAAATTCCTCCCTATTTCTATTATGCAAGGGTTTATCAGGTCACAGGCGCCGGGTTGAACAAGCACAAATCATTGTGCAGTCCCCACTGGTCGGCCCAGGTTTTTTTCTTGCCACTGGCTACATCCAACATCAACCGGAATAGTTCCCAGCCCACTTCTTCGATCGTAGCCTCACCGGTTGCAATGGTTCCGGCGTTCACATCGATGAGATCCGGCCACTGTTCTGCCAGTGCGTTACGAGTACCCACTTTAATCACCGGCGCCATAGCCAAACCGTACGGTGTTCCACGGCCGGTCGTGAAGACCTGCAGGGTAATCCCTGATGCGACTTGCAAAGTGCCGCAGACAAAATCACTCGCCGGTGTCGCCGCATACGTTAATCCTTTTTTTCTTACCCGTTCGCCTGGCGACAACACATCCACGATAGCGCTGCTGCCGGACTTCACGATGGAACCCAAGGCTTTTTCCACGATGTTGGCCAAACCGCCTTTTTTATTCCCCGGCGTCGTATTGGCGCTGCGGTCCACTTCGCCCAGTTCAAGATAATGATCGTACCATTTCATCTCCCTGATCATGGCGCGGCCCACTTCCTCATTGATCGTCCGGGAAGTCAGCAGTTCCACCGCGTCCCGAACCTCGGTGACTTCAGAGAACATGACCGCCGCTCCGGCTCGAACGAGCAAATCTGCCGCATAGCCCACCGCCGGATTGGCCGTAACCCCGGATAAAGCGTCGCTGCCGCCGCACTGCAGACCTACTACCAAGTCAGAAACCGGACAAGTCACACGTTGTCGTTTATTTAATCTAATAAGGCGCTCTTCCGCTTCCGCCAGGATCACTTCCACCATTTTCTTGAAGCCTTGATGATCCTGGAGAGAAATGATATTGTCTTTGTCGCCGTTCGGTGACAAAACTTCCGGCAACAATTTTTCACAACCTAAACCAACAATGAAAACTTCGCCGCCAAAATTCGGATTCAGCGCAATATTTTTGACCGTTCGAATCGGAATTTTTGCCTCGGGGGCATTGATGGCTACACCACAACCATAATTATGCTTCAAAGCCACCACATCATCCACATTGGGATATTTAGGCAACAGTTCTTCTTTGATTCTTCGTAACGCATAATCCAGAACACCAACCACGCACTGGACACTGGTAGTAATGCCGAGAATATTCTTCGTCCCAACACTGCCGTCCGCATTGCGATAGCCTTCAAAAGTGTATCCTTCCAAAGGCGGCTGGGGCAGCGGCACTTTATCCGCCAGCGGCATTTCATCCAATTCCGGAGCCTTCGGCATGATCACTAACGATTCCTCAATCCAGCTTCCTTTTGCGATCGGTTGCTTTGCATAACCGATTACTTCTCCGTAGCGGATAATCGCTTCATTTTGCGCCAAATCAACTAAGGCTACTTTGTGTCCCTGGGGCACATGTTCCCGAAGGGTAAGACCGTCGGAAAAAACCGTTCCGACAGGTTGTCCGCCAGCATTTACAACCACTGCGACATTATCTTCAGACTTCATTTTAATGTACAAGGGCTTTTCATGACGCTCCGCACTCATGTCCATAGCTTTTCCTCTTCCTCCTTAGCACCTATTGCGCTATTTGCATCTGTCCATTAATATAGCAATTTTCGTGCCAATCTTAAAACAGCGAACATATCCCGCTTTTGCCGTGCGGCAACAATAAAAAACCGCAACAAATGCGGCAGCAACAACCACAATCGTTGCATTGAACTCCTGCCAAATGCTACAATAAGGGTAACCGTACATGTACTTTACAGCAAAGGGGTGGTTGTTGTTTGTCCAGAATCGCTTTTATCGCTCCCGATAAACGGCTTTTTTATCAGGGACAAAAAATAATCCAGGAACTCGGTCTGCAAAATTCGGTCGAACTGCATTTGGCACGATTAAATCGAGGCATAAAATTAGCCAAAAAACTGGAGCACGAAGATGTGGATGTTATTGTTTGCCGGGGCGGCACCGCCCAGGTGATCATAGATTCCGGCGTACGAATACCCGTGGTGGAAATCGCGATCACCGGCCAGGATTTAGCCCAGGTGTTTTACGAAGCCAAAAGGGCTACCGGGGAAGCCCGGCCCAAAGTAGCCGTTCTGGCTTACAAAAACATGATCTACGATATCGAAGTATTGTCCCGCATCCTGGAAATTGATTTAACAATTTACCCCCTGGTAAAAGCAGATGATATCCCTACACAAATTGACGCCGTGTCGAAAACCGATACGAAAATTGTGGTAGGCGGCAGGAAAACAATTCTCCTGGCCGAAAAAGCCGGTTTAATTGGCCTGCCCATCAGTTCCGGTGATTTTTCCGTACGCAATGCCTTTTTGGAAGCGCAAAAAATCGTCATGGGCCGTCAAATCGAAAAAGAGCAGGCCCAGGAATTCAAAACCTTGGTCGATCATTCTACCGAAGGGATTATCAGCATCAATACCGATCAAGTTATCAAAGTGTTCAACCCTACTGCCGAAAGATTGTTGCAACAATCAGCCAAAGACATTTTGGGACGAACAATCGCCGCAACCCTGCCATTCATCCATGTCGAATCCTGCTTAAAAGACGGCCTGGAAACCGTCGGGCAAGTCCGGCAGCTTGGCCCAATATGGATCAGCTTCAGCATCGCTCCAATTCGCGTCGACGAGAGGATCACCGGTGCCATTATCACTTTCCAAGACATAACCAGGATTCAGGAGATGGAGGCAAAAATACGCAACGAAGTACTGGCCAGACGAATGATTGCTGAACATCGTTTCGCTGACATTTTAGGCGTATCTCCCCAAATTACCGAAGTCAAACGAATCGCCCATGAAATAGCAGCCGTCGACGCTACCGTCTTGATTTACGGAGAAACAGGCACAGGCAAAGAATTTTTCGCCCAAAGTATTCATAATTCCAGCCCCCGCGGCAACGGTCCCTTTGTAGCGGTAAACTGCGCCGCCTTACCGCCAAACCTCCTGGAGAGTGAATTGTTCGGTTATGTGGAAGGCGCCTTTACCGGGGCAACCAAGAAAGGCAAGCAAGGCTTGTTTGAAATGGCCCATCGCGGAACCATTTTTCTTGATGAGATTTCCGAAATGGATAAATACGGCCAAAGCCGCTTATTACGTGTATTACAGGAAAAACAGGTCATGCGTCTGGGGGATGACAAATACATCCCTGTGGATATTCGTATTATTGCCGCTACAAATAAAAATTTATTGCAGCTTGTCAAGGATGGACAATTTCGCCAGGACCTATTCTATCGCCTTAAAGTGCTGACAATAAAACTTCCCCCGTTACGGAAACGATCCGGCGATATACAAGAACTCGCCAACCACTTTCTCGATCGTTTCAACCTGCGCCATCATAAGCACCTGGAATTCACAGCAACCGCCCTCAATGCCATCGCCAACTACAACTGGCCCGGCAATGTCAGGGAACTGATGTACTTCATCGAACGGTTGGTTGTTATTTGCAGGGAAAAGAAGATTACCGCCACTATGGTACAACATTATTGGGAAGACAGCGAATTCTCCGCTTCAGCCGATCTCGAAGCTTCAACCGTTGTCCCGGAATCGGAAGCAGAACGGATTATCCATACCCTGGAAGAGTGCAGCTCGAACATCACCCAAGCCGCAGCCCGTCTCGGAATGGACCGAACCACCTTGTACCGCAAGCTCAAAGCCTACAAGATTGAAGTCAAAAAAACGTATTGAAAGTTCTGCCTGAAAACAGGAACAGGGTTGTATTGAAATCTGGATTTCAATACAACCCTGTTCCTATTCCTATCGGGAGCTGGATTAACTTATCCGCCTTGGAACTATTTTCTCCATTTCACTGGCAATATGCTTCAGACAATCAGCATTTCGGGCACGTCACTTATTTTGCGCTAAAGCAGACAGACAGTCCTTACAAACATTTTTCCCTTTAAAATTGATAACCTCGTTGCCATTTCCACATAAGATACATGAACAATTCGGCTCGTACTTCCGGAGAATAATGCGATCGTTGTCGACATAGATTTCCAATGCATCTTTTTCGGCAATATTGAGTGTACGACGCAACTCAATAGGGAGAACCACTCTTCCCAGTTCATCAACCTTGCGAACAATTCCTGTGGATTTCATAATTAAACAGTCTCCTTTACTATAAGTTTATTTTGCAATGCCCCTTCTCTATAAAGAGTATCTTTTACGCAAATTACACCTTGAAAACATTCTTCGGTTTTGACTCTAACAGCACTCGTCTTTTCAAAAAACATACCACAAAAATTAAACACTAGCCTCTCGAAAGAAGGTTAGTGCTTAAAAATCATTGCTTTAAAGCAGCAACCTGGCAATCATAGACTGAGGGTCCTTAGATCCAAGGCTTTGCGTCCCCGTTTTTCAACGAGTTTGCCAATATAAATAGTCTCAAAGAAATTTTACAATATTTTTACATATTTTGCAATACAATCTTATTTTAAAAATATTTTATGAATTGAGCAAGGAAAAACGGCCCTGACTGGGGTTACCAAGTTTACCGGTTCCACCATGCAAAAAAGAAAGAATCATTATTTTCATAACTATCCCCATCGTCACGGATAAAAATAAATACACCGTCACGCATAAACCCTACACTGACCAGCTCGTCTGAATCGTTGTAAAATAACACCGCATCCGTTACATGTTTGTTATGATACCAGAACCCTTCGCCACGCCATTGATATGGATGCAGTCCGGGAAAGCGGCCGGCCCATTCGTCATGGTCAATACGCTCCCCATAATACCGTTCGTGTGAGTCGTGCCAACCAAAAGGAAATGACCCTTCAAATTGTCTTTCCGAGTGACGCCAGTTTTCGTTATCGTATGCTGAATTTGACCAATCGTGATGCCCTTGTTGATAATCCCGCTGGTCTTCATGTTGTTGTTGATCCTGGTGATGATTTTCTTGACGCTGCTGGTTATCATTTTGTTTTTCTTGATGTTGCTGCTGTTTATGGTTCTTTTGTTGATCGTTGTCTTGCCCTTTATTGGCAGCAAACGATATCGAAGATACACTTAACAGGAACAAGACTAATAACGGTATTAAAAATTTACGCATTTCATAACCTCCCCCGATCATTTATCAATAATATACCATAAAAATGTGACAAAACAGTGAATAATTTGTGACGTTTCAATGAAAAAACCTCAATATGTGAGAAGCCAAAATTCTTAATCTATCGATTTTTTATGGGGAAAATACGCATCGACAGCATTGTCATTCAATATCATACCAAGCAGTATTGCAGCAGCTGTATCCAAGTCATATTCTCGATTGTCAGCTAAATTTAACCGTTGATTAAAGTCCATCAGCCGGTTGATGCGTTTTTCACCTAAGATTAAAATTTCAACTTTGACTTGATCCATGGTTTACGCCCCTTTCGCTTAAATAAAACAAAAAACACCATCCTCTGTCACAGAAGGCAAGTGCTTAAAATCACTTCTTTAAGCGGCAACCTGGCAATCATAGACTATCGTCCTTAGACCCACGGCTTTGCGTCCTTACCTTTCGGCAAGTTTGCTCAATATTGTATTTTAAAGAAATTTTATAACATTTTTACATATATTGCAATATATATTTGTATGACGTTTCCATTTATGTTAGATCACTTAATTTTCCCATTTTTAGGTTTGTTGCTACTGTAAAAAGCAGAATAGCAAGATTTTGTGGTTTTTAGACCGTTTTTGAACAAAAAAAGCGCCACAGGGCTCATAAATCCTTGTAGTGCCTATGTTTGCATATGGCGGGGTTAGGCAGACTCGAACTGCATACCTCTTCGACGTCCATTCTGAGAAACGAGCTTTCACTAAGTGTGACTGGTTATGAAAACCTAGCAATGGCCGCACTTTCACGACATGTGAGTGATGAGTACCACCATGAAAATTCGGCGTTTTTCAACTGCATTGTCGTCAAACTCCATTTGTGCACTGCTTAATACGACAGCATTGTCAACATGATCACGAAAGCCGCAGTAAGCGAATATAATCCTTTTGCGCCGCTAAAACCTGTTCGGCTATGAAAATTATATCATGTAGACACTCAAAGGCAGCCAATAAATGCTAAAAAATTGTATAGAACTAGCTTTGAAATAGAAAAATGCCACCAAAATTAATTCTATTTTGTATAAATGTTCAATCCAATCTTAATTTCTTCCCGTCCTGGCACCGGCTGATTGCCTTCTGTACTAGCAACAATCGTACTTTTACCGCTGCTTGATTTTCCAAACCTCTGTGAAAGATCAACCGTTATTGTCAACTTATCGCCATCAACGGTCATTTCGACATTTTTCATAATCTTCTCCCCTTTTATTGATCCAAATTTACAAAACCGTATTGAAAACATTGTGATTAACAGCAGTTCTGTTATAATCATTTCTATTAATTTAATCATAGCAATTCAATAACTTAATCTATCAAAATATCGCCGCACATTACAACATAATACTCCTGTTCACAAAAAAACGGGCTTTTTATCGTATTCTACATTGGAAGAAAATTCCCTTTTATATTTTTCTTTTTCATAAACATTTGCAATGGGTCCTTCGCCATGATCATTGTAATCTCTTTGCCAAAAATACTACTGCCATCTTTCCAAAATTCGCATACTATTGTTTTCTTTTCATGTTAGATAATTGATTTTAAAAACATAGACCACGTGCATTGACCACCTTCGAAAACTGCACACATATGTGCATATGGGGATGATAAAATGGAAAAAGAACAATCTTCAAAATGAACATTATCAGAGCAAACATATCCGCCACTCCCTTGTGCCGAAGAAAGCATTATCGTTAACCGCATACTTTATTACCAGTATTGCCGCTCCATTTGTTTTACCTTTGCGGCAATGGCTGTCCGCAGTTCTATAGGCTCTAGAACTTGCACTGCCGGCCATGATCCGTTCCTGGGCCATGCGCAACACAGGAGCCAGCGGCGTTTTATAACGGGTAAAAAAGGTTACGTTTTGTGCGATGACGGAAAGCAATGCTTGCATTTCTTGGGCAAAAATCTGCGGAATTTTGTCTGTATCTTCGATAAGGAAAGCTATTTCGTCAAGTAAAATATTATCAATAGTGCTAACAGCACTACATAAATAATAATTCAAGGGCTGCAGAAGTTACGCAATGTTTTCCATAACCTCATTTTACTCACCTCCCGCTTTTCATCTTTATGTAGTATTTCAACAATCTACAAACCATTTTCCTTCATCGAAGAACAAATACACTTCTTTTCCGCAAATTCGGCAGGTATACCGCAATCCTTGACCGCCGCATTTTAATGATGCAGCTTGGCGCACATCCAGTATCCGGTCAATTTCATATTTCTTGCCGTCCGTCCACGTCAAAGCCAATGGATGAACGCGGCCATTGGCATCATGTTCAGCGGTAACCGATATAAATACTTTGCTCATCAAAAACACCTACCTAAAAAAAGATACAGGATGGATGACGTGATCCTCTTTCGGGTTAATTCCCGTTAGTTTTCGATCTTGTAATAACATACAGCGTTGAACGCTGCTGTGGCCAAACCGTCTGCGGATCTCATCAACCGTCTTTTCCAGTTTTTCTTTTACTACAGGATCACGATCAAACAATCCTAATTGAATATGCCGATCCGCTGTAACCAAATCGCTGCCACGAATCCCAATACTTCGTAAAGGTCGCTCCCAATGGTAATTGTCCCGAAATAACTCCATTGCCTTTTGCACGAGGTCCGTAGAAACAAAAGTCGGAGCCGATAACTTTCCTTGCCGTTCAAAACTGAATAGTTCCGTATTCCGCAGACTAATTGCCACTGTCTTACATTTCAGACCGGACTGGCGCAAACGGGCTCCCACACTCTCCGCCAAAACATAAAAAACCATCTTCACATCATTCTCACTGACTAGATCCCGCAATGTGGTTGTGCTATTGCCGATGGACTTCACGATGCTTTCTTCACCGGATAAGCGCACCGGCGAACTATCCAACCCATTGGCGTATTGATGAAGCACCTCACCCCATACGCCGAGCAATAGCTTCAACGTCCTCAGATCAGCATTGGCCAGATCCCCAATCGTCTTAATCATGCGGCTGTTCAGTTTACGCTGTGTTGCTCGCCCTACATACAGTAAATCTTCCACAGGCAAAGGCCAGACTTTTTCTCGGAAGTTTTCTGCCGTTATAACAGTAGTTGCGTCCGGCTTTTTCATATCGCTGCCCAATTTCGCAAAGATTTTATTGTAGGAAACCCCAATGGAAGCCGTAATGCCAAGTTCCTCCCGGAAGCGTCGGCGAATCTCATCGGCAATTTCTGATCCTGTGCCAAAAAGCTGAGTCGATCCACCGATGTCCAACCAATTTTCATCAATACCGAATGACTCGATCCGGTCGGTGTAATCGGCACAAATCGCTTTCGCCAAACGTGAGAAGCGCAAATACCTGCGATAATCTGCCGGCAGGCAAATTAACTTGGGACATTTCTGCTTGGCCTCCCATATCGCTTCTCCGGTCTTTATATTAAATTGTTTGGCCTGCTGGTTCTTCGCCAGAATAATGCCATGGCGTGCTTCCACCTCGCCGGTAACGGCCACTGGCAAACTACGCAATTCCGGATGATATAAACATTCTACGCTGGCATAGAAGCCGTTTAAATCCACATGAAGAATTATACGTTTCATATCTCAAACCTCTTTATAGAACATTTGTTCTATAATTATACGGCAACAAGAATAGAAAATCAAGTAATCAATCAAAACAGACAACACAATGGACGAATATCCATCCAGTTCCGAAATAAACTTTAAAGGATCGACCGGATCTCGTACGTATCTCCTACCTCCACAGATGAGAATGAGTAAAACAAAGCCGACGGCGAAAACATCGCTGTCGGCTCTCTCCTTTCCGTTATCGGCAAAATGCAATAAAAATAGCCTCCCGAACTCTCGGAAGGCGCATATTTACCGATGGGGTTAGGCAGACTCGAACTGCAGACCTCTTCGACGCCAACATTTTTTTCAATTTATTACCATATTTAAAATTTATATTTTGCCTGAAATACAATGAAAAACAAGCTTGGCTGGCATTTTACGTTTTATTGCAAAGGGGTAATTTTAGCACGTTTAGCATCGAAATCACGTCATTATGGAGAAAATAAGGGACAACTTTTCCATGAAAATATTTTATATTTTCATGGAAAAGTTTTTGGTTTTAGCTTTTGGACAATATCGCGAATTTTATCATAAATTCCTCCTTGAAGTCTATCCATAATCTCTTGCTTGAATATTCCGGTTCCAGAGAGCTATGTGTCCGGTGTAAGTTGAGCCAGTCTTCCAAATGGCATGAGCCGCCTTACTTTTTGCTTGATTACTATTTACTGAGTCAAGCTGTTTTAGATCACGGTCTTGGTGCATCTACGTAGCTACAATCTTCTGCAATCTGCGGGTATTATTTTTATGCCATCTATTCTTGGTTATGTGAAATATGTTCTAGAATATAAGGATGAACCTCGTCAGGTGTAATATTCAAAGCTATCGCAAATTCCTCATTTAATTGCTTTTCCACAACATTCATGATGTCTTCGTCTGCTTTGGCAAGTTTTTTATTAGCAGCAATTTTTTTCTTTTTTTTCCAATAAAATGATTTTACAATTTTTATCTGCTCTTCAATGTTTCCAGTTTTAGCCGTTTTAAACATATTATTTCTTTCTCTATCGCTTTCGATTGAGACAATTTCTTTCTCCGGCATTGATGCTATCAATGCTAGAACATCTTCCCGGGTTATAACTGGTCTCAGCAATGTATTTTCTTTTCTCACGGGAAGCTTTATCGTTATATTGTTTTTGTAAACGGGACGTAAAACATAATAATAACCTTCACTTTCATCACTAGAAGCAAGGCCATTTTTTTGGATATCTGTAATTTTATATACCCCCATCAAGCCATATACAACATAATCATTTACTCTAAACATAAAAGTACCTCCACTTACTATGAAATAAACTTATATAAAAAGAAGTCTCGACAGATTATATTATGTCGTAGAAACTAGATCTTCCTAATTATTATACCAAATATTTATTTCTCGATGTAATAGCCCTCCCAAAACAAAAATCCGATGGTATCAAAAACCACCGGAGGCCACTTTCAAAATCATCAAAACAGAATTTGTTAAAAGGAAAAACTTCGAATCACTAGGATCATTAAAAATTAACCTGGCCGATTATGTGAACTGGTTTAATAATTTTCGAATTCATTCCTCGCTGGGATATTTAACGCCCAATGAGTGCAAATGTAATACCCTTGAAAAAGCGTTTAAATAAATGTTGCCAATCCAGTCGGAGCGAAAAACATCGCTGTCGGCTCATTCTTTTCCGTTGTCGTCAAAATGCAATAAAAATAGCCTCCCGAACTCTCGGAAGGCTCATATTTACTGGTGGGGTTAGGCAGACTCGAACTGCAGACCTCTTCGATGTCAACGAAGCGCTCTAACCAACTGAGCTATAACCCCGTGTTGATGAATTACTTTCATAGTATATACTATGAAAGTAATTTTTGCAAGAGTATTTTTACGGCAATACCCAGCAAATACATTTTCTAAATTGCAATTGTAGATTGCAATAGCAAATACACTTGATAGGAACTTTATTGCTGGTAACCATCGTGGTATAATAAGAAAAATGCTTGATCGAACGGAGTATATCAATCAAATTTAAGGAGCGTGCAGGATGGAAGAAGCAAAGACAAAGAAAAACAAGTCAGCTGTCTATATAGCATTGGCATGTGCCGCTGTCGCCCTCGGCATCTGCGAGCTTTGGCCCAGCTTTTATACGGAAGCGTTATTGCTTATTATGACAGTCATCACAGTGATACAAATTTTTAGATACTGGTGAAAACTTGCGCAGCTTCGCTGCGCAAGTTTCTTTTTTAAACAAATGTCTCCAGCCAGGCAATCACTGCTTCCGTCGCTTGCGTCGCATGTTGGCTGAACTGATGATCTGCCCCGTCGATAACAACCATTTTCTTTGGTTCTCCGGCATGCCGAAATAACGTATCCGCCTGCTGCAAGTGCACAACCGCGTCGGCACCGCCGTGCAGAACCAAAAGCGGCAACCCTGATATTCGCTGAACACAAGTCACCAGATCGTAACAATCAAAATCCGCAATAAAATGGGGACTTAATTCCAATTTTCCGTACTCATCCTCGACTTGTATATCCCTGCCTTCCGCTAATCTTTGATAATTGTTTCCCAGCGCCAATCGAAACGTTTCGTGCAAATCGCAAGGAGTTGACCATAGACAAAGTCCGGTCAACTTGCCGTCATCCGCGGCAAAAGCCAAGGAAGCGCTTCCTCCCAAGCTTCGTCCCAGCAAAATGATTTGCTGTCCTAATATTGCACGGCAATAGACAACTACTGCCCTGATTTCCTGGATTTGATTTGTTACACATTCCGTTGGCGTAAAATCAAACCGTACTACCGTAAAATTTTTCATTCTGGCTTGTTCCGCTAAAAAAACAGCCCGTCCGCCGCCTTCTTTTGAACCGCGAAAACCATGACAGAGCACCAAAACCTTTCCATTCGCAGCAGCCGGTTCATGCACAACCCCCGCCAATTGTTTTTCACCACAGGGAATAACTATCGATCTCATCGTCATGTTATATACCTTTCCATAATGCCAAAACTTATCAAACCATCAAAAAGGTCAAGCTGTGGTATACTCTTGCGAAGCACACCGCCGCTTGACTTTTTCGCAGTTCGTAAACTTTGTTAATTCAAAATATACACTGTAACTTTCTGCCTGCCAAATTGCAGCGCCTCATTATGAGAGTCAAACGCAAGATCAATATGGTCGCCTTTAATTGATCCGCCAATATCATCCGCAATCGCGTAACCATATCCGCTAATATACAACCTTGTCCCCAGCGGGATAACAGAAGGGTCAACTGCAACCAGTCCCTTTCGAACCAGATTTCCGTTGCAGGTCCGGCTGGAATTACCAGTATCGTATGCGGAATACGCAGAAGCCGTCATCAACAAAGACCGGCTGTATCTTCCCGGTTCCGTTCCGTAAGACCTTTTCAGATACTGCAAGGTTTCTTTACCGGCTACGCCATCGCCGGATAAACCATGAATGAATTGGAAATCCCGCACGGCCGCCTGCGTTCCGCTGCCAAAGATCCCATCAATTTCACCGGCATAAAATCCTCGTTCAGCCAATAGTTTTTGAAGAACCACGACTTTCTCGCCGCGCATGCCTATTTTGATCAGTTCATCGTTGTTCGCAGCCGTTACAACCGGGTCAGTTGGGGCAACAGAAGTTGAAGAAGTTTGGGGTTTTGCTGAAACGGCAGACTTTGAAGAAGTTTCAGGTTTTGCCGGAGCCGCTGAAACAGCAGCGGAAAAAAGCAATAAAATTAAAGAACATACGAAAATACAGGATATTTTTTTCAATTGGTTCACCTCTCTTGCTGTGGCCTCCGGGGTTAGCTGACGGGATAGGGTGAAGAGAGAGCTGAGAATATACCCCTCCGTTAAACGGATTATCCCCTAAATATTGGTTCCCCCGTACCGATAATTCAGATTCGGCCTCTACTATACTTTATCATGTTTTTTTGAGCCAGTCAAAAAAGCCCCTTCCAACTTCTACTTCGCCAGTTCATACAGGGTTTGTGTCAATATATCAATTCCCGCCATAATATCCGCAGGATCGGCAAATTCCCTCGGGCTATGGCTTATGCCGCCTTTACACGGAATAAATATGATCCCCGCCGGCGCTAAATGCGCCATATTCATCGCATCATGCCCGCCGGCGCTGTTCATCCGCCGAAAAGATATGTTTTTTTCCAGACAAGCGGTTTCAATCTTCCGTATTACATATTCATCCATTTGAATCGGCTTTTCGGAAAATAGCATGTCAATGGCCGCCAAGGTTTCTTGTTCATCCGTAATGGTACTGACAGCATCTTTGATTTCCTGAATGGTATCAATGATGTTTTCCTGGTCCACTCCGCGCAAATCAATCCATAGTTCCACTTGGGAAGGAATTACATTCGGCGTTCCCGGAGCAGTAGTTAACTGTCCAACCGTCGCCAAGGTTCCGTAGGGAGACTGGTCCAGAGCAATTGACTGCACAGCCAATACAATGGTTGCCGCGCTGACCAGCGCATCATGCCGTTCCTCCATCGGAATAGATCCGGTATGTCCCGTCTCACCGTTGATTGTAACTTTAATCATGGTGGGGGCGGCTACCGTTTCAATAATGCCGATTTGTTTTTTCGTTTTTTCCAATGATGTTCCCTGTTCAATATGCAGTTCCACGAAAGCTTTGATGGAGTCTCTTACACGAGCGACTTTGTCCAAATCATTTAAACCAAAGCCTTTCGTTTCCAACGCTTCCGCAAGCGATATTCCGGCAGAATCTTTGGCTTTACCCCACGCGTAACGGCTTGCCATGCCCGCCATTGCTTTACTGCCAATCATAACTAAGCCAAAGCGGCTGGATTCTGCCGCCGCGAAAATAATAAGCTCAACAGGATGCTGCAACGGACCCAGGGATTGCAAACGCCGTATGGCAGCCAGACCACCAACGACCCCAAGCGCGCCGTCGTAACGTCCCGCATCCGGTACCGTGTCGAGATGGGAACCGGTAGCCACAATGGACGCATCCGGAACTGTCCCTTCCAGCCTGCCGATAATATTGCCGATCGAATCGACTCGCACTGTTAACCCATTGTCGCGCATCGTTCGGATCATGAATTCTTTCGCATGCATGTCGGCATCGCTGTATGCCAGTCGATTAATTCCCTGGGGACCACAACCAATTTGCGCCAACTTTCCCAACATTTTTTCTACCCATTCCTGATCCATTGCGTCACCTCCCACTCATGCTCATTGCAACACGGTTTGAAAAGCGCCTGGATACAAAAAGCAACCAGGCGCTCGCGACAGTTTATTCTCCCATGATATCCTGTTTCACTTTATCAAAGCCAATGCGGTCAATCATGGAACCCATACGTTCATAATTTTTAGCGTTTGCTTTGTAATAGGCCACCACTTTATCCGCCAGCGCCAAGGCATCTTCCTGCGGAACGTTTTGCGCCAAAATGTTCCCCAACCGCGGTTTGATGCCGGCATTTCCGCCAACATAGAAGGTATATCCTTTCGGAGTGCCCATGATGCCCAAATCCTTCACGGCCGGTTCCGAGCAGGAATTCATGCAGCCGCTGACAGCCATTTTAAATTTGGACGGCAATGCCATACCGTGATAGCGTTTGTCGAGCTCCAAACCCAATGTAACCCCGTCTTGCTGCGCGCGTTTGCAGAAGTGCATCGCCGGACAAATTTTTATACTGCGTACACAAAGGCCTACTGCAGCGCCTTTATCCATTCCCAAGTCATCCCATGCAGCATCGATTTTATCAGGTTCAATCCCTACAATGGCAATCCGTTGCGCAGAAGTTAATTTCATCGCTTTCGCGCCGTATTTTTCCGCCACATCCACTAACTTGCGCAATACATTGAAATCAAGGATAATCCCGCCAGGGATATGGGGAGCAATAGCATACGTTTCTTTATCGCGCTGCAAGATAGCGCCTTTTTCCAACAAATCCGTTTTTACTTCCATTGATCAACACACTTCCTCTCGTTAACCTATATTTACAGCAAGCCAATCATATCGTTAAAAAACAAAAGATAAAATCATTACCACTAATATCGCGACGGCGACCGCTCCGCCTATCAACAGCGCGGTACGGTTCAGTTTATTCATGTCTTCCCTGTGATACTGGTGCTTCCCTTTTGTTTTTGCCACAATTGATCCCTCCAACCAACTTTTAGCTAATCAGGGAGATTTCATTAAGCCCACAATCGTATCATTTCCCGCAGCTTCACAACGTGCGTTTGTTCTTCCTGTTTTAAAAGAGTAAATATTTGCCTCGCTTCTTCAAACTTGGCACTGCGAGCCAATTCATCATAAAAAAGAATGGAATCTTTTTCGGCTTGCATAGCAACATTCAGTATGGCGCCAATTGTATCCAATTCGGCAATTTTTTTCGCCGCATTTTTTTCTTCCGGAAAAACGTGCCCTTCGGATAAAACCGTCAAATACCGGGAAGTTTCCGGATCAAACAAGTATTCATCCGCAACGGATTCTTTCTGCGCTTTAATTTTTTGATACAATTCCGTAAATTTCTCCCTATGATGCACCTCTTCATTCATCAATAAGAAGAATAAGTTCTTGTGCTCTGTCTTTTTGGCGTAGGAATGGGCTTGGCGGTAAAACTCCTCCCCCCGGGTCTCAATGTCAACAGCAATCCTCAGTCCTTCTAAATCGCTAAACAACTTTTCCATATATTCCCCTCCTGACAAAATAATATAAAAACTACGGCAATTTCACTTCTTGTTATGATAATTAATATTACCCAATAAGCCTTAAAAATCCTTCTTTTTACCAATAATTATCTTTACTGGCTATGATACAAACGGCAGTAAATTCCGTTGCTTGCCAGCAGCGTCTCGTGAGTCCCCCGCTCTACGATTTTTCCCTTATGAAGCACAACAATTTCCGCAGCATGCTGGATCGTTGAAAGGCGATGGGCAATTACCAGCATGGTTCTCTCCTGTCCCGCCTTGTCAAGAGCGTCCTGCACCAACGCTTCCGTCTCACTGTCAATGCTGGACGTAGCTTCGTCCAATACCAATACATTAGCCTGGCAGGCTAATACCCGGGCCAACGAAATCAATTGCCGCTGGCCTGACGACAGCAACCCGCCCTGATACCCCACGTCCGTTTCATACCCATTCGGCAATTTCATCACAAATTCATGAATATTCGCCATCTTACCGGCAGCGACAATCGTATCACGAGTCATATTTCCATCAAACATGCTGATATTTTCCGCTATGTTCCCGCGAAATAAATGTACATCCTGAAAGACAACACCAATTTTACGACGCAAAATTTCCAACGGAATCGCGCGAATATCCACTCCATCCAGAAAAATGGTTCCTTTCTGCGGTTCGTAAAAACGCAATAATAAACCGATTAAGGTTGTCTTGCCGGAACCGGATAAGCCGACGATGCCAACAAACTGGCCGGTCGCAATATCCAGCGTAACCCCTTGCAGCACCCAATTTTCTTCTTCATAGGCAAACCAAACGTCATTAAAGTGAATATTCCCCAAAAATTCGCAGTCCAAATGTCTTTGTACCGGTTCTTCCGCCGGACGCTCAGACGCCAGCATATCATAAACCCGTTCCGCCGCCGCCAACGCGGATTGCAGCAAATCATATTTTTCCGCCAAATCTTTGATTGGCCAGAAAAATTTTTCTACATACCGCAAAAACGCAACAATAACACCGATCTCTACTCCGCCTGCCCGAACCTGAAAACCGCCCTGCCAGAGAACAAGAATAACCGCCAACATATAAATTACATCCACCAACGGACGAAAAACAGCAAAAGTCCGCATTTCCCGCAGTCCGGCTGCTAAATATTCCTTGCTGACATCCCGAAATTCTTCTTGACTGCGCCGAAAGCGGGAAAAGGCCTTGATAATCGAAATGCCTGTCATGCTTTCTTGTAAAAAAGTGTTTAAATTCGCCGTTTTTTCCCGGACAGTCCGATAAGCCAGCCGCGCGTATCTTTGATAGACAAAAGTGATGAGAAACATGAACGGCATAACAAGAAATGCAACCAAGGCCAACCGCCATTCAATATACAACATGACTGCTATGATGCCCAGCAAAACCAAACAGTCGCTGACGAAAGCAACCAATACATCCGTATACAAATCCCGGATCGCATCCGTATCATTGGTTACCCGGGTAACCATCCTGCCAACCGGTTGAATTTCCAGATCGGCATACCGTTGATAGATAAGAAACCGAAAGACTTTTTGCCGGACATTGTGAATAATTTTTTGTCCAATATGCTGCAGCAAAATGTTTTCCAGAAAAGCCAGCCCGATACTGGCAATAATCGTCCAGCCATAAATAGTGGCGGTGTGAACCAACCCCGGTAAATCCTTGATAGCAATCTGTTCATCGATCGCTATTTTCAATAAGTACGGTCGGGATAATTCCGCCACAGCATCCAACAGCATGACAAAAACAGCGAGCATCATCAAACCCCGAAAATCGCGGGAAAACGACCAAAGAATACGGACCATCTTACTGTCTAGCGGCCGATTTTTATCAAGCACATCATATTCCCGTCCACGGAAGAGCATCGGCATTACAGCGTACCATCCACAATCTGCTGTTCATACAGCGAATAATAGGCCCCTTTTTTTTCAATCAACTCTTGATGGGACCCTTGCTCAACAATCGTGCCATTCTCCATTACCACAATAAAATCCGCATCCTTAACAGCCGCCACCCGTTGAGACACAACTAAACTCGTCCGGCCTGCTATAAATTTGTTCATATTGGCCATTAATTCTACTTGCGTCCGATAATCCAACGCAGCAAAAATATCGTCCAAAAGCAGCAATCCCGGCTGTTTGATCAAGGCACGGGCAACACTGACCCGTTGCTGCTGGCCACCAGAAAGGCGCCGGCCTTTTTCACCAAGAACGGTTGCAAAACCATCCGTTCTCGTGTCGATGGTTTCTTTAACCACTGCCATTTTGGCCGCCGCTTGAATTTCGCCGAAAGAGTATTCTTTATCAAAAGCAATATTTTCCCCGATCGTGCGGGAAAATAACATACTGTCCTGCGCCACGTATCCGGTTGATTCCCGCAATCGCTGATGATCGATTGCATGAATTTCCGTATCGTTGATGAAAATGCTGTTCACGGGCGGGTCATACAATCGCAATAACAATTTAAGCAGAGTCGATTTTCCCGATCCGGTACGCCCAACAATCCCGACCGTAGACCCTGCCGGGATTGACAAAGAAATATTTTGCAGCGCCGGAACGTCCATTTGCGGATAATAAAAAGTCAAATGCCGAAATTCAATCGTAGGAACTGATACTGAAAATTTTTCTGCCAAGTCCTGTTCCGGCAGCTCCGTTTCATATAGCGGCTCCGCCAATAAGGAAGATATTCGGTACAGTGAAGCAGAGCCACGCTGTACAATATTCATAAGAAAACCAATCCCCATGATCGGCCAGATGATTAATCCCAAATATCCGGTAAATGCAGTAAATTCACCAACTGTAACAATTCCGTCCATCATCATTTTCCCTCCGTTGTAGAGGGCAGCCACATAACAAGCCAACGGAGCAATATGAGTCAATGGAATATAAACCGCTTGCGTCCGCGCCAATACCATGTTTGTTTTTACATTTTCCTCACTCAGAGCGGAAAAACGGTCTATAAACGTTTTTTCCGCGGCAAAACCTTTAATAACACGGCTGCCGGAAAAAATCTCCTGCGAAAACTCCGTCAGTTCACTGAATTTTTCCTGTACCGCCCGGAATCGCTTATGGATCGTCCGGCCCAATAAAGAAGCTGCCGCCAAAACAACCGGCAGAGGCAACACGGAGCGCCAGGTTAACTCTGCGTTGATACTTGCCGCCATCACGGCAACTGAAGCAAATCCCATAATAATTGCATCCACAAACAACATGGTGCCCAAACCAACCGCTACCCGAACTGCTGTAATGTCGTTCGTCATCAAGGCCATTAATTTCCCCGGACCTTGTACGTCATAATAAGAAAGAGGCAGGCGCAAGGCGTGAAAAAATAGTCGCTGCCGCAAATAATATTCCAGTCTTCGCGTCGTTCCCATGATGCACTCCCGGTACAAATAACGGACCAAAGCAATCAAAACGGTAAGCAGCAACAGCCAACGCAATGGCCGCCAGGCATCCGCACCCGGAAGCAAAAAACCATCCACCGCTTGACCGATCAACCGGGGAATTCCCAACTGCAAAAGATCGACGACAATTAACAAAAAAACGCCCAAACTATAGAAAAACCAATTCCGAGCGAAAAACGATTGCAAAACTTCTAACTGTGTATTCTTGTCCATGGAGAATTTCCTCCCGTCGTTATAAGGCTCTGATAGCAAAGCGACAGGCTTTTATATATGTAATATTGTATGGAGCAACAAAAAAGTCCTTCACAAAATGGGATCGAAATCCCGTCTTCCGTGAAGGACTTTTATAAATTACCAATTAACACATGATTGCCGGTTTTTACAGGATGTTTTTCTTGTAAGCAGCGTAAGTTGCTTGCAGTTCAGCAATTTTATCAGCCATGTCCACCTGTAATTGAGAAACTAAGTCAAAGTTTCCGGAAGCAATACTTTCTTTGATGCAAGAAAACATGCTCTTGTTGGCAATTGAATCTTTGGCCAAAAGATTTTTAAGAGCGTTGATTTTGTCCCAGTAGAACAGATCCAAATCACTTGCATCTTCTCCATTGTGCAAACGTACGCATGATTTTACAATTTCCAAATTTTCCGGAATAATGCGGTTCAACAGTTCCGTTTTCCAGCGGATCAAAGCACCGGCAGCAAACGCATCAATCAATTCTTGACGAAGTACATTGCCGGCTTTAAGAACAGCCAGTTTTTCCGGATACTTGCCAAGGTTTTGCATATTTTCCCACACAGTCGCCGGCGGAGCGCCAAACAAGCGGTTGCGTTCTTCCGCAGTATAATCTTCAAATACATCATGCTCACTGCGGTATGCTCTTTCCGTTTCCAAATAGAACCCTTGAGCACCTGGTTCTTTGGAGAGCTCGGCTTCCAATCCTTTGGTTGTTTTCCCGGAAGCAACAGCAGCCTTTATTCCGTCCAATACGCTGAGATAAATGGTTGCCAAAGCAACATAGGTGTTTGTATAAGGATTCGGCGAACGAACTTCAAACCGGGTAGCCATCGGACTGTTAATATCACGCACCAAGCCAGCCAATATGGTCCGGTTACGGGAAGGAATTTCCGGAGTATGGCCGAGAGACGTAACGATACAAACCGGCGCTTCGAAACCGGGTTTCAACCGGTTCAACGAATCGTTAGTGGAAGAAATAAACGGATTGATCACTTCGTAATTTTTCAATACACCCATGATACTGCCGTAACCAATGGCGCTTAAGAAATCTTTCTTCATATCGCTTGGCGCAAACAAGTTGACTACTTTGCCCGATTTCATTTTAGCAGCAAGACCAATATGAGTATGTTCGCCATTACCAGCTACCCCAATGATCGGTTTCGCCTTGAATGTTACCTCCAACCCGTTGGCACGAAATACTTCCTTGATAATAATTCTAGCCTGTAGTTCATTGTCGGCAGTTTGCACGCCGGTTGAGAACCGCCAGTCAATTTCAAGTTGCTCCATAACATGACTGAGATGGCCGCTTTCACCGATTTGCGCTTTTACGCCGCCAACCTCTTTATGACCCATTTCAGGCTCAAGACCATATTTGCTCAACACAAGAAGAGCTTGTTCCATAGCGGTGCGGACTTCACCGCGGGTCCGCTGCCAATATTGCTCCTGTAAAACCTGCGAAGCAGACAATTCGGCAACTTCCGCTTGGTTTGCCGGTGTTTTTACCCAGAATTCCAATTCGGTTGCAGAGGTGAAGATGATATCTTCGATATCGGCAATATTGATATGTTCCAAGCCGGCAATTTGTGGATATTTTTTGAAAAGCACCATTAATTCCGCTTTCACATAATCCAAACTTTGCGCCAGAATCGAACGTGAATCAACTCTAAGGCCATTGTGAACAAGGAACGCAGGGATACGAAGCGTACCAACCGGTTTGCCGGTTTCCTCGTCAATATGTTCAAAGTTGTAATCGATAAACCAATTTACATCCGGATCAGCCAGCATATCGACTTTTGCATTATTCAACGTAGCAAGTCCGGTTAATACAACGGAAGAACCGTCGGTTTGCACTGCGCCGCCGCTGTAAAACTCCTCGACGTCTTTGATAAACAAATTGATGGGGATCTTCTCGTCCGTGTCATTACCGGCAAGATCGACGCCCACGAGGGAAGCAAATTTAATTTCCGGATGATCTTTTAGTAAATTGACCAATTCTTCTTTTCCGTACTGTCCTGCCGGAATCAAATACAGTAAATCATTTACCATGAACAGTCACCTCATTCGCATTTATTATGAACCCTTTAAATTCAGGCAAAGGTAGGCATTGGTTCGCCAAAAGCAAAAATAACCCTAGCCATCATTAATAATATAAAAATAACATTAAGATAGCCGGGAATTCATCATTGCTTGCAAATATTCTCTTAACCCTGCCCTATTGACAATTAGTATACCACAAAAAAGATAAAATTTGTTTCATTGAAAAACGAAATCGTAATGTAGATAAAATTTTATACTTGCCGGTATCCTTAAAAACATCCTAACTGGCATTTACTAATCTTAATTTTCAAGGTTTCCGCCATGGCGCCGATTTCAGCCAAAGTCCAACCATATTGTTCCGCGATTTGGTGAGCAACGGCACAAGTCAGTCGACGATCCACACTATGCGTGAGGACAACCTGCTCCAACTCTAGTTTTTCAACCACTGGTTTTTCCCTCCCTTCATCTAGAACGCAGCTTTTCATCCCCCCTGTAAAAACGCAGGGATTAAAGCTGACAGTTCCGGTGTAATAGCGAGATTCGTATCTAAAATGATGGATCCTGCCCTGGTTTGCGCGCCGGTTATCCGCACCTCGTCAAGCAGACAATAGCCTAACAAATTTACCTGGCCAATTCGGGTTGTATGCAAATAATCATGAAAATCAGCAGTTACCGTATTGCCTTGCATTGTGACAAACACATCAGTCCCTGCCACAGGATTTCCATATAGTTTGGTCAACATGGCCAAACTGAGCCGGGAAAAAATCCATGATACCATAGGCTTATCCAATAAATGCTTGTTTACAACCCGAAACGTAATTGAAGAGGAATTTACATCGTGATGGATTTCCTCTAGTACGCCGATGATTTTAACACGGCCTAATGATGGCGTAACCACTGCCAGTTCAACTTGTCCATTCTCGCGGGACGTAACAGTAATCCCGGTAATTTTTTGACTTCCTGCTATATTCTCTGCCAGCAATTCATTCATAACCTGATCGGTAACGACAACATGCCCTGCCCGTAATTCAACGAAGGTTTGCGCGTCCCACACTTCTTTTAACAGCAGCATATTTTGTTCTTCCGCCAGCAATTGCGATGGATTAAGCCACCCAACAGCAGCTTCAGCCGGCGCAGCCGGTTGCGAAAAAAACAGCCCGGCCATTATCAAAGCTAGCAGTACAATTTTGTCCATTCCCAAGTCTCCTCGAATCACCTAACCAATTGCGAAACAAAAACCAAGCGTATGCCATTTGCCTCAAGCTCAGGGATCATTTCCCGTATTGCGGCGGCTGTGTTTATCCTTGCATGGCCAATCACAGTTACGCTCCCATTTTTTAATGCCATTCGTTCTGCTATTCGCAATTGATTTTTTATATAGCCAATATCCGAACTATTGTCGAGAAACAATTCGTTTTCACCGCTGCGCGTTCCCATCTGATGGGCAGTCTCAGCTCCGACGGTTTGCCCGCTGGTCCGGCTGTCTACAAAAAACATCTGTTTCTCCCGCAATACAGACAAAACCACCTGCATTACCCGCCGGTCGGAAGTCGCGCGCGATCCCTGATGGTTATTGACCCCAATCGCTTCCGGCGTATACTGAAGCGCCTTGAAAACAATGTCTTGAATTTGCGCATCGCTCATCTGTACAGTGATCATATCTTTTTCGGTTTGTTCCGGTAGCGTCATTGGCTCCATCGGCAAATGCAGCACCACTTCATGCCCGGAACTAACACCTTTGGCGGCCGCGGTTCTACTGTATTGGCGATAGGGAAGAACCGAAAAAGTAATTGGCCTGTTAATCGCCGCGAACATTTCAATAGGCTCCGCCTGGTAACCAAAATCATCAATAATGATGGCCATCGGCGCACCTGCGCCCGGCGGCCTGGCCGGCAGCGGCGCCGGTGTTGCCGGCGAAGTGGGGGGAGCAGGCGTCAACGATTTTTCCAGGCTGATATACAACCGATCGGTAATAATCGTGATCGCATCTCCTGCCAATGTTTCTTTAAACCCAACATCTATTCTGGTTACAGGCCGTCCTTGATAATGATCCGCCTGCGAATTTAAAACTTCACCGCCCACCCTGGCCGCTGCTTCCTGCAATGATTGGCGCAGCTTTTCCACTGGGATGTCCTGTGGCGTGGCGGCCTGCACCTGCCAAGTACGCCAACGGATTAACCCTTCTGTACCTTGCCGGGGCGTTTCCTTTTGAATTTCTTTTTTTTCGCCAACCGATATTCCCTGTGTTTTCAGATGGCCGTCTACTGCATTATGCAGGCGAACCGACATTTCTGTATAGTCAATTACAGTTCCGGAACCCGTTTTCTCTATTGCCGGCGGCAACGGCTTACTTCCCTGCTCCCGCTTGTGGCTTGCATAATAATAAAGGCCGGCAGTAACAACTACCAATAACAATAGTACAGTCCATTTTTGCGAAGATTTTTTTGCCATCTGGTTACTCCCTGTTACAATGTTGTTTCAAAAAATAGAATAAAAAGTGAATTTCAGTTATAAAACTGTATTCTTGTTTGTTTCACTCAACGTAATTTTTCCGTTTGCGTAGTACGGCACGATATCCAACAAATCCGTCTGTAAGCAATATTCCATATCCTTGGTCCGGCCTAGCTCACATAATCGGCGGCCATTCCGGCTGCCGGCGGCTATTGTAAGCAGATTAGGCTTCGCTTCCCGGTACATTAACAAGACGCCTTCGGCCGAATCTGTCATTTTTCCGTTATTATTTGCTGCCAATAATTGCACAAGCAAGCCGGCGCAAAGCGCATCTTCAAGCGAGAAAGCACGATCCGTACCCGCACAGACAACAACAATATCCTTACCGTATTTCTTAGCTTTCTGACAAACGGCTCCGGCATTAAGAAACGAACCTATCATCGTGCGATAGGCCGTATCAGTCGCTTTAACCGCAACCGTTCCATTGCTCGTGGTCATAACAACAGTTTGCCCGGCAATGTTATCCCGGCAAAAATCGAACGGCGAGTTTCCCAAATCACAGCCATCCATTTTAAGGGATTGTCGTTCTCCGGCAAGCAGGACCGGACCGGTTTGCTCGGCTGCCACATGCGCTTCATCGAGCGATAAGACAGGAATAATCGCATTGCAGCCGTTGAAAAAGGCAGTAACCATACACGTCGTCGCGCGAAAAATATCCAATACGATGCATACTGTATCCGACAAGTTTTTCCCAGCAAGCATCCCGGGTAAAAAAGCAACATCCACTTTCATTCCACTACATCTCCATAAATTACTCCGGATTATACGTACTCCGTTGAAATATCAACCAATTCCGCATCCGCATTATCATAAACAATCTGCCGGATCAGTTCAATCTGCTTTTGCAATAACAAGTGATCTGAACTGACCATCGCTACACTGATTACAGTCCTCTGCCAACTATCCTGAAAGCCGGTTTCAGCCACCGATGCGTTGCAGCGGGCTTTGATGCGGCCCATAATGCTTTTGATGACATGTCGTTTCGCTTTCAGCGAGCCAGAGCCCGGAATCAGCAATTCAATTTCACAGACAACCGCACTCATAGCGTTCCCCCACAATTCACACAGACGGTCCGGCGGCGGGGCCCGTCAAACTCAGCCAAATAAATGCCCTGCCAGGTTCCCAGAAACAATCGGTTATTTTCAATCGGAATAGAAACGGATGATCCGAGTAGGGAGGCTTGGATATGCGCCCGGGAATTCCCTTCTGCATGACGGTAGGAAAGATGGGGAACCATCTGTTCTAAACCAGCCAATAAATCCTTGATCACATCCGGATCGGCGTTCTCGTTGATCGTAATTCCTGCCGTTGTATGCGGTACAAAGACTTGACACAGACCATCCTTTACCGAACTGGCTGCCACAGCTTCTTTGACAGCAGAGGTAATATCAACAAAACCAATTTGGGGCGTAGAAATATAGAACTTTTCGATCATAATCCATCACCCGCCTTTTCCTATTAGTTCAACAAACAAAAACAAAAATCCTACCCTGGTCCCCCCGCTAAAATTTCTTTACCGGGTTATCCATAGAGTTTGCTGGACAAAAAACAGACTACCAATTTTTTTGGTAGTCTGTTGAAAAAAATCCGTTTATGCCGGTTCCTTGTCTCCTCTGCCGCGGCAGCTTTCAAGATTATGGATATGAACATGCTGACCCTCATGAATCGGCTGGGTAGCAAGCCCTATCACTTCGCCGTACTTGATAATTTGATCGCCTTGCGCGATCTCCTTAATAGCAAATTTATGACAAAAAGGAATTTGTTCAGCTACCTTCACAGATACCAACTCTCCACCGACACTCAAATCAATTGTCGTTCCCTGAGATAATGGTTCTACCACTGTAGCAACATTATCGTTCGCTTTCATCACAATGGCCCGAAATTTATTCATCACCTGCATACCTCCCTCTGTCCTTAAATCGTCGGTCCGATCCGATGGATCGCGAAATCATTAAACCCTAATATTTCTGCTTTTGTTTGTTTACCGGAAGCAACTTCCAGCATTTCTTCAAAAATTCTCTGACCTACTTGCTCAACGCTTTCAGTTCCGCTGATAACCGTTCCGGCGTTCAAATCAATATTGTCATTCATCCGCTCGAACATCGCCGTATTCGTGGCGACCTTGATCGTAGGAGCAATCGGCGAACCACAGCAAGTGCCGCGTCCGGTGGTAAAGACCACCAAATGACAGCCTCCGGCAACCATTCCTGTAAGTTGTTCAATATCCTGTCCCGGCGTATCCATCCAAACCAAGCCTTTCATGGTTACCGGAGCGGCATAGTCGATAATGGTTTGCAGCGGCTTCGTACCGGCTTTATAAATACATCCCAGCGATTTTTCTTCAATCGACGATAATCCACCCTCGATATTGCCAGGCGTAGGCTGTGCGCCGCGCATATCAACGCCCATCTTCTTCACTGCCGTTTCACAAGCATTAATTACCTCGAAACAACGTGCGGCTACCTCTTCATTAACCGCCCGTTTGGCAATAATATGTTCAGCCCCGATAATTTCTGTCGTTTCTGCCAAAATAACCGTCCCGCCGGCATCGATCAACAAATCGCTGGCAACTCCCAATGCCGGGTTGGCAGAAATTCCCGAGCAAGCATCCGAACCACCGCATTCTGTGCCAAGAATCAATTCCGAGGCGTCAATTGGCTCGCGTTTCAACACCGATGCTTCAACCAGCATTTGCCTTGCGAAACTGGCTCCTTTGGCAATCGCTTTGACTGATCCGCCTTCATCCTGGATAATAACAACCTCAACCGGTTTGTATGGACACTGCTTTTTGATTTCCGCCGCAATGTTTTGGGCGCGAATGGTTTCACAGCCTAAACCGACAACAATGACACCATACACATTAGGATGAGTACCGTGCCCAATCAGAACATTGGAAGTTAATGCCGCATCAACCCCAAGTTGATCACAGCCATGTTGATGTTCCACCCAAGTCGTCCCGTTAACCGACTGCGAAATCCCCCGTGCTACCCGGTTTGCACATACAACACTCGGCAATACCAATACATGATTCCGAATCCCAACTTTACCATCAGGTCTTCTATACCCTTGAAACTGCATCTTCTCACCTCTTTTTTTATTTTGCGAGTACGATTTCTTTGCAAATTCTTAACGTCCGGAAAACTTCCGAAGCCAACCCCTGCTAACTGACATCCATAGAGGCTTTAGCCAAAGATTCCTGTACGTTAATACCAACTGTCAATTCAATAAATATGCAAATTACATGCCAATATCAAGGATCGCCAACTATACACTGTTTTCCTGCAATGCCGAAAAAAAGAAACTGCCGCGTATGATTATATTTTCATCACATGCGGCATTTTTCATCACTTAATGATTTTTTTCAACGTGTTGCGGTCAATCTGCAGCCGAGCGGCCGTTCGTGATATATTGTGGTCTTCCTGTTCCAGCACGACCGTTGCAATTTTACGTTTAATCTCATCCAACGACCCCGTCAACAATGCATTTTCTGTCAACGGAAAGCCTTTGCCTGAAAACCCGGCATCACTGTCCAGCATCAGTGTCACCGTAGCCAAATCAACCTCGCCATCTTCGCTGGATAATACAATCCGCTCCATAATATTTTTCAGTTCACGGATATTGCCAATCCAAGCATGCTTTTCCAAAAGATTGACCACCTCCGGAGGAAGTTCTTTATTTTTGATGTTATGTTTTTTACAATATTGTTTCCAAAAATGCTCAGCCAACAAAGAAATATCGTTTTTGCGTTCCCTCAATGGAGGAATCCGGATCGTTAACACATTTAACCGGTAGTACAGGTCCAGCCGGAAGTTCCCTTTTATCGTTTCGTTCCAAAGATCAAGATTCGTTGCCGCAATCATGCGTACATTAACCGGAATTACGTTATCCGATCCAAGGCGCATCACTTGTTTCTCTTCCAAAACCCGCAATAATCTGGACTGCAAATCTTTTGTCATGTCCCCGATTTCATCCAAAAAAATAGTTCCATTGTGGGCTAATTCAAACAACCCCGGTTTGCCTGTTTTTTTCGCGCCGGTAAACGCACCTTCAACATATCCGAACAACTCACTCTCCAACAATTGCCCCGGCAAAGCGGAACAATTGACAGCCACAAACGGTTCCTGCCGTCTGGAACTATGGTGATGAACGCTTTGGGCAAACAATTCCTTGCCGGTGCCGCTTTCGCCAAGTAGCAAAATCGTGGCATCCGTTCGCGCATATTTTTTGGCAATATTTTTGAGCTGTTTCATATGGGAATCGTTTGTCAAAATATCCTCAAATTGATAACGGGTCGTATGTCCGCGTTGAAATATCGACTGGCGAATTCTCTGCTCAACGCTTTGTATTTTCGCCACTTCCTGAAAAGTAGCCACAACGCCCTTTACTTGGCCGCCGACATAAATCGGCACCCGGTTGGTCACTACATCTCCTACCGGCGTGTGCTGCAACTGTTCCAGTTCGGACTGAGCGGAGACAAGAACTTCATCAATCCGGGAATTCGCAATTACATGATGGATAAGGGCGCCTACAACCTCGTTCTCTTTCACACGAAAAATTTCTTCCGCAATGGGATTAACCGCCGTAATCCTGCCTTTTTCATCTGTCGCTACAACTCCGTCATGAACTGCATTAATAATCGTCTTTAGTTTCTCGGAGGCTTGTCGTTCTTTGTTTCTAATTTCAATAATCTGCCTTGCCTCTTCAATCGCCTGAATAATTGCTTCTTTACCGGATTTAATTAATTGCACCTCAACATTTTCCCAGTTTTTCAATTTCAGTTTATCGGTGACAAGCGTATCGCCGATAACCACCTCAATACCAAAAGCTTGAATTAATTGTTTTAATTCCTGCCGCACAGAATCCCATTCCTTGTATACTTCCTCACTGGGAATAATAAATTCATGAATGGATAAACCGAGCAGTTCACTGACAACCCGAAACCCATCAACGACGTTTTGATAACCCACGATGGCAATTTTCTTTTCTTTACCGACATAAGAACTCAAAACTCGTATTACATCATAGCCTGTTACTTTAATCTCTACAACCGGCAAAATATTTTCCGCCCGCAAGAACGCAGCGGTCCCCCCGCGGCTGATAATCACTTCAATTCCTTGCCGGGCCAAATCCCAAGCAAGCGCTCTCGCTTTCTCCATGTCACCAATTTCAATAGAAAAATTAAATTTCAGTTCTGCGCGTACTTCCGCCGCGCTCGCAGCAAGTTCCGGATAAGGCGCAATAAGGCCTATAGCTTGTTCCGTCCGCATAGGCTTCGTCTCTTGCCCATTGCTCTTCATGCCAAAATCGCGTTTTTCTTTTGAGGTCATTCACTGTCCCTCCCCTCACCGTTCATTGATGAGACACTATATATAAAAAGCTCCGAAAAAATTCGGAGCTCAGTCTGTTGAAAAAGGTCAATCTGCGGCGTTACTCCTGCGTTTGCTTGCTAGCGTACGTTTTAGTACGCGGTGCGGCGCAATCCTCGTCGTTCCTGGCATCTGAACCTTTTTCAACAGACTTAATAAGTCGAAAGAGGCCAATCCGCAATATTACCGTCCTTGTAATCACAATTGACCACGACTCGGCAGCCAAATGGTTTTCCAAGTAAAACAAAAACAGGTACTCCGCATGGATGTACCTGTTTGCTCTTAGATGGTGCCGAGGACCGGAATCGAACCGGTACGGAGCTCACGCTCCGAGGGATTTTAAGTCCCTTGCGTCTGCCAGTTCCGCCACCCCGGCATATTCTTTGTTTACCCCTGCAAACAGGGTTTGACAAAACATTTTTTGGAGGCGGCACCCAGATTTGAACTGGGGGATAAAGGTTTTGCAGACCTCTGCCTTACCACTTGGCTATGCCGCCTAATTATGGAGCGGAAAACGAGATTCGAACTCGCGACCCTCGCCTTGGCAAGGCGATGCTCTACCGCTGAGCTACTTCCGCATATTAACAACTGGTGCCGCAGGGCAGAATCGAACTGCCGACACGAGGATTTTCAGTCCTCTGCTCTACCGACTGAGCTACCGCGGCACGATGAATGGCGACCCTGATCGGATTTGAACCGACGATCTCCGCCGTGACAGGGCGGCATGTTAGACCGCTACACCACAGGGCCGTAAATCAAATCGCTTATTTAGTATAATCGAAATAGACCCTTCTGTCAATATTCTTTTTCGCTCTCATTCACTATTCTTTAACAAAAAATTATTCCTTTAGGACATTTTCAAGCAAGGCCTGCTTTACTGTACAATGCATAAAAATGGTGCGTTGGGCCGACCCCATGTCCCAACGGGAAGGAATGTTCAATCGCCATCGTCACAAATTCCTTAGCCGCCCGTACAGCATCGGTTATCGTCATTCCTTTTGCCAGTCCGGCGGCAATCGCCGACGAAAAAGTACAACCGGTTCCATGCGTATGCGGCGTATCAATACGCTTGTTTTCAAAAGCAAGAAAATCCCGCCCGTCATATAACAGGTCACATGCATCACCCGGTAAATGGCCGCCTTTAACAACCACATACTGCGGGCCCATTGCTTTGATCTTGACAGCCGCTTTTTCCATATCCGCTTTATTGTTTACCGGTTCGCCAATAATCTCAGCGGCTTCCAGCAAATTCGGCGTAACCACTTTGGCCAGTGGAAACAATATTTCTTTCAACGCGCCGATTGCTTCCGGTTTTAATAAATGACTGCCGCTCTTCGAAATCATCACCGGATCGACAACAATGTTCGCGATATCCGTTTTCTTTAATTCCCCGGCAACTGTTTTAATGATCGTTTCATTCGACAGCATCCCAATTTTCACCGCATCCACCTGAATGTCGGAGCAAACGGCCCGGATTTGGTCACGAATAATCTCCTCATCCAGATCACGAATATTGGTAACACCACAAGTATTTTGCGCCGTGATCGCAGTAATAGCGCTCATTCCATATACGCCAAGCGCGGAAAATGTTTTTAAATCCGCTTGTATTCCCGCCCCGCCGCAAGAATCGGAGCCGGCTATTGTCAACGCAGTTTTCATTTCAAATCCCCCTCGTTTTCATCGTTTTTTACCCGGCGTTTAATTGCAGCCGCATGTCTTCCAATACAGAAACAAGATTGGTTTCCAACCGTTCAGCCAGTTCTGGCAGGGTTTTTGCGTCAAAAAGTCCTGACATCTGCGGCAAACGGCGCAAGCGCATCTCCCCGTAAAAATCGTCACGAAACACATTGTAACAGATAACTAAATTGCTTTCTGTTGCAAAATCGCTATAATCAATAACAACAAACGAACCATTCAGTATTTTTATCGGCGCGCCAGGCCGTATATACAGTTGAAACCCGGCAATTTCTTCCGGGAGCTGCTTTCCATATGGCCATTCGAGGATCTTTTTCTCATGGAAAATACTGCCGAGCCGTTTCGGATCAAACCAGTTTAATGTCGTCAATAATGTTTCCATTTTACTGTTCAAAATCGTTTCTAACGCAGGTAAATCGGAGGCAATGAAGTTGATGTCGTAATATTCGTTCAAACCAATCGTCACTTTGGAAAGAAAATCGACCGTAGCCGGATCATAAACAACCGAAAAAAACAAATGCCGCTCAGAATTTGCATAGGTGAAAATGCGAAACAACGTTTTGTCGTTCTCCATTTCACGAATTAGTGTAAAGCCTGCCAGCGTCTCCGGCAGCGCGGCTAAATATGCCCATTCCCGAATTTGCTTTTCTAACTCTTCCATGATACCTCCAATACTAATATTGCATAAAAAAAAGATCTCCCAAGACGAGAGATCTCCTTGCGTGTTTTGGCAGGGGCAGAAGGACTTGAACCCTCAACCAACGGTTTTGGAGACCGCTACTCTACCAATTGAGCTATACCCCTATACGTAACGTACGAAAGTTATTTTACCATATATGCCGTAGAATGACAATAGTATATTTTTAGCTTTTCTTTCCTGTACTACCCCGTTTGGTCAAAGGCACTCCTTGGGCGCACAACGGACATTGATCCGGCGCATAAGCAGGAACCGTAAGCGTCATCAGCGCTTGATGCGGAACCTCGCCAAAAGAAACCTTGCCACCACTGCGATCAACAAGGAAACCGACTGCCACAGGGACGCCGCCGCTGGCCCGAACGACATCCAGCACCTCACAAACCGACCCTCCGGTGGTGATGATATCTTCGACAATCAAAACCCGTTCGCCCGGTTCAATGACAAACCCCCGGCGCAAGGTCATAACACCGTCCACCCGTTCGGTAAAAATTGCTCTGGTGCCTAAATTTTTACCCACCTCATGCGCCAGTAAGATGCCACCGGTCACCGGACCGACAACAACATCAATCTTTTCATCCCGGAATTTCTCAGCCAACGCGGCACACATGGCAGCCGTATGCTGCGGGTGCTGCAACACCTGAAATTTTTCCACATACATCGGACTGTGCAGCCCGGAAGTCAACAAAAAGTGGCCTTCCAAGATAGCACCGGTTTTTAAAAATATGTCCTTTACTTCCGCTTCATTCATTTCGTTACACCCTCCATCTCCGCTATAATTTTTTTGGCCGCCAACAATGGATTCTCTGCTTTCGTAATCGGTCTGCCAACAACCAAATAACTGGCTCCCGCCTGCAAAGCCTGTCCAGGAGATGAAACCCGGCTTTGATCATCCAATGCAGCATTTTGCGGACGGATACCGGGGGTTACAATCAAAAAATCTTCCCCGCAAGCCGCCCGAATCATAGCCGCCTCCTGGGGCGAAGCAACAACTCCGTCCATGCCGGCTTCCCGCGCCAGTTTCGCCAAATTCAGCACCTGCTCCGATATGGATACGCTGTAACGCAACTTAGACCATTCTTCTTCGTTCATGCTGGTTAAAACGGTAACTGCCAACATTTTGGGCCGGACAACCCCAATTTCCGCCGCTGTTTTCGCAACTTCTTCGGCGGCAGCCCGCATCATCGCCTCACCGCCGATCGCATGGATCGTCAGCATGGAAGCCCCCAAATGGGTAAGCATTCCAGCCCCGTGGGCGACAGTGTTAGGGATATCCTGTAATTTCAAATCACAAAATATTTCTTTACCGATACCACGCAAATAACGAACCGCTTCACTGCCACAGCCATAAAATAATTCCATCCCGACTTTGTAAAACTGGACTGCATCGCCTAACTCAGTTACCAGTTTCTTTACGGCCTCCATATTCGGCATATCTAACGCAACAATCAACCGTTTGTTTGCATCCATTATAGTGTCCCTCCCTACTTTCGTCCGTCCTTCCATTAGAAAACCCGGCTTTCGCCGAGTTATAACAAACGACAACCGATAGTTGAATTTGGATGGAGCCTAGGTTCCATCCAAATCTTCTATTCCTGTTTAGAACAGATACATCTATTATTTTATGGTTATGCTAAATCATACGCGCTGCCTACATAATCCTGCAATGCCAACGCATAAACCAACCGCCGGTCATGAACTGCTTTGAGAACCCGCATAATTTCACGGGCAGTGTCCATCGACGTAAGGCAAGGGATGCCATTTTCAACGGTCGCACGACGAATTTTAAACCCATCCCGCTCCGGTTCGCGGCCATGGCTAAGCGTGTTGATAACAATATTGATATTGCCATCCTTAATCATATCAATGATATGCGGATGACTTTCGCTAACCTTGCTGACTGTCTCTACTTTTATTCCCAGTAAATTCAGCAACTGGGCGGTACCACTGGTGGCAACAACCCGGAAGCCCATTTCCTGAAAACCCAGGGCAACATCTGCGGCTTCTTTCTTGTCTTTATCCGCCACCGTAATCAACACCGTGCCGTTTTCAGGGATATTCATGCCTGCAGCGGTAATACCCTTAAACAACGCCCGCGCATAATGGTAGTCAATACCCATGACTTCGCCTGTCGATTTCATTTCCGGCCCCAGTGTAATGTCTACTTGCTGCATTTTGGCAAAGGAGAATACCGGTACCTTGACAGCGGTATAGGATGGCGGCTTCAGAAGACCGGAACCATACCCTTGCTCACGCAAAGATATGCCCATTGCTGCTTTGGTTGCCACATTCACCATCGGAACATTGGTGATCTTGCTGAGGAACGGGATCGTCCGACTGGAACGAGGGTTTACTTCAATAACATAGACCTCGTCATTAAAGATAACATATTGGATATTGATAACTCCTCTAACCTGCAGATCAAGAGCCAACCGCGTCGTGTAATCCACAATTGTATCAATGACTTTGCTGCTGAGCGTTCGCGGCGGATACACGGCAATGCTGTCCCCAGAGTGAACACCGGCCCGCTCGATATGCTCCATAATTCCCGGCATCAATACATCGATACCGTCAGAAATGGCATCCACTTCCACTTCCGTTCCCTGCATATACCGGTCAATCAACACAGGATGTTCCTGTGAAGCTTTTACAGCGTATTTCATGTAATTATCCAGATCTTCATCGCAATACACGATTTCCATAGCCCGGCCGCCAAGTACATACGACGGACGAACTACAACCGGATAACCGATAGCATTGGCGGTAACAAGGGCATCGGCGGCATTGGTAACGGTAGCGCCTTTCGGCCTTGGTATTTGCAATTTTTCCAGCAAAGCATCGAATTTTTCCCGATCCTCCGCCCTGTCAATGCTTTCCACACTGGTTCCCATGATTTTAACGCCGGCCTTCGCCAACGGACCAGCCAAATTAATCGCTGTCTGTCCGCCGAATTGGACGATAATCCCTTCCGGCTTTTCCTTGTCAATCACGTTCAAAACATCTTCCACGGTTAACGGTTCGAAATACAAGCGATCCGAAGTATCGAAATCGGTACTGACCGTTTCCGGATTGTTGTTGATAATAACCGATTCATAGTTCAACTCGCGCAGCGCCCATACGGAATGAACCGAACAATAGTCGAATTCAATCCCTTGCCCGATCCGGATTGGCCCAGAACCAAGCACCATGACTTTCTTGCGCTCGGTGGTCTGAACTTCGTCTTCCTGCGCATACGTCGAATAATAATACGGAGTCACTGCTTCAAATTCCGCAGCGCAAGTATCTACCATTTTGTAGCAAGGAAGAATATTCGCTTCGACACGCATTTTTCGTACCGACTGCATGTCTGATCCTGTTAATTCTGCAATAACCCGGTCGCCAAAACCCATTTTTTTGGCAGCGAAAAGCATGTCCGGCTGCATTGGTTCGGCAGCAAGCCGTCTTTCCATACCCACAATATTAGCGATCTTTTGCAGGAAGAAACGATCAACCAAGGTTACGGAATGAATTTCTTCCACGGAAATATTCCGCCGCAAGGCTTCGGCAATCAAAAATGCCCTTTCATCGTCGATCAGGGAAAGATGCTGGCGGATTTCTTCGTCCGACAATGCCGCTAATTCCGGTATCGCCAAATGGTGCAGGCCAATTTCCAGGGACCGGATTGCTTTCAACAAAGCCCCTTCAAACGTCCGGTCAATCGACATGACTTCACCGGTTGCCTTCATTTGCGTACCCAGCGTCCGGTCGGCAAACACAAATTTATCAAACGGCCAGCGCGGGAATTTAACGACAACATAGTCCAATGCCGGTTCAAAACATGCTTTGGTTTTCCGCGTCACTGCGTTCGTGATTTCATCCAACGTGTAGCCAATCGCAATTTTACTGGCAACCTTGGCAATCGGATAACCGGTGGCCTTTGAAGCCAGCGCACTGGAACGGCTAACCCGCGGATTCACTTCAATAACATAATACTTGTTGCTGTGCGGATCAAGGGCATATTGGACGTTACAACCGCCTTCGATCCCCAACGCACGGATTATCTTCAAAGCCGCGCTGCGCAGCATCTGATATTCATGATCCGTCAGCGTTTGCGACGGGGCGACAACAATGCTGTCGCCGGTATGAACGCCAACCGGGTCAAAGTTTTCCATGTTACAAACCGTGATGCAGTTGTTCGCCGCATCGCGCATAACTTCATACTCGATTTCCTTCCAGCCGGCCACACTTCGTTCAATCAAAGCCTGACCAATCATGCTGTACTTGAGACCCAAGTTAAGAACGGTACGCAGCTCTTCATCATTGTGGGCGATCCCACCGCCCGTTCCACCCAAGGTATAAGCAGGACGAACAATCAGCGGGTAGCCGATTTCGGCCGCAAATTTCAAGGCATCTTCTATGTTTTCAACAATCGTACTTTCCGGGATCGGCTGTCCGATCGACTGCATTGTTTCTTTGAACAGTTCCCGGTCTTCCGCTTTTTTGATCGCTTCCAGCGGAGTTCCTAACAATTGCACATTGTACTTTTCCAATATTCCGCGTTCCGCCAATTGAACCGCCATATTCAAACCAACTTGACCGCCCAGGGTAGCTAATACCCCTTCCGGACGTTCTCTTTCGATAACCTCGGCAATATATTCCGGCGTTAACGGTTCAATATAAACCCGATCGGCAATATGAACATCGGTCATAATCGTCGCCGGATTGCTGTTTACGAGAATAACACGGATTCCTTCTTCTTTTAACGCTTGACAAGCCTGCGTTCCGGCATAGTCAAATTCTGCGGCCTGGCCGATGACAATCGGACCAGAACCGATAACAAGTACGGAATGCAACTCTTTTTTCTTCGGCATGATTACTCTCCTTTCCCCAACAACGTCATAAATTCATCAAACAAATAGGTATTATCGTCAGGGCCGGGAGATGCTTCCGGATGATATTGCACGGAGAAAATCGGCAGTTCAGCATGCCGCATCCCCTCAACCGTACCATCATTCACTGCCCGGTGGGTCATAATAAACCCTTTATCGGTCAATGAATTTTCATCCACTGCATAGCCATGATTTTGCGACGTAATGTACACTCTGCCGGTGGCCAAATCCTTTACCGGATGATTGGAACCGCGATGGCCGAATTTCAATTTATAGGTATCGGCGCCAACCGATAACGCTAACAGTTGGTGTCCCAAGCAAATCCCAAAAATCGGTTTCTTGCCCATCAATTGCTTGATGACTTCAATCGACCCCGGAACGTCTTTGGGATCTCCAGGTCCATTCGACAAGAAGATTCCATCCGGGTTCATCGCGAGGATCGTCCTGGCATCCGTATCCGCCGGAACAACCGTCAAGCTGCAGCCGCTGCGGAATAATGCGTTCAATATGTTGCGCTTAATGCCAAAATCCATGACAACAACCCGCGGCCCATCCTGGGGCATTTGATAGATTTCCGGCGTTGTGACTTCCGCTACGACATCTTTCTTGACCGGCAAAGCCAAATACCGGTCAATGGTTTCCTGGTCGACAGTTTCCGGCACAATAACGCCATTCATGGTCCCATGCGAACGGATCAAACGGGTGATCGCCCTTGTATCGACACCGTAAATACAAGGAATTTTGTGTGCGGTAAGATAGCCCGGCAAACTGTTTTCCATCTGCCAGTTGCTAGGTTCTCCGCATAATTCACTAATCACAAAACCGCGCACGTACGAACGGCGTGATTGGTCAAACAAATCGGCAACACCATAATTACCGATTAACGGGTATGTCAACGTTACGATCTGCCCCGCATAGGATGGATCGGTTAAAATTTCCTGATACCCGGTCATCCCGGTATTAAATACAACTTCGCCTATCGCTTCTGTTTCCGTCAGCAGAGTTCCGTAAAAAACACTTCCGTCTGCCAACACTAATTTTCCCTTCATTGCAGCACCTCACCATTGCACATCACAAATTTACCAGCCACGATTGTGGCGATTGCTTTTCCTTTTAGTTTAACACCTTCAAAGGGGGAATGTCTTGCTTTTGTCCAAAAATTTTGGGGATCGACTTGCCACTCTTGATCCGGATCAAAAATCACAATATCTGCCGGATGCCCCACCTGCAACGTTCCTGCTTCCAACCCTAAGATACGAGCCGGCGCACTGCTCATGCGGGCGACAAGATCCTGTAACGACATAAATCCACTATGATATAACGTAGTCAGTATCACGCCAAGTGCCGTCTCCAAGCCGGGAAATCCGCTCGGCGCATACCGAAACTCCACATCTTTTTCTTCAAATGCATGCGGAGCATGGTCTGTGGCAATGACATCAATCGTTCCATCCCGCAGGCCTTCCCGCACGGCGGCAACATGTTCCGCGGAACGGAGGGGCGGATTTACCTTGAACGCTGTGTTAAAGCCTGTTAACGCCTCGTCGGTAAAATAAAGATGATGCGGAGTCGTTTCGGCCGTAACCCGGACACCGCGCTCTTTCGCTTTGCGAATTAATTCCACAGCGCCCTTTGTACTAACATGGGCAATATGGATACGGGCGCCAACATATTCGGCCATCAGCAAATCCCTGGCTACTGCAATGTCTTCCGCCACTGCCGGCCGCCCTTTCATTCCCAACATTGCCGATACCGAACCTTCGTGCATGACCCCGTCTTCCACCAGGGTTTCATCTTCCGCATGAGAGATCAGCAACCCGTCAAAAATACTGATATATTCCATAGCAGTCCGTAATAATTGGCTGTTGCTGATGTATTTTCCGTCATCAGAAAAAGCGACTGCGCCCGCGGCTATCATATCCCCGATTTCGGCCAATTCTTGCCCTGCCAGTCCTTTGCTTACAGCGCCGATCGGTTTTACATGGACAACCCCGATTTCCTGCGCCCGCCGATTCACCCCGACAACCAAAATTGCACTGTCAATCACCGGTTTCGTATTCGCCATGCAGGCTATCGTCGTGAAACCGCCTGCCGCCGCCGCGCGGGTTCCGGAAGCAATATCTTCTTTGGCTTCCAACCCCGGTTCACGCAGATGCGTATGCATATCAATAAAACCAGGAGCTACGATCAAACCATCCGCTTGAAAAACTTCCGCGCCTTCGCATCGAAGGTTTTCACCAATTTCAACAATTTGGTCATTCTCGATTAAAATATCGCCAACCATATTTGTATTATCTGCCGGATTGATGATTCTGCCGCCCTTAATTAATCGTTTCAACTTGGCTCCCTCCCATCAGCATCAAATATAATGCCGCCATTCGTACGGCCAAACCGTTTTTTACCTGTTCCGCAATAACCGAATGTTCATTATAAGCAATATCGGCTGCAATTTCCAATCCCCGGTTCATCGGACCCGGATGCATGAGAAGCGCATCCGGTTTCGCTAACGCAAGACGTGCAGAGTTAACACCAAAAATACGGGCATATTCACGCGCCGAAGGGAATAAGCCTTTTTGCTGGCGTTCCCGCTGAATTCGCAAAACATTCACCACGTCGGCACCGTCCAAAGCTTCTTCAACCCGCTTATGCACCTTGGCCCCAAGCGCATCAATATCCCGCGGCAGCAAGGTTTGCGGACCGGCCAAATGAACTTGTGCGCCCAGTTTACTCAATCCCCAAATATTTGACCGCGCAACCCGGCTATGTAAAATGTCACCGATGATTGCCACTTTTAACCCTTGGAGGGTTCCTTTCTTTTCCCGGATCGTAAACATATCCAGCAAGCCTTGCGTTGGATGTTCATGCGCGCCATCGCCGGCATTGATAATCAGCGGTTTGACAATTCCAGCGGCAAACTGGGCTGCTCCTTCCGCCGCATGCCGCATGATGATCAAATCGACACCCATGGCTTCCACAGTCAGAAGCGTATCTCTCAAGCTTTCCCCTTTTACCACACTGCTGGCGCTCGTTGTAATATTGCATACATCGGCACCTAAATATTTTCCGGCTAATTCAAAAGAGGTCCGGGTTCGCGTGCTGGGTTCAAAAAACAAATTGATCACGGCTTTGCCTCGCAACGTCGGTACCTTCTTGATATCCCTGTCAATGATCGTCTTCATTTCACGGGCAGTATCCAATATCAATTCGATTTCCGCCGAGGTCATATTCTGTAATCCCAGCAAATCCTTGCCTCGTAAGCATACATCACTTTTTCCCACAATAGCCCTCCTCTGAAAAAATGGATTTAAACGAAAAACTCCCCCCCGGTTTTGTGCGGGCAAGGAGATACTGTTTATATCCTTGCCGGCCTCACGGGACCAAATTAAAGGATAGTCATATTTTGTTTGGGCATAAAAAAAGCCTTTTGCTGTGAGGATATAGCAAGAAGGCATGGATTACCAATCGCAATTTAGCTCCTTACCAGCCTCACAGGACTGGTTTAAAGGCCTTATCATATTATATGTAGTATACTCGCTATCTGATGGATTGTCAACTTCTGAAACAAAATTCACCCTGCAAAAAAGAACATTTGGCAAGGCAGGCATACATCGGGCTCGGCAGGCCGTTAGTCCAAGTCAGGCCATCAACAGCAACGGTTGTTCCATCAATTCACGGATACGGGCCATAAACTTCGCCGCTGTCACTCCATCGATTACTGCCGGATCAAAAGACAGACATAAATTCATCATCGGTTGAACTACTATTTCATCATTTACAGCAACCGGTCGCTTTACGATACGGCACATTCCTAGACTCGCGCTTTCCCCCCCAGGAAGTTCCGGCGTGAATTGGTCAACGCCAAACATACCAAGGTTAGCTACGGAAAAAGTTCCCCCGCTCAAATCATCCGGCAATAAATTCCCGTCATGCGCTTTCTTGGCAAAATTCAGGATATCATGCCGTATGGCACGCAGTGATTTTTGTTGCGCATTTTTTATTACCGGGACGACCATTCCATGCGTCAAAGAAATAGCCACGCCAATATTTACAACATCCTGTTCAATGATCCTGCCGTCAACCGAACTGGCATTTACAGCTTTGAATTCTGTCAAAGCCTGCGCCGCACATTGAATTACAAATTCAGTATACGAATAATTTCCGCCGGTAATTTTCGTCAATTCGGCCTTTAACTCTGTAACAGCCATCATATTGACTTCTACCAGGATAGCAACCCCTCGTTTCGACGCAGCAACATTTGTCGTCATACAATACTTCCCCCTCGTCGTAAATTGTCATTCGCACGCTGAGCAAAACTATCATATGATTTTCCCAGTTTTTAAGCAGCCGAACCAGCATGTACAGCGTATTGAAACTAATTGAAATTAAATGTAAATTCTAACTATTTATATTCGTGCCATCAGCCCTAAAATCCTTTTCTGATTAAACATGGACTGTTACATGGTTTTGTAAAACTTCTTATTTCTGTTTTTGCCCTTGTTTTTGCCCTTGTTTTTCCTTATATCCTAAATAACGCTGCCGCCCCTCCTCAAATAACCTTCGCTCTTCATCCGTCGTAATTTTCAATGATGGCACCGGTGTTGTCTTTCCGTTTTTATCCAAGGCTACCATTGTAAAAAATGCCGTCAACGCGAGTTGGGGCGGTTCTTCTTTATCAAAATCCTCTACAAAAACCGTAACCAATATTTCCATCGAGCTTTTGCCTACAAATGTTATCTGCGCATCGCACATTACCAGATTGCCGATATGGATGGGCAGATGAAATTCCAATTCGTCTACCCTTGCGGTTACGGTATTCATCCGGGCGTGCCGAAAGGCTACAATCCCGGCAGCATTATCCATCAATTTCATGATTTCGCCGCCGTGTACGTTGCCGGCTATATTAGCATGTTCAGGCTGCATTAGGCTTCCTATATTTACTTTCGATTGCTCCACTGTTTTTGATTTCATGTGACAGCTCCTTGTTAAAATTTATTCGCTATTTTATGACCACTACTCGGCGCCTGGCTCGCAAACACTTTTCGTTACAAACCGCGCGCCAATGTTAAAGGCTTTTTCACAGTCCTTCGGAAATACTTCCTGGCGTCGTTTTGCCTTTTTTTCCGGATCGAAAGCGGTTACTACATATTTGGAGTAATCTTCAAACTGGCAGGTGTCGGTAACAAAAAGAGATACTGTTGATCCAAACGTCCTCTCCAATGCTATTTCTATCAGCCTGAGATGCCGTTCATACCCCATATCAATCATCTGGGCATAGCTCACATTCATTGTATATATGAACGCCGTCCGGATCTTTTTTTTGAAAAGGCTGGAGTAATTCCCATCATAAACAAGGTATTGAAATATCAATCGTTCCAGAAACGATCTCATTTCGCCCGAAGCAGTTCCCAAGTAGATAGGCGAGCCTAAAATGATGGCATCGGCTTGCTCAACTTTTTCCAGGACTGGCGTCAATTCATCTTTATATGAACATTTTCCATAACTTTTTCCGTCTTTTAGTTTGCATGCAAAACAACTTACACACCCTTTATAATTCAGGTCGTAAAGATGGATAAATTCTGTTGCAGCCCCTTTTGTGGCCGCTCCTTCCAATGCCTTATGCAATAAAATTGCCGTATTTCCGTTTTTTCTGGGACTCCCGTTAATAGCCAATACACGCATTGAGCTTTCCCCCTTCATACGGCCGAAATGCATTAAATGGATTATTCGCTTGGTGTGATTTATTGCCTTTCTGAATAGTTTAACATCGAACATCGCTCCTCTATTCGATGTCTATAGGATTATTTTACCATTATTTTAACTTCATTTCCATTGGCAGCAATGTTAATATGACATAACAGAAGAAAAATGGTAAAATATTTTTATAAAGCCTTTACAAAGAGCTATTTTATTTGATTAACAAGAGGAGTGTGAAAGGATGAAACTAATCGAGGTCAAGGAAATAGCCAAAGGAATGGGAATTAGTCCAAAAAGAATGAATAAAGCCCAAATTATCCGTGAGATTCAAACCCAGGAAGGAAATTCCGCCTGTTTTGACGCATCAGTGCAGAACTGCGGACAAGAAGATTGCCTCTGGCGAGATGATTGCACCTGCGTTTAGTACCGGTTTATATTCTAAAGCTGGATGCTTTAGCTAGCCTTTTATATAATATTATGGATAAAGACACGCCGTTACAGCGCGTCTTATTTTTTGTTCAAAAACAGTCTTCACCTATTATTTGCTTTCTTGAAAATACAAGAAAATCCTCCCTAAATTGAGGTAGATAAAAACTAACGGGCTCTGTGAAAACATAGCCCCGTTAGTTTTTATTTTCAATACAATAAAAGATCTACAATCCAGCCTGCAACACATTTGCACAAATTAGGGCGAAGTTTACAAACGCTCATAAGCGGAATACCGATGCTCAATCCGTTTTTTCAATTCAGCCATCATTCCGTTAAAGATAAACAAATGGGCGGGCCAAAATGCGTACCAATAGATACGCCCCCACAAACCATGAGGATCAAAGATCGCGGTCATGCGTACTCTAACATACTCGCCTTCCGGCAGGATACGAAACTGGAGCCAGGCGTTCCCCGGCATCTTCATTTCCGCTCTGAAGCGCAAAAGCTTATTTTCTTCGTACGCCTCAACTCGCCAAAAATCAATCGGATCACCTAGCGCAAGTTTCTGACGAGAACGTCGACCCCGGTGAAGACCCACGCCACCAAACAATTTGTCCATAAAACCACGAATGCGCCACAAAAAATCCAGATGAAGCCAGCCGTCAGACCCTCCCAGGCGTTCGATAACATGGAACGCGACAGTGGAATCCGCCTTGACTAAAATCTCCCGCTGTTCCAAAAGCAAACCTTCTTTTTGACTGTACCGGACCGGCGACTGAACGGTTGGGGTCGCCGATAAGGCGCTCCACCAGACGGTATCAACTTGGTCAAGTTCAATCTTCTCAAGCGCCCGACCAATAGCGGTTTCCGGGGTAAGCAATTCGATCTGCGGAAATAGCCGCCGGGCGTCATCATTGGTAACCAATACCTCGTTTTTCAAGCCTTCCACCAGAGGAAAGACAATGTTTGCCGGGATAGGTGTAATTAGCGCTATCCAGTATGCAGATTGGCGCGGAGTCATGAATGGAACTGGAACGAGATATCGCTTCAGACCACGTACCCGGGCATAAACAGCCATGAGTTCACCGTAAGAAGTGATTTTAGATCCACCAATTTCAATGATACGCCCAGCCGATTCAGGTACCGTCAAAGCCAACACAAGATAGTCCAATACATTGGCGATAGAGATCGGCTGACAGAGAGTGCTGATCCAGCGTGGCGCAAGCATAATAGGCAAACGTTCCGTCAGATTCCGAATGATTTCAAACGAAAGACTGCCAGAACCAAGGATGACACCAGCACGAAATTCTGTGACCGCTACGCCTCCGGCCCGTAAACGTTCGCCTGTAGCCTGCCGGCTCCGTAGATGCTCGGAAAGGTCATCGTTAGACCGGCCGAGACCGCTGAGATAAATAATCCGTTGCACTCCCGCCTTAGCGCATGCCCGTCCGAAGTTATCCGCCGCAATGAGATCACGTTCAGCAAAGTCACCGCCCGCTCCCAATGAATGAACCAGGTAATAAGCTACTGATATATCAGAAAAAGCATTCGCTAAAGTATCCGGACGCAATACATCTCCTTCGGCAATCTCCAGCCCTTCGTCAGAAGTCAACGGAAAACGGGACCGATCCCGAACTAAGCAGCGAACAACATACTCCTTTTCTCTTAGTCGACGGACGAGGCGTCCGCCTACATATCCTGTCGCACCTGCTACGAGAATCCGGCTCACTGCCTGCTCCATCTTCCCCACCTCTCACCCATTTCAATTGTTACTAATTTTTCGATCACGGTATTAATGGTAATTGCCGTTTCAATCTCACAAGAAGCGCACCGCCCCCTACTACACATATACCTTGGCTTCTTCCTCTCCGGACAGGACGCGGATCGCCCCTTCCGCCAGGGCCCGTAATTCGTCTTCGCCCGGCATGATAACTACTGGTGCGATGAACTGCACGTCTGCTTGAATCTTATCGGTCAGATACTTGGAATAAGCGATGCCGCCGGTTAGGATGATGTAATCCACTTTTCCCTGCACCGAAACAGCAGCGGCCGCAATATAGCGCGATACCTGATATATCATGGCGTCATAGACAAGGCGGGCTTTCTCGTTCCTCCCGGCAATCATTTCTTCCACTTTCCGGGCGTCGTTCGTCCCCAAATGCGCAACAAGGCCAGCCTGACCGGCCAATGCTGCGGATACCTGCCCTAAATTCCATCCTTCCTTTAAGATAAGTTCTGCAAACTGCTTAGCCTGTACGGTTCCTGCCCGTTCCGGTGCAAAAGGGCCGTCCCCGTCTAAGCAATTGTTCACTTCAACAATTCGTCCTTGTTTGTGGCAGCCTATGGAAATTCCACCGCCCAAATGCGCCACCACCAAGTTCATTTCCTCATAAGAACGGTTCATTTCCTTGGCCAGACGCTTGGCCGCAGCCTTATGATTCAAGGCGTGAAAAATGCACCGGCGCAAGATTTCAGGCCGACCGGTAATCCGCGCCACCGGTTCCAATTCATCTACCACTACAGGATCCACGATAAAGGCGGGAATCCCTGCTTCGCCAGCCAACTCACCGGCCAGCAGGCCGCCCAAATTCGACGCATGACTGCCACGTTGTTCGCTTTTCAGCTCCGCCATCATCAACTCATTCACTTGAAAAGTGCCGCTGGGAAGAGGTTTTAGTAAGCCCCCTCGCCCTACAACCGCATCAAGATTTTGAAGGGCTATACCATGTTTGTCCAACAACTCCATAATCCCATTTTTTCTAAACTCATATTGATCAATGACGCCTTTATATGCGGACAGTTCTTCGCTAGTATATCTGTCTACTTGCTCAAACAATAATTGATCATTTTCATATACACCAATTTTCGTTGAAGTAGATCCAGGATTAATGGCTAATACCCGATAAATGTTTTGCACGGTATCCCTCCTAACAACGAAGCCTGTTTTAAATCTATTCTCACCTTTGTCAAAAAATTCACTTTATTTATGAAAACATTCTTGCGAATTTTCTAAATTCCTTTCTTGCCTCTTATTTTTATTTGCTAATTCAAATGATTGGTTAATACTTGGATGTGATTACAACTAACGAGTCATATTGATTTTCACTCAATGCAAAAAACTTTATTTTAAGCCGCTTATAGCTAATTCGAGTTACGCACCCTTTAACGGCTATGCAATAAAAGTCCTTCCGCTTATAGAAATGGTACAATTCAAAGTTCTTTCACTACCTGATAGACCTTATCCTATTATTCGAAAAAATATATTCTCTACAACAATCCACAGTCGTCCGATCTTTTCTGCTTTGATTTTTAAAAAACTCTATTACATCGAAAATTAAATTTTTGTTATAATTTTATCAAAAGTATATTTCCTACCGCATCTGCTTAAAAACATCTCTTCTGCTATGCCAACCTTTGTGTCAATACAAAATAGCTGCTTTTGAAATTCATATCCCATGCTTTTCAACCTGTTAATGCACAATGCAATTATAAAGTCGCATTAACTACAAATTGGCTCACAAAAAGGGGGATCATCATGAAAAAAACAGCAATTCTTGTAATTTTGGCATTAATCATTTTTCCCTGCTTCTCAACGGTACTGGCGTCAGAAAGTGTTTACGATCCCGGTACCGAATGGATTAAAACGAATGAGACAGCAAAAAGTCTGCAATGGCATTATGCCCCTGAATTCACTTGCATAAATTCGGACGGAAAATTAGAAACCTGGATAAAAGCAAGATATGCAGGCGAAAATACACAATACAGCAAAAGCGGAGAATATTCAATTTACCATATTTTCATTACGCTTGATCTAGATAAATTTAAGAATACGGAATGGAGCGATTTTAACCCGGACGAAACACTGGTGCAAACTGTTACAATTCAAAACGCAAAATGGAAAGCTATACCTTCCGGAACTTCATTCGAACAATGCCTCCGTATGACGTTAGCTTATGCAATAAACAAATAATTCTCCTGGTCCAATTTTTAAATATAAAGTTTGCAGCAACAACTTCTTCGCAAAAAACGATGAACTTGTTGTTTCCTGTTTCCTCGCCTCAAGCAATACAAGATCAAATACCCATTATTTTTTTATACAACAAAACCATTTCTTCAGCAGAAAAATGCCTTTGTTTAGAACTTCCTTGGAACCCAAGATGCGAACAATCTGTAAAGAGGGCAAAACTTGATTATACTTCAGGTTTTGCTCTTTTTTATCCACCGTCTCTTATTGGACGCTTACTTTGCACCTAGTTGTCACTAACTATGTCACCAAGACAAAAAATAAAAGGGTCTGCATCTCTGCAAACCCTTGATTTCTCTGGTGGAGATAAGCGGGATCGAACCGCTGACCTCTTGAATGCCATTCTAAAACGACACATTTGTGAATGTTTATGTTAACTTGCAAAGCGTTATTTTTACTGGTTTTATCGCATTTTTGCTTTGTGTAACTTTGTAAATAAAGTATCCCCATTGCAAAACACTATCCCCAATACTATCCCCAAGAGTTACGTTAAGAAATCCCAACCTTTAATATCTGCATCAATTATAAGTTTATAGGCTATATGTTATAAAAAATAAATACCCTTATCTCAGCAACCTCATATTATTACGAGCATATTCATTGTCAGGATTAAGTACAAGCGCTTGTTGATAATGTATACGCGCTTCTGCATATGCTCTTCTCGTAAGACATATATTGCCCAAAGCATTTTCTAGGTTAGACTTCAAATTTTTGCTGTCCCCCGCTTTTTCTAAACCCTTGAGTGCAGCTGTCTCCGCATCTTCTAATCTCCCTACATCTTTGTAAGCAATCGCAAGAAAATAATAAGCGTAAGCATTTTCTTCATATATTTGAGCCGCTTTTTTCAAATTAATAATTGCATCATTAAGATTTTTGTCGATGCCTTTTGCAAAAAGCGTCATCCATCCAAGCTTCTGATAAGTGTATCCAAAACCTTGTCTCAAGTTTTTATTCTGTAAATATTTCCACTGTCCATTCTCATTTACTACATATCCAGTACCAGTAATAGGAATTTCTTTCTTGTCATCTGAAAAATCAATAAAAATTTCTGAGATATTGAACTCAACAGCATGTGAATAAGTAATCTCACCAAATTTAAAATCAGAAATTTCTTTTACTTGGTTAACCTTGTATTCTTTAAGCTGTCTCACTCTTAAATCAGTACGCTTCCATTCCATAAACTCTTCTTTTGTAAGTTGGTTTTGGTTAACTTGAGCTAATACGTCATACGATTTCGCATAGTTTCCGTCTAATCCACTTTGATAATACGTTCGCACTACATCTTCTGCGTTTCCTGATGGTTTCCCACATCCTGTAATAATCAAACTCAATGTCAGCAGACACAAAACTACGCTGAATATATTTTTCTTAACCAAACCTATCCCTCCTTATTATGTTTTTACTATTCTTTTCTTTTTTTGACATTTATTTAGTAATTCCTGTTAATTATAATAAAATTTTGATTTTTGTAAGTTTATCGGAACTACATACTTGGTATATAGCACTATGCGCAAAAAAAATTAAGACGGCAGCATTTCGCTACCGCCTCTTTATACTTCCTTTGTTTTTATGCGCGTATCGCTTCGGGGTTCTGCCGCTTATATTCGGCTTCATATCTGGAATTAATAAAGATAATTCCATTGCCAAAAACAGCCCATTTTATTCCTTCGCCTAGATCATGCAATTGATATTTGCCTTGTTCATAGCTAATTTCGTTATTAGTATGCGTAACCATAATTCATCATTCTCCTTTGCCAAGTTGTTCTTTTAGAATGAATGTCACTGCTTCATCAAGGGTAAAATTATTAGCTGTTGCAAACGTCATTAAGCATTTTTGCAGTTCCCGATCTGGACTGAATGTTACCATACTATAATTTTTTGTTCTGACATAATCATCACTACTCCTTGCTTTCTTTGATTATGCCCTGTTGGTTCTGATACAATAAAACCGACAGGACTTCTTCTTACCAAGGTCAATCTGTCACCTAGTCCTTACCTGTTCCCGCAGGCAGGGACTTTTCTTTTCTCTTCATCATTTTTCAGCTGGTTTTCCTGTGTTTTCTTTAATGTAATTTTTTACGCTACCTTCAGTAATTCGCCACTGGCGGCCAACCTTAAACCCGATTAATCTTCCTGTTTTTAGTTCGTCCGCGATTACTTGTTCCGATACTTTTAATAATTCCGCTAGTTCTTTAGGAGAATAAACAGGTTCTAATACCAATAAATTCACCTCCATTCATCTAATTTTATTATATATTTAACTATATTTAATTGTCAATAACTATATATAGCTATATATTATTATGTGCAAATTTTATTAATAAATAATAACCGCAGCAGGAAAGCAACAAATTAAATCGAATTTTATTTTAAAATTAACTAGAAAGAGGTTGCGTTATGCAAAAGCTATTGACTATCGTAGACATATCAAAAATGACAGGAATTCCTCCTAGCACCTTGCGTTATTATCGCGATGTGTACTCTAACTGTATCTATATCTTTACAGTTGGAGAAGGAAAGCGTAAGCGCTATTTATTAGAAGCCGTAGATGTTTTTCTAACTATATCAAAATCAACAAAACAAGGTTTGAGCACAGAAACCATTATATCAATATTAAAAGAAAATCATTCCATTCTTAACAAAACGCATGATCACAACATTACAGAAAAGTTAAATAATGAACAAATTGCTTTTATACAAACAATAAATCAGTTGTTAGACACTACTATTAAAATGTTTGTGCAGCAAAACCAAGAAATCTCTCACTTACATAGTGAAATAGAAATAAAATCAAAAGAAATAGAAAAGCGGATAGAATCGCAAGTCAAAAACAGCTTCAATTCATTTTATAATAAATTAAATCCATTGATCGAAGAAACAGTAAAAAATACTCTAGCCGAATTATTTAAGAAAAGAGTATAGTTTGAGCAATAAAATAAAAAGACGGCAGGTATTATCTACCCACCGCCTAGATATATTACAACTCATTATCCCAATATCTCTTTGGTCTCCTGATCGTTCATAGTAATACAGCCATTATCAACAAATTTAGTTCCACTCACTTTTCCATCTTTGATTTTAAAATAACAACCTTTAGGAATTCTTCCATTAAGAGAAGCATCCGTTTTTTTATATTTAAGCATTAAAACTTCTCTTAGATTATTATGATATTCAGGATTTACCCATTGTAACACTTCAGGAATATTGGCAACAATCTCTATGTCCTCGATATTCTCCTCAAAGAAACTATATCCGCGCTGTCTCGCTTCCTTTAATATTCTATCGGTCTGTCCATCAAAACAATCCGTCACTTCTTCTCCCAGTTCTTTAAACAGTTTATTGTAAATCTCACAACCCGGCCAAGTCAGCGCACTCCATTGAGTGCTACCTATAAAATATAGCGCTTTCTCCCATTCCTCTAGTTCATCATATACTCGTCCGGACTTTGTAGACGGCTTCAACAACGCTTCAATTTTATTAATTCTTGCCGCCATCTTCATCCCTCATTATCCTCGGCATCAACACATATTATCTTTGCATTCGGGTGTTCATTGAGCCACCAGCAAGATCTATCCTGTTCACATGGATAGTCTGGGCAGCCAACCCTTCGCTTATAGCAAGTAATTATCGAATCATCATCAGTAGTAATAAAAACCGCAATAGTCTTTTCATCTTCGTTGGAAACTTTGTCCTCCACCTTTTGCAGCCTGCTTTTAATACTCATATCAAATTGCCTCCTTTTGTTGTTTTTCTAATTCTGTCAGCCTTTCTTCCAAATCTTGCAGTTCGGTGATCTTAATAGCACCATCAAGGATAGTCCGGGCAGCCGCTACACGCGCCGAAGGGCTTACTGTATCATCTCTGGCAACGTCACGCAGCACTTGCACCGCTTCACCTGCTGCCGATTGCAATTGACTTACAGCCTGCCGTAAGGCTTCTTTTTTTGCCTGCCGGTATAATGCTTGGAAATCTTCATCCTGTAAATATCGTAGAAGTGTATTCGTTGATATCCCTGCATGTTCTGCCGCAGCAGGCAGAGAGTCTTTTAGAAGCAAGCCTGCAACAGCCATTTCCTTTTTTTGGCCGAATTTACCACCAATCATCACCAATCGCCCCCTTTCCACAGTGAAATATGCACATTTGCCTTTAAACGCTCATAAACGCCCCTTACAGACGTTTTTTGTTATTTGTACATGCAAGTATAATGCACGATTAAAAACCTGCTACAATTCAGTTATAAGCGGCATTATTTCACGTGTCCGCGTTTTTCGCTGTCATATCAAACGTAATCCATTTGAGCACCTTAAATTACATAGTCATCATCGTGGTTATTTCTTACGGTCAATCCTCGTCTTCATCATCTACAGAAACTTCCAGTATAACTTTAGGACCGTGGAAGGTACTTTTGTAACTGGTACCATAATCAAGGGTACTTGCTTCCACCCCGGCACGCCTTGTCAATTCATAGACCAATTGCCCTGTTGATACGCTTGCCAAATCGACATTATTTAAGTCGGTCATTTTCTCAAAATCTTCATATTTTAACATGGTAAAATCCCCCTCAAAATTATTGTTTATATAAAGCGGTTCTTTTCACATTGCCGCGCCTATCGCTGTCCACGGTCATTGGAGGATGAACACTTAATCTTTTGCCGCCATTACGGAAAACCATCGCTTACACCATGGGCAAAAATACTTTGAACCTGTTACTGTCGGAATTTTTTCATGGCCGCAAATACATTTTATTGGCGTGGGCATCCGTTTATTTTTTGGTGTCATGCTGCAAACCCCCTCAATAGAAATTCTCTTGCATGGTAAAACAGTACCGAGTGAATAAGCGAACCGGAATTTGCCGACAATGTAAAGCTCAATCTAATATCATACCTTGCCTCAAAAGCCCTTAGTGTTCCCATGTATGCCGATGGACTATAATCCGTCCGGTATTTCTTGGCTTGAATATCCTGCCATGTTGCATCCTCAACCATCAGATATATTTTTGCTGGCTTAGATCGTAAAAATTCATTCTCTATTTGCACTCGGCCATGAGTAAGGTTTTGGGCTAATTCGTCCAAATTGCCCTTACGCTCAATAACAACATTATCTGATAGGTAAATATCACGTGGTATGCCTAGATCCTCATTCCTAGGAATAAAAGCGGAATAATCGCCGTAGTCTAATTTTTGAACCTTATACGGTATACTCTTGGCCGTGAAGTATTTTAATATGTGCTGGTTTTTCTGTTCTCTTGTGTCAATGATCATCGTCAAACTTTTGAGCAATTTCTTCGTTTCCGCATCTGTGTAATAAGATCTCATGCTGCTTGCACCTCCTTTAATTCCTTTAACAAATCAACCAGTTTCTCTTTATACGGCCATAGACATTGTTTCTCAACATCATATACCTGTTGGCTAATCCAACCATTGCAGCCAGTTTCATCGATTATTGGTTCTAATCTAAAGCCTGTCCTTTCATTCGACACTAACCGGCAACCGCCGCCGCGAAGGTAAAGCAACCGCGCCGCAAAATCGTTATCAATTTTCTTTGCTGCCGCCAGCAGGCGAACCCATAAAGGACTATCAACAGGCGATACATCAACGCCCGGATCATTGCCAACTACTGACTGACGCTCTTTTAAAAATTTGATTGCATCGGCTTTATTCGCTTTGAGTTCCACCAGCAAGGGAGCGGCCGCATCTACAACTGCCCCCTTATACCGTATTTTCTCGCCTTCCAACGTTAGTGAGAACCCCAATTTTTCAAGCCTAGAAATAACGTTTGTCATTATATCACCTCGTCCAAAAAGGTAGGAATATTGGCTCCGCACGCTCCGCCGATACGCAAACCCTTGTCATTACTGCTTTCTTCTTGCGGATCGACATTTTTCAACGCTCCGCATATTTCATTCTCGCTCCGCACACGCTCCGCATCAAAAAGGCTTGTATTATCTGGCTTTGCGGAACATGCGGAGCTAGCGGATCGTTTTTCGGTAACTTGTTGGAACGTGATTACGGTTTTCTTTGTATGAGCATCCCGGTCCATCAAACATTCAAACCCTGCATCAATAAAATTGCTTTTATAGTGTTTCAGTCGTTTTGTCAAAACTTCTGCTGATTTTGGCCATGATTTAGAATAAGTGTCAATGCGTTCTTTATAAGCAATATCAGCAATCTTATTAAGAAGTTCTGCCGATGATCCTTGCCAATAACCTTGTTCCCGTATGAATGCCATTACAGCTGCAGCGACTGGACTATTACGAATAGCTTCATCGTTCGCCCGACCAATATTCTTATAGTAAGCCTGTAGAAAATTTGTACCTGCCCATCCCATAGCCTCTGCAATTGCGTAACCCCACTGACAAAAATCAGCCATACGTGGCAGGTTATCAAGTTTTACCGTCGGATAAATCGTCATCGCTTTTGATAGAACGTCAAACATTCCGCCAACAATAACCGGTCTTGCTTTCATAAAATCAGCCCAAAACTGCCGCTCCGTCTTTCGATCTTCTTCGCTTATTCGTTCCAGTTCAAACGATATTGACCGATCCAGTAAATCCGGTTTCGTGGCTACCATGTTGATGCCGTCCAAGGTCACACAGCGCAAGAAAGATAAGATTACTTCCTCGTCATCTGTATATAGTTTTCGTTTCGATATGCCGCCACCAGTCGCCGCACAGCACAGTGCATCACTTTGCCATTCGTGCAGGTTACTTAGATTATCGAATGCTGGCATATAATTTTTGTAAAGAGTAAGCGGTAATTCTTTTTGATCGTTCGGCAGTGACTGCAGTTCCTTTTGCGCTGGATCAACCAACCGTCGCAATATTTTTAGCATGGTACTTTTACTCGCGCCTTTTTCACCCGATAACGGCAACAATACCTTCGGGACATCAGGAACAAGACAGCTTACGATATATACCAATAATAGGTTGAAGTCGTCCTCATTTGTTAGATTAACAAACGGCCTTAACGCCTGCATATTCCCATTCGTTACAGGTGTTACTTGCGCCGCTGTATTCGCAAACCTCCGAAACAAGGAAGGCGAGGTAATAACCTCCCAACCATCAGGAGTAACCTTCACAGCCTGCCACTTGTCATTCGCCAGATCATACCAAAAAGCCCCATCACGCTCTGCACACCGTAGGAACAAGGGTACTCTTGCCCCATCAAACAAAGCCTTTGCATCAGCAACATTCAACGCTTGATTGACAGAATCAGTGTTACACCCTTTGCCTGTCAATTTATAATACCGGCCTACAAGCCACCTTTTAAATGTGCTTGACCGTATCGGCCATACTTCGTAATGCTTATGTACCTTTATTTGTGCATACGGCTCTTGTAATTCATCATGAAATAAGTGGCAATGCTCAATAACGCTTAACAAAATATCTGTTTGACTAGGTTTTTGTTTCTTTTCTTCCGGTTCTGATTGTGATTTTTCGTCTTCCTGCATTAATGCGGCTTGTTCGTCCGGTTTCAAAAAACTTAATATGTCAGCAACCATGGCAACCTCCCTTTGATGTACCGCCAAACGGCAATCTGTTTTTCCGGTATTTCCGTTAAATATTCATCCAATAGTTCGGATACTATCGGTTGTAATTCAACACTTGCCGGATAGCGTTCATAGTCTTCATAATTATTTAAGTTATCCCGACAGGATTTTTCAAACTTGCACAGGCATAAGAAAACACTGTCAAGTTCTTTTTGCAACTTCTCCCGTGCTTGTCGTTCCTTCTTCTTTTGTTGCATCCTGGTTGCCGTCTTCCGCTTTTCTGCTTCCGTCATTGTATTAGATACACCTAACTCATCCGCTAGGGAATATATCGTTTCGGCATTCGTGCGGCCTGTTATTTTGGCAATAAAATCAATCACATCACCATATTGTGAACAGCCATAGCAGCGAAATACTTGTTTGTCTATGTCGATCATAAGCGAAGGTGTTTTCTCGCCGTGAAGAGGACAACACGCCCACCACCGGCGGCCTCTACGCTTAAATTCCGGCACATATTGCACTATAGTATCTTGAATAGGCAACCGCGCCTTAATTGCTTCAATAATATTATTATTCATGGTATAATGTTGTTTAGACAATATATAAATATTCCTTTCTAGTCTGCCCTCGCCCGGGCAGGCTATTTTTATTTAATAGGTCTAATCTTTCCATACTCAACCGCTTCACTTGCCGGTATGCTGCCTGCTTCTTTCGCCGCAATCCACGCCATTACACTTTCTTTTCTATAAAAGACCCTATGCCCAACCATAAAATGAGGGCAACCTTCTTTTAACCTCATGCCTCTGACTGTCCACGCCGATAAACCCAATTCATCAGCAAGCTCCTTTTCGTTCAATACGACTTTATTCATGTGCACCTTCCTCTACTAGTTTTTTGATAGCCTGCAAAACCTGTTGCCGCTTTTCTGGTGTTAATGGTTTGCGTAATAATCGAACAAAATTAGAATCATGCAAACCCAATTTATAAGCGACTTGCCAGCACCGAAGCCCTTTTCCTTTTATCGTTTGGTAAATTTCCGCATTGACTTTATTCATAGTAAAACCTCCTTGAATAAAAAAGCGACCAGCATTTTAACTGACCGCTTTTTGTGTATTTCGCATGTTGTTTACTGCCTCCCATGGCGTGGAGTCTATTGCATTGAAAGCATTTTTCGTGTCCAACCGTTCTTCAATACGTCCATTTCTCCTGTTTTCTCTTTGACGTTGCCTTCTAGACATACTTCCTCCTTTCCGCGTGTACCATCAAAAATTTGATGCCCATCCGCTTATTTTTTATATTGATAACACCAACAATCTCTGATATAATCATATCAAATAACAGTTACGCATATACAGTAACAGATCGCGTAACAAAGGAGTTTTTTTAATGATTCAATATATGAATGGAATTTCGCCAAATGGGTATACATGGGTAAATGAATACATTCGAGAAAAGCCTCGTTCCATCGAACCTGATAAATGCGTATATTTCCCTGAAGCAAATACCGAAGCATTACATATAAAATTTGCACGGCTTGATGGCAGCTATGAAACATTTCTGCAGTTTGCTAATAACTATGGGCCTTTAAATATGCTGCTACCCAATTTGCCTGAAATACATGAAAAATATCCATACGAAGACAAAGAGGAAGCATCGTACTATTTTTGGAAAGACCAATGTTATTGGGTTAAATTCACTAGAGATATTTTTCTGGCGACCAAAGATAATATAACCACTTTAAAAAGCAAGCTAAAACCTTTAATGCGGATATGTGAAACGGAACTTAAAGCTCCGTTCAAAAAAACTATCATCGATCTCGGTTCTTCGACTCAACTATTAGACACCATTCCAAGAATTCGAAATAAACACTCAACCTTAATAATATCTTTACTAGACAATCGATCTCAATATATCGATCTCCATTATATAACGGCCAAAAAATTACCAAAATCAGTCACAACACACGATATATTTTATGTATTACTTGGCTCAATTATTAATAAAAAAATGGGACAATTTAAAACTACCATAACTATGAATTATGTAGGTAAATGGGAAATGAATATATACCCTACATCTTTAATTGCATATATATGGGCATCTCTTGCCGAAGAATTATCCGGCCAAAAGACATATAAGCAATGCAGGGTGTGTGGCGAATGGGAAGATCGCTCTTTCTTTAATGCACGAAAAGATTGGGTTGAGCATCCTTCTTGCGGCGCACGCGAACGAATGAAACGATATCGAGAAAAAATCAAAAGCGATAAATAGCTTTAAAAGATATAGAAATTTTGTTTCAAAGGATGGTGTATAACATGGCTAGAGGTTCAATAGAAAAACGAGGCGAAACATCCTATCGACTCATTGTTTCATCCGGTCTTGACGGTACCGGCAAGCAGATAAAACATACTAAGACCGTGAAGGGCATCACCCGGGACGAAGCGGATACGGAATTAGCTTTATTTATTGCCGACATAGAAAAAGGCAATATAGCCAAAAGCGGCAAAATGACCTTATCGCAGTATTACGATTACTGGAAAGAAAACTATTCCGACAAAAATCATGAAGCTACTACTAAAGCCTATAATGAAAATCTATTCACACGCATCAAAGAAGCACTAGGCCATAAAAGACTTGATAAAATAGAACCGAAATACTTACTTGATTTTTATAAGAACCTCGCCGAACCGGGCATAAAAAAAGTCCAGCGCAAAAAGAACAGCACAGAACCCTTATCCGTCCAATCCTTATCCGATAATACCATCCGAAAGCACCATGTTTTACTCAAAACTCTTTTCAATAAGGCCGTTCAATGGAACCTGTTACCCTATAACCCAGCCGATAGAGTTGAACCGCCAAAAGCTACACACACCAGAAAAGAAGTATATGATCAAGAACAGTTAGGACTATTCTTGCAGGCATTGGAAAGCGAAGAAATAAAATATAAAATAATGGTTCATCTTGCTTTAGCTGGTGGCCTTCGCCGCGAAGAAATATTCGGCCTCGAATGGCGACATTTTGACCTTGAAAAAAATACTGTCAGAATTGAACAAGCCGCAGTATATACCCCTAAAACTGGCACTATAGACAAAGGAACCAAAAACAGCAGCAGTAATCGTTTAATTAGTATCCCAGTATCCACGGTAGAATTAATCAAACAGTACAAAATCGAGAAAGCTAAAAAAAGGCTCAAGCTAGGCAATAAATGGCGATCCAGTATTCCAGCCGAAGAAAAGAAAGTTGAAACCGAAAAACTATTTACCACTTGGAATGGCGAACCGGCACACCCCCATAGTTTTAATAAATGGCTCTCTCGGTTTATTGCCGAAAACAACCTACCACATATTAGCCCTCACATGTTTCGACATATGTCAGCAACCTACCTAATTGCCAGTAAAGCAGATATACGAACCGTTTCCGGCAAACTAGGACATGCTCAAACCTCTACTACCATGAACATATACAGTCATCTTTTAAAATCAACCGAAGAAGAAACCGCCAACACACTAGAAAATTTCATGCAACAAGCAACTGAAAAAGCCAAAACGAATCAAAAAAAGCAGGCCTAATAAAAGGTCTGCTTCTCTTTTTACCTATTAACAATATGAAAAGACAATTCCTGCTTCCGCCAAATTGCCGTTTGACTTTGCCAAAATATAGGCTCTATTTTATGATAGTGTATCCCTTTTTATGCAGTATTCACGTCCATTTCTTAAATTGTGACATAATCTTTGCTGCTTAATATAGTAAACAAGACCTCGCCAGTTTATTTAGTTTCTATCACCATACCCGTTATTGTGGTAATGATAGGTTCCATTACTATGATCATAATGTCCGCCGTTCCTGTCGGTTCCGCCGGAATGAGCAAAAGCTAATGAAGAAGATAATACAAAGGTTAACAATACAACTAAAAAGATGATCTTTTTCAATTAAACCTCCAATGGGCGTGGTCTTGTTTGCTAACTTTAAAATAGCTAAATCTTTTTTTCCTTATATATGAATACTACTAAAAGCAATGATATTAATAATATTCCGTCTGTGGCATATAAATAACGATGCAAAGCGTTTATTTCTCGAAATTCTGCTGGCGTATATCCGCTCTTACGTTTGCCTTCTGTTCTTTATCTAAGGGATTAAACCGTTCTTTAGTCCACATCGAAGGCGTTAACGCTTGGTTTTCTGCTTGGTCGATTTTCCATAAAAAAATCCTGTGCAAGCTGATATCAAAACCCAATGGCAACGCATATTTTTAGTTTTTTTGACATTAAATCACTTTTTCACTATGGTCGGATGCTTTTTCTTTTTCCGTTCTTTTGTTTCTAACTATCTTTATTCCGATATAATATAACGGCCAAACGATAATATACTTTGCTCCAACTGGCAAATTAAAAAGAAACATAATCGGAATAGCAATTAAAACGGCAACAATAAAAACTCCTACATGAATATACCATGGCATGATAATCACTCCTTATGTAACACATTGTTTTTTAATCCTGTTGCTATATAGAACATTCCAAACAAAGCAGTAGTCCCAATTAATTCAACTCCTATTATCTTAATGTCGATACCCGAAATAGGATATTTTTTTAATTCATTGGAATTGCCATTAAAAATTTCTTCCAGGCTTGGTCTTGCTGCTTCAACGGCAGTTTTGCTTCCTATTTTGTTTGCTGATAATGGTTGTAATACAAAATAATTAGGGGGATTAAAGATAAATGCATATCCTGCCGGCATTTTCGCTTCTGGATGTGCGGTCCATGGTACATAAGCGCAAATCGAAACAACGCACAAAAGATAAATAATAATGATTAATCGTTGTTTGTTTGACACAAAATCACTCCTCAATTAATAAAACCACTCCTGCTGTTGATGCGGGCGTGGTTTTTGTTTGCTATGTATAGACTATAATTGCAAAAGCCAAACGGCATATAGCATTATATGTTTAACCTAAGAAAAATCTTTCCCTCTTATGACTTCTACAAGAGTTTTTTAATTCCTTTTTATTTTGTAAATAATTTCCCATTATTGGTGAAAGTTTGTTTACGTTTATGACATTTGGTACAGCACTATCCCCAATACTATCCCCAGTTTACATAAATAAAAAAACTACAAAGGCTAAAACCCTTGTAGTTCCTACGTTCATTTGGTGGAGATAAGCGGGATCGAACCGCTGACCTCTTGAATGCCATTCAAGCGCTCTCCCAGCTGAGCTATACCCCCAATTGTCAGTGACGGTTGCCCGTCAACAGTAGTTATTATATAGTATAACAG
>Ga0316604_10000247_pt1 | contig 78174 bp, 74 predicted proteins | sample OWC_soil_day20_C_FD_207650 | JGI IMG/M metagenome (GOLD analysis project Ga0316604, IMG submission 207650) | Wetland soil microbial communities from Old Woman Creek delta, Ohio, United States - OWC_soil_day20_CT | ecosystem: Environmental > Terrestrial > Soil > Wetlands | place: USA: Ohio... | reverse complement strand
CGTCCTGAGCCAGGATCAAACTCTCCAAAAAATTGTATTTTTGGAGCCTTGATGGCTCTTTTAATGTTTAAGAAATTTATTGTTGGTTGACTGCACTTTTTTAAGTACAGCCCGCACATCTGGCTTTATTTTACCTACATTGTTTAGTTTTCAAGGAACACTTCGTTCGCTCGCGATAAGCTTCGTCTCGCTACGTTACGATTCACCCGCCATCCTCACCGTACGTTCTCACGTACGCCTCCGGTGTCGGCCTCACCGTGCCTTGCGATACTCGCTTCTAGCGACCTCACTTTGGCATTTTTGCCGTTCGCGCCCCGCTTGAGGCGACTTTTATATATTAACATTACCGTTTGGCTTTGTCAACATATTTTTCATTATCGCTACAGCCTGCTAGGCAATAAAAAACGCCCTGAGTTTTCTCAAGCGCGAACCCATCGTCTCTTGCCGTATGTTGCATATGATAGCACACTCTTTTACAACCGTCAAGAAAGCCCAGCAAAAATCTAGATGCAATAGCAAACTAAGCATAATGTCACAACTTATACATAGTTATATTATCAGCAATCCCTGTTCTTCGTGATGAATATACCATGAACGGAGATGAATAAAACATTTAAAGGAGTGAAAATTTAATGGTAAAAAAATTACTTATCTTGTTTTGCCTGATTCCAATGATTTGCATTGGTACTGCCCAAGCTGCCCCGCTGACTAACTTTGATGTTTATAATGGCTCAGTTGATTTAGGAGGATGGCGAACCGAAGTAACCAGTGACCACCAGGATTTTTCAGGCCAATATCGGCTTTTTGGTTCCGCAACTTGGGGTCTAAACGATCACTGGGGACTCAGGTATAGTTACTATGATATCGCCCCCCACGACCGTACACCAAACCAAAGTTTCAACGGCAGCACCAATGAACTGAATCTGCTATATTCATTGGGGAAAGATTCCAATGTTGCACTATTTGCCGGAGTTAATCATATTCGAAGCGAGTATTGTTCTTATAAGAATACGTATAACGTAGCCCAAGCTGGAGTAATAGCCACGGCTCCCTTGAATGACCGCCTCAAAGCTTATGCTATTATCGGAGCTGGCGGCCACAATTTAGTACAGACGGAACTAGGCTTGTCCGCTAATCTCAGGGATGATTGGCAAGCCAATATCGGCTATCGCTGGTTCAGAATTAAAGATGCTTATAATGAACCAACTTATGACTCATCCGGCACAATAAAGACTAAGGGGATATTAGTTAGTGTAACTCATTTTTTTGGCAAAAAAGCCGCCCCAGTTATCGAACCACCAAAGCCGCCAATTCCCCAGACGCCGCCAAAACCAATAACTCCACCTGTTATTAGAGAAACACCTAAAATAGAAAAGATTGTCCTGAAAGGTGTAAATTTTGATTTTGATAAAGATACACTTCAACCACAAGCCTACCCGATTTTAAACAAGGTAATCACCCTTGCAAACCAGCACCCCGACTGGGACTTTGTACTTATCGGCCATACAGACAGCATTGGCAGCGACGAATACAATATGGATCTGTCCTTACGGCGTGTAAAAACAGTCCAGTACTATCTGATTGGCCAAGGAATTACCGAAAATCGCCTTACGCTTGAAGCCAAAGGTGAACGCGAACCGATTGCTACAAACGACACTGCCGAAGGCCGCGCTGAAAATCGCCGGGTTGAGATCTTTATTGATTAAATCCATGGCTGATCAATTGAGAACATAATACTAAAGCGGGCAGCTACTTTAAGCAGCTGCCCGCTTTAGTATTTCCCTATTTCAATGCAAATTCAACTGCAGCGGCGGCATGTATTTGCGTCGTATCAAAAATCGGTATGTTGCTGTCTTTTTGGCTAATTAGTAGTGGAATTTCCGTGCACCCTAAAACCACACCTTCTGCACCAAGCTTCTGCCCATTCTGGATAATCTTCACAAACTGATTTCGTGAAGATTCCAAGGTTTTTCCCAATACCAATTCTCGGTAAATAACTGAATGAATTACTTCGCGTTCAGCTTGAACGGGTATAACCACCTCAATACCATGGTTTTTAGCTAAACGATCTTTATAAAAATCTTCTTCCATGGTAAATTTGGTTCCCAACAACGCAACTTTACGCAGACCTCTTTTCTTTACTTCTGCCGCTGCGGCGTCGGCAATATGTAGTACCGGAATACCAACTTGGCTTTCAACCGCATCAGCCATTTTATGCATGGTATTCGTACAGATAACGATAAAATCCGCCCCGCCATTTTTCAACCTTAGCCCGGCAGCAATCATTAACTCCGTAAGCTTATCCCATTCACCCTGATGCTGGAGTTTCTCAAAATCCGCAAAATCTACAGAATACATGATACTTTTTGCTGAATGAGTCCCGCCAAGCTTTTCTCGAACCAATTCATTAATTAGACGGTAATACACTACCGATGATTCCCAGCTTAATCCACCGATTAACCCAATTGTTTTCACACTTATGCTCCTCCGTAGATATTATTCGAAATTGTAGTTTTTGCCACCTAGGCCCGGATTAACGTCCTAGCTAACCTTTTAAATTGCGGTTAACAGCCACACCATCCTTCAAATGGGATCCAAGCACCGGAAAATTCCAGCAATATTTAATCCCACATAGTCGTAGCCCGGTAGTCAGACCAAAACAAAGATACAACGGCATACTGCCAGTAAAATAAAACTGCGAATAATAAAAAGCTACTGCCCCCACTATCGTGGCTATAGCATAGATTTCTTGACGAAAAACGTAGGGGATTTCTTTTACAAACAAATCACGCATTACCCCGCCGCCAATCCCGGTAATTACCGCAACCATCGTTACGATAAACAACGTGTTCAAGTTATACTGGATAGCCAAATTAGCACTTGTAGCCGTAAATGCCCCCAACCCAATCGCATCAAATATTTGAATAGTATATTTGAATTTATCCAACCAGCGATAAGTAAAACAGACCCCAATCGTAGTAACCAAACTGATCATAAAAAAAGTAGGATCACGAAAGGTAAGCGGCGGTGTATTACCAATAATCACGTCCCGCAGAATTCCACCGCCAACAGCGGTGGTTATAGCCAATACCAGCACTCCAAAAATATCCAACTTTTTTTGAATTCCTGTTAACGCCCCCGAAACCGCAAACGCTATAACACCCACAATTTCCAGGATACTCCACGTTATCATTACCATTTCTCCTTATCCATGTACAAGTCCGTAAACTTTTACGTTCCTTTTTTACTGTTTACAAATATTTCCGCACCGCTTTACCATTGAGGTAATCACATAGACGGCCTTGATAAGTTTCACGTTCCATCATCCGGCGTTCGATTTCTTCACGGATTTTCCACCAGCCGGTTTGCCAATTACTAAATAGCGTGTTGGCTTCAGGAGCACGGCCTATTAGACGTTGAACGATGATATCAGGATGCAGATATTCTAAAAAAGTTATAACCCGTTCAATATATTCTTCTTTGGTTGTCAGCGTTACTTGTCCTTGTTGGTACCATTCAGCCAGCTTGGTATTTTTAACAACATAGAGCGCATGGAGTTTGGCTTGTTCGATGCCAAGTGCGGATAATATTTTGGCAGTTTCTATTACATCCGTAGGTTCATCCCAGGGAAGATTGAGGATGACATGGGCACAGGTCTCAATGCGATATTTTTTGGCCCGCATAATAGCATCAATATACTCGCCGAGAGTATGACCTCGGTTGATTTTAGTCAAGGTATGATAATTTACGGTCTGGAGACCCATTTCAAGAAAGACATCAACCTTTTTAGTTTCACGAATTTCGGCCATGACCGCCAAGTGCTGATCACTAACACAATCAGGCCTGGTGGCTACGGCTACGCCGACGATGTCGTCGAGGCAAGCCTGTTCCATATAATCTTTAAAGGCGGCGGGACTCTGATAAGTATTACTGAAGTTTTGGAGGTACGCAATAAATTTATTAGCTTTATATTTGGGCGCGATGTGCTCTTTATTGGTCTGGATTTGCATACCGACAGTCATGGCTGCCGGCAGATTTTCATAACCGGCACCGATTTCACCGCAAAAAATACACCCATTGGTGCCACAAGAGCCATCACGGTTTGGACAGGTCACGGGCAAGCTAATGGGTAGTTTATATACTTTTTCACCGTAACGCTGGCGCAAGTAGTTAGAATAATTTTGGTATAGCATGATTATTTCTCCTCTGTCCAAAAGTCTTGATTATTTATTTCTTGATAAGTTACGGCATTGTTTTGGTAGGTAAAAAGTATTGCGGTATTTCTCGCTACTATTGTTTTGCCTGTCAGATATTCGGGCAGACAATAGCCGAAAACTTCGATGTGGTGCTTTTTCTTCAGATCCCGCCAGGTAGTAAAGCTGTACTCCGGCAGGTATGGTCTGACTTTGTCCGGCTCACGCCAAAAGGCATTTTTTTCATCAGCCCACGCTCCGCCATTCCAGGAAAGAAAGTCTGGACGGACTGTGCCGCCCTCACTTGTAAGAGCGTCAAATTTCATAAATTCTTGGGTTATAGCGCGTATTTCAGGTCGGGTTTGACCAATAAAGTCATCAAGTTTCTGGTAAAGCGTTTTACTGCTATGCGCTACCATATCCAGCCCCTGCTGCTGCCAAATATCGGCCAACGCTTGAAAAAAGGCAAAGGCATCTCCGTTATAATTAGCAATGATCCAAGCCATTGTCTGAGTAAACCGTCCGCTGTTATGAAACTTGTCGACAAGGTCTTCGATGATCTTGAGTTTACGGAGTTCAGCATAGGTTATGTAGTTATTGCCTAATACCTCGTAAGGAGCAATGTCCATGTAGATATAACCGTGCTGAGCGGCAACCGTGCGAATGCCGGCTCCTTTTAATAATTTTAAGAACCCGAGCTGAAGCATATGGGGGTTCAAAGCATAGACATCATTAAAAGACTGCGCAAATTGGCGGTAGCTCTCTTCAGGTAATCCAGCAATTAGATCGAGATGCAAATGAATGTTGCCAACTTTTCTAAGAGTGTTGACACTGCGGACAATACGCGGCCAGTCATTGTGACGACTGATGGCACGAAGAGTTTCTGGTCTAGTGGATTGAACGCCAATTTCAAATTGAAAGCGTCCAACAGGAACAGTGACGAGAAAGGCTAGAACATCATCGTCAAGATATTCAACGGCGATTTCAAAGTGAAAATTAGTATTGGTATCAGCTGCGGCGAGATATTGCAATATTGGCAGATAGTGATCACGTTTGGCATTAAAGGTCCGGTCAACAAATTTAACTTGCCGAACACCATGTCGCAGGAAAAAGTCGAGATCAGCTTGGACTCGTTCTCGGCTAAGGAAGCGAACCCCGCTAGTGGCACTGGATAAGCAATACTGACATGAAAACGGACAGCCACGCGAGCTTTCGTAATAGATGATTTTGTCTTTGAGTTCCGGCATATCACTGTCATCATAAGGAAACGGCAGGTTGTCCAGGGTTTGAACGATAACCGGAGTACCAGCAATTATTTGATTACCAGAACGCCAGACCAAACCATTCCCAACGGTTGGCTTTTTTCCAGAAGTAATATCAGCAACTAGTTGTGGCAATATTTCTTCCCCTTCGCCAAGAATGATATAATCAATGGCAGGATTGTCAGTAATTATTTGTTCAGCATCATAAGAAACTTCCGGACCGCCTAGAATGATCTGGCAATTTGGTAGTATTTTTTTTACCATACTGACTAATTCAAGCGTCGGCCCGATATTCCAAATGTGACAGGCCAAGCCCAAAATATCAGGGCTAGCATTAAAAACATCGGCTAAGACAGTTAATAATCCGGTGTTGATGGTGTATTCTTTGATGATTGGATTATATCCTTGTCGGCGGCAGGCTTTTTCAAGATATTTTAAAGCCAGCGAAGAGTGGCTGTATTTAGCAGTCATCGTTGCCAGTACTAAGTTCATTAGCGTATCACCTTTCTTTTAACGTCCACCCCTGCTGCCTTCACCGCAGCTATGCTGCTTGCATACTATATTGAAAGTATATTGGGGGGAATATTTATGCGGATTATTATTGATGGACAAAGAATCCCTGTTACGACGCGGGCTTCAAAAGATATTTTGCTTACCATAAAAAACATGGCCAAAATGCTTAACTGGGGTATCTATTATGACACCGCCAACGAAGTCGTGTATATTAATTCGAAGAATTCAACCCAACCGGTACCACCGCCGGAACGGCAAATTCCTGGCGAGAGTATCGAAAGTACACGACTATTAAATAAAACAATCGCGATCGACCCCGGGCACGGAGGCTGTGATCCCGGCGCTACCGGTCCTACTGGCATTAGGGAGAAAGACAACACGCTGGCAATTAGCCTTCTTTTACGTGACCGCCTGGAGAGAAACGGCGCTGTAACGGTAATGACCCGCGACGCCGATAAAGAAGTATCTTCACCTAATGCTTCATCCGAAGAAGAACTTGGTGCCAGAGTAGATATTGCCAATGAGGCTAACGCCGATATTTTTATTAGTATTCATAATGATGCATTTACTAATAACACGGCTTCAGGAACAACGACTTACCATTATGGCGATGCTGAATCAACAAAGCTGGCTAGTTATGTACAAAAATGTCTGACTGAGGAATTAGGCACCAAAGACCGCGGAGCCAGATTTGCCAGTTTTTATGTAATTCGTTATACAGATATGCCCGCAATTTTAGTAGAAGTTGCCTTTATTTCTAACCCTGAAGAAGAAATGCTGTTGGCAAGTGTAGACGGACGTTGTAAAGCCGCAGAAAGTATTTTTCTCGGCATCGTCAAGTACTTTAAAGTCTAGCCGGTATAAGGATATGGGGTTGGGGCATACTAGCAGGAAATTTGACCCACTCGCTTAATTATAGTATAGATATAGTTATAATATATTATGGCTCTTTGGGTCAAGGAGGATGATTATGTTAAAAATGGCTATTCTGCTTCCTTTTGTTGTTGGTATGCTGTTTCAAAATAATTCTACAGCGGCAGCTAGTCCACATAATGGAACCACAGTACCAGACCGAAATCAGATACCAGCCGACGCTCAATGGCATCTAAGTGATATTTATGCCGACGATGCCGCCTGGCAGTCAGACTTTGACAAACTCAGGGGACTTCTCCCTGAAGCTTCTAAGTATAAGGGGCAGTTGACCAATTCAGCCGATACACTGCTTAGTTGCTTAAAACTTAGAGACGAAATCGGTATTATTAGCGGCAAGCTATATGGGTATGCCCGAATGCACAGTGATGAAAATACCGGTGATGGTAAGTATCAGGCACTAACCGGTAAAGTTGAAGGGCTTTTAGCAGAAGCCAGTGCCGCAACCTCATTTATTGAACCGGAAATTTTAACGATTGCTGATAATAAATTAGCCGATTTCCGTTCCACTACGCCAGATTTAAAGCTGTATGGGTTTTATTTTGATAATCTGGCCCGCCAGAAAAAGCATGTGCTCTCTCCGGCAGAAGAAGAAATTTTGTCGCGCGCCAGCGAAGCTACCAGCACTCCGGAAACTGCCTTTAATATGCTGGCTCACGCCGATCTCCGTTTTCCTGAAATAATTGATGAAACTGGCCATAAAACTCAGCTTAGCGAAGGCCGCTACCGTTCATTTATTATCTCGCCCAACCGCGATGTCCGGCAACGGGCGTTTAAGGCGTTGTTAAATACCTATAATAATTACCGCAATACTTTTGCGGCAACCCTGAACGGCAATGCTAAAAAAGATATTTTTTATGCGAAAACCAGAAAATATGGCTCCGTTCTCGAATCGGCGCTCGAAGCAAACAATGTGCCGGTCGAGGTATATGACAATCTTATTGCAACAATTCATGATAATTTAGCACCGTTGCACCGTTATGTTGCGTTAAAGAAAAAAGCGTTAAAGTTAAATGAAATACACATGTATGATTTATATACACCATTAGTCCAGGATGTTAATTTGAAATATAAATATGAAGACGGGTTGAAGCTTGTCAACACTGCCTTGGCACCAATGGGCTCTGAGTATTTAAGCAATTTTGACAAGGGCTTAAAGGCTGGCTGGGTTGATGTGTATGAGAATAAAGGCAAACAGACTGGCGCTTATTCCTGGGGTGTTTATGGCGTTCATCCATTTGTACTGTTAAATTACCATGAAAAGTATGATGATGTGTCGACGGTGGCACATGAAATGGGGCATGCAATGCACAGTTATTACTCGCATGCGAATCAGCCATACATCACATCGGATTACTGTATTTTTACCGCTGAGGTAGCTTCTACTACCAACGAGGTATTGTTAATGGATTATATGCTCAAGAATACTGCTGATAAACGTCAGAAGCTGTACCTTATTAACGAACAGCTTGAAACAATCCGTGCTACCGTGTATCGCCAGACGTTGTTTGCCGAATTTGAAAAAATTATTTATGCCAAAGCTGAGCAAGGCGAAACGCTAACTGCAGATCTATTGGATTCCATCTGGCATGAGCTCAATGTAAAATATTATGGTACTGATATTGTTGTCGACAAGGAAATTGATGTTGAATGGGCCCGAATCCCCCACTTCTATAACAGTTTCTATGTATATCAATATGTCACCGGTTATTCCGCGGCTACCGCGTTGGCTGATCAAATAATCAACGAGGGTGCTACAGCTCAAGAACGGTATATCGGATTTTTGAAAAGCGGCGGTTCAGATTATCCGATCAATATTTTGAAACGTGCCGGAGTTGACATGTCCACGCCTCAACCAATCGAAACTACGTTGCATAAATTTTCAACACTCTTAGACGAATTAGAAAAAATCATCAATTAGTCTTGACAATACTTTACTATTCTGGGTATTATAGGGGTATACTAAATGATTGCGTTAATCACTCCAGCATATCACATAAGATGTCATCAGCCAACCGGCCTGCAATTGTTTTAGTTATATTACAAAGGAGGTTGGTTGAATGACCTACCAAGACAGAACCTTGACCTGTAAGGAATGTGGAGTTAATTTTGAGTTTTCTGCTTCTGAGCAAGCTTTTTATGCGGAAAAAGGTTTCCAAAATGATCCATCACGGTGTCCAAGTTGTCGCGCCGCACGTAAACAGCAAACTAACAGACGGACAGATAATCAACGTGAAATGTTTACTGTGATTTGTAGCGGTTGTGGTAAAGAAACTCAAGTTCCCTTTAACCCGACTTCAGGCCGCCCGGTTTATTGCAGGGAATGTTTCCAGGCGAATAAGCGCTATTAATAATCATTTTAAACCTTCTTGCCATATGGCGAGGAGGTTTTATTTTTTTGGTTGAATTAGAATTTTATTTCATGGCAAAACTAGGGTATAGAATTTTTTTATTAGTAAAATCGGAGAACAAATGCTATGCCATCTGAACAGTTATCCGCATTGTTTTTAGCCCCATTGACGCCTTTTTTTGGAGTTTTTGTTATATTGACAGGATTATATTCATTAACATTTAACAGCGCGGATGCACGGCGCAAAAATCATCCGCGAGCCGATAGATTGGCTCGCGGATGCGGTTGGCTGTACATTATAATAGGTCTAGGAATCGTAGTGCTAGCAATAGTTTTTAGTTGATCATGCCGGTTCGCCTGACCGTTACTTTTATCTTTACTTCAAGCGGAACCGTTGGGAATATTTCTTCTTCCCAACGGTCTTTTATTGTCTTCCAGTACTCTGGATATTGCCGACGCACCAAAGCCCCCAAATCAAATACTTCAACCTGCAAAGCTTGTTCTTTGTGATAAATCGCCAATACCTCTCTGGTAAGTTCTGCCGCTAACTGTTCTTCTACTGCCGACAAAAAAGTAGGATCGAGAGTTTTCTGATCAATCTCCGTATTTTCGCCAAGATTGCCCGCAAAATCAGCTTCCAAGGTAAACCAAAGTCTCCCCCCTTCAAGGTGTGAACTAACACTAGTCTTAGCCTCCACAATTTCAAACGCGGCCAATTTTTCTGGATTAGCAGGATTTGCAATAGAAATAACACCTTCTTTTAATTTTTTCCGAATCAGCCTCCCCCCCACTACTTCCTGCTCATCAGCCTCACCAATCATTTTCCCTTGGTTATTAAAAATTGCTGTTTTAGTTACCTTGATTTCGCCATTTTCCAGCACAACTTCAGCCATTACAAATGATTTTTTTCCGCGGATCGCTTCGGCGATGTCTCCTAAATTAGTTAATGAGGCGAATCGTGGATTAATATTAACATTTTTTAATATTTTGGAAACAAAAATGCTATTTACATCCTCCACCTTAAGCTTTCCCGTTAAAATATCTTCCGCTCGCCCCGGAGTAACAAATAACCCCACCTTACGCCGCATACCGGGATTACGCAAAAAATAATCCAAAATTTCAGAAATCCCCTCTTTAGCCACAGCTTCGCTAAAAATCAGCACCTGTGTTTCTTCAAAAAATAGACTAAAATAAGTTTTAGCGCTGATGGCCCGGACAATTTGAAACATGGACTCGCCTTCACCCATAAATATATAGTGGCTTTCAGTACCACCGCCACTTTTTTCTTCACCTTTTCGAAACCTGGGCAATTCAAAAGTTACCTGATATTTGCGCTCACCAAATTCCTGAGTAACACTCGGAAGATCATACTGTCCTTTAGGCTGCGTAGTTACGACATGGTCAATGCCTACCCCTAAAGCGAAGCCACGATCCTCAATCTCTTTTCGATCCCAACAACCAGTAATGAAAAAGTTCAGCACAAGCATAACTCCAAACAGCAGCCAAGTACGTAGCGGCCGTCTTGTCAACATATATTTTTCCTCTTTTCTTTCCACCAGGCAAGAACTATTAAGAGCGGTAGTACCCCTATATCCCAAACAATAAAGGCATAATTAGTCCACTCACTGATAATAGAGCCAATTTGAACACTTGGCACTACATTAATAAAATATAAAATGATCGGCCCTAAAAGGACCACAACTGGCCTGCTATATTCGAGTCTACATATCTGTTTCATTCCAAAAGCAACTAAATACACCCAAATAAGCATACAGACCGCAAATACAGGGATCCATAAACTGAAGAAATACCCATCCAGCCGCTCAATAAAGGTATCAGGTATTTCGACACTCCGATAGGCTATAACTGTCGGAATCAACATATGAGCGGATTCCTCTGCGCCAAGAATTCCCTGAACAATACCTATAATCAACGTATATACCACCATGAGCACGATCACCGCAACAACTCCACTTTTAAACACCTTCTCTTTTCGCGTAATAAAAGGATATAAACAGCTAATGATAAATTCCGGGCCAGTATACGAATACCAGCTGGGAATAGCGCCTTTTAACACAGGCATAAATCCTTGAGCCATAAATGGAAAATAATGAGATGGTTTTATTGCCAAGAACCCCAACAGAATAATTAACAGCAACGCCAGATGCGACGACATAAAGACAAACTGCAACGTACGAATAATCGGCAGCAATCCGTATTGACCAGCATAGGTAATAAAGGACAGCACAGTAATAGCTATGATTGATAATGGGGTTAAGTCAAGCAGATATATTTTCAAGGCCACTATAAATGATCTTATAGAAATAATGGGAACAGTAATGAGCAAAAGAACCAGTAAAACATTAGCCACTTCGCCCAAAACCGATCCCAGAAGAATACGATGATATTCGAAACATGTCTGTTGGGGAAAATATCCGGATAGTTTAGTTATTGCCCAAACCGTAAATAAAAAAGCCACGCCGCCAACAACAACAGCCAGCCACATATCTTCTTTGGCGGACTCAGCCACGGAGCGCGGCAATGTCGACATCGAAACCCCAAAGGATGATATAAAACACAGGACAAAAAATTGCATAAGTGAAATTCGCGGTAAGAAATTCACAGTATTAATCCCTTCTAGCTGATTACTCTTTTTGCCGCTGGCTATCCTCCGGCTTTAGATATGCCGGCCGCTCATCCATGGCCGACGGCGGAGCCACAACAAATGTGTCTTTTACATCACTAAGCTGCCTGGCACTTTTCTGAATCATCGGTTCCAAATATGGTACTCCGAAACTCTCAATCATGCTAAAATGAGCAACCAATAGCAAGTATCCCAACATCACACCAAACATGCCTAAGGTTGCCCCCATTAGCATAAGCGGCACCCTTAAAAGCCGCACAATTAGATTAAGCCGATAGTTGGCGATGTTAAAAGATGCAATAGCGGTAAAGGCAATAACAATAACCATGGGTGCACTTACTAGCCCAGCGCGCACCGTTGCTTCACCGACAACCAGGCCACCAACAATGCTTACCGCTGGACCAATGGTTTTAGGCAGCCTTATACCTGCTTCCTGTAATATTTCCAACAGAATAATCATGACCAACGCTTCAAGAAAGGCCGGAAAAGGAATACCTAACCGGGCATTCGCAATATTAATAGCCAGCGGCATCGGCAACATGCCGGGAGTAAAGGTAGTAATGGCTACAAATACGGCCGGAGTCGCCAACGCCAAAAGAGCTGATATATAGCGGGCGAATCTGATTAGTGAAGAAACCACCCATTTTTCGTTGTAATCATCACTAGTTTGAAAAAAGTCGGATAAAGTAGCTGGTGCCAACAGGGAGAATGGCGCACCATCCATCATGACTGCAACTTTCCCTTCCATTAGACCAGCTACCACCTTATCTGGCCGTTCCGTTGCTAGCATGGTGGGAAAAGGTGAGTATGGATGATCTTCCATCATTCCCTGAATCACTCCGACTCCATTCGGCAAGTCAATTTTTATTTTTTCTAACCGTTGCTCTACCGCATGTACCAACTTGCCGTCAACGATCCCCCGAAAATAAACTATCGCAATATCAGTTTCACTTCGAACACCAAGGGTTACTTTTTTCGTGATTAGGTTAGGGTTTTTAATCCGGCGTCTAAGCAAAGTGATATTGGTTTGAAGACTTTCAACAAAACCATCGCGAGCGCCGCGAATATTGATTTCAGTAGCCGGTTCAGAGATGGCCCGCGCTTCCATTTTGCGGCTTTCAACAACAATGAGCCAAGCGATTGAGTCTACGAAAAGTAAGGTATCACCGGCCAAAAGTCGTTTAACGGCTTCTGACAGAACATCAACTTTACTTATTGATGCTACCGAAAGCATTGTATCTTTTATGTAACTAAACATCTCGTCTTGCGGCGAAAATTCTCTTCCCGGTATTGGGGGCAGCATAAGCTTATCGATTATTTGCATGTTAATAAGTTCTTGATTTGACATGCCCTCAATAAAAACAACTGCGGCTTGGCGGTTTACAGCCACAATAAGAAACTCCCTGAAATGAAAGTCATAGCTGTCAGATAAGATGTCTTTCATTGTTTTTAAGTTTTTTTTCAGACTTGTTTCAAGCTGGTACGCTTCGGGAAAGACATATTTTTCTTGCAGTGATCGTGCCACAACTTCGACTTCATCTTCAATGACCCTGGCATGATGGATCAGTGATTTTAGACTTTTCACCTGTGCCGCAAGATTTTTCCCTGCCGAAAGGTTGTCATTGTTATTGTCATTATTCATGTTTATTACTCCAACTAAGCCATTATCTAATATTCTGCCAAATACTGCTGCGGATTATGCGCTACCGTCCTTCCGAGCTAAGCAACACAAAAAAAGTAAGGCTTCGCTAGTTATGTTATACAACTCACGAAACCTTACTTCTATATTTCCACTATTACTATTTAGCGATTGAGCGCTTGCTTGACTATTATCGGCATATCTTCTTTATTGCCTACAGTGGTGTGACGGATTTCTTTGTTTTCGAGGTTAGCCAGCGGTACTGGTATTGACCAGCCGGTTAGACGAGAGAGTTCACGCAGTACGTCAAATTCATTCTTACCATTAACTGAGCCCTTTCCCGCAATAGCGGTTAAAACACTTTCACTAAATTTAAATGGGCTAGCGGTAGATACAACTACGGTTGGAGTGGTATCACCGGTTTGCTGACGATAACTGGTATAGACTCGCCAAGCTACTGCCGTATGGGGGTCCATAACATAGTGATATTGATCAAATACGTCTTTTATCGTTTCAATGGTTAGTTCATCACTGGCCCAGTCAGACCAAAAATTTTGTTGGATAGCTTTCAGACTGACCGCATCGACTTGATAGCGTCCCTGTTCGGTAAGTTCTTGCATCCAGGACGCTACTTTATCACTGTCACCGGTTACAAGGTACAGCAACCGTTCAAGGTTGCTAGAAATAAGGATATCCATTGACGGAGACAGTGTTTTATAGAAGTCACGCTGGCGGTTATATATACCAGTACGCAAGAATTCAGTTAAAACATTATTGTTGTTAGCAGCACAAATAAGTTTATTTATAGGAAGTCCCATCAGCTTAGCATAATATCCCGCCAAGATATTGCCAAAGTTACCTGTTGGTACAACAAAATTTACGCTTTGCTTAGGCTTTATCGTTCCCTGGTTTATTAAATCAGCATAGGCACTAAAATAATAAACAATTTGCGGCAACAGCCGTCCCCAATTTATCGAATTGGCTGAGGAAAGTTTGAATCCTTGCTGTTCTAACTTAGCGCGGTAGCCTTGGTCATTAAAAATTAATTTTACTCCAGTCTGAGTATCGTCAAAGTTGCCTTTTACAGCAGCAACCGCGACATTTCCACCTTCTTGAGTAACCATCTGCAATTCTTGGATTTTGCTAACGCCATGATGCGGGTAGAATACGACGATTTGGGTCTGAACCACATCCGCGAAGCCTTCCAAAGCAGCTTTGCCGGTATCACCCGACGTGGCTACCAATATAACAATTTTGGCTGTTTCTCCGGTTTTCTTTAATGCTAACGACAAAAGTTGCGGTAAGAGTTGTAATGCCATATCTTTAAAGGCACTAGTGGGACCATGCCATAGTTCAAGAACGCTTGCCTCATCGTTCAGCTTAACAACTGGGGCTACAGCCGCATCATTAAATTTTATATTATTGTAAGCGGCTTTAAGACAGGCATCAATTTCACTTTCACTGTAGTCATCAAGAAATAATTTAAGAATTTTGGCCGCCCGCTGATGATAGTTAAGTGCAGTTAGTTCATTTAAAAAACTGTTATCTAATGTTGGTAATTCCTGTGGGACTAAAAGTCCGCCATCAGGAGCAAGTCCCGTTTTTATCGCTGCTGCCGCAGTAAAGCGGCTATTACCACCCCGGGTACTAATATACATCTAGAGCACATCCTTTTCTTGCTGATATTTAAAATTAAGCTTCTGCATCAAGCGTCAATCATTTCTACAGACCGCGGCTTATCTCTGCTGATTTAGCATTTACTGCTTGAATAAGTTCTACCGGGCTTAATACCACTTGACAGCCGCGTACACCAGCACTAACTGCTATCTGCGGCCATTTTATAGCACTTTGGTCAATATATACCGGGTAATGCTTTTTCGTGCCTAACGGTGATACTCCACCCCGAATATAGCCAGTCAATGTTTGGACTTCTTTAAGGGCAACCATTTCCACTTTTTTATTACCACTGACAGCCGCTAGCACTTTTAGATTAAGCTCAGTTGCTCCTGGCACACAAGCTAAGAGTACCCCCGTTTTGTCCCCCCGTACTACCAGCGTCTTAAATACTTGTTCCAATGGCATGCCAACTTTAGCGGCTACATTTTCCGCACCCAAATCAGTTTCATCGACTTCGTAAGTCGTTAATTCATAAGTTATGCCCAAACCATCCAAAATTCTAGCGGCATTGGTTTTCACCTTATCCACCTCATTTAATTTCAATTAGTTCATAATCTAATGTTCTTATACCACTTTCAACAGAACAGTTAAAAGTAAACTTTCACCATGACTTAAACCTCAACCACCCTGCAAACCTTATTCTTCCATTATATATTTTTTCATAGTATATAGTGCTTTTTGAGCTTTGTCAACCTGCTCTTCAACTACAAAAAGACTTAGCTTACGCACGTTCTGCTCTAGCGTAAACTAAGCCGAATCTTGCCGTCAACCCAATTGGCACTATACGTTAAAAATTCAGGGCCATGGATTTAACTTTAACATAGGGAACGGCTTGGAGCTCGGTTTCGAGTTTAGCAGTTTCTTGCTGATCACCGCAAAGCTGCAAGACAATCAATCCGGTATTGCTGCAACTTTCAACTTGGGATTCATGCAGGCCAAGTCTCAGCCTGATATAGCAGCCGTATTTTGTAAGAATTTCCTGAACTTTCAAAGCAGTGTCCATCCGATTTTCTTGAAGAATAGCCATGATTTTTCCACAATCATTCATTGCTGCTCACCTCATAGAGTTTTCTTTGCCGTATATAGCTTTCCCCATTTTTTTTACCTCAATCGCTGATTCATACCAATAACCCTAAGACAACGTTTTTCTACCGGTAAAAAAACAGACGCCAATTTTACTGGCGCCTGTCTCAAGCTTTATTTTAGTTGTTGCATAAACTCAGTCATTTTTCCTACCGCTTCCATGAGTTTCTGATAATTAGCAGGATTTAAGGACTGAGGACCATCGGAAAGAGCTTCAGCTGGATTTGGATGCACCTCAATCATCAGACCATCAGCGCCAGCGGCTAGAGCGGCCATGGACATGGATTGAACCAATTTCCAACGCCCAGTACCATGGCTAGGATCGACAATAATCGGCAAATGGCTTAATTCCTTTATTGCTCCTACGGCACTTAGATCCAAAGTATTTCTGGTATATTCTTCAAAAGTGCGAATTCCACGTTCACACATAATAACATCATAATTTCCTTCATTAAGTATATATTCCGCGGCATGAAGCCATTCGCTAATGGTTGCAGCAATACCACGTTTAAGGAGAACTGGTTTTCCGGCCCTACCTACAGCTTTGAGCAATTGGAAGTTCTGCATATTACGCGCCCCAATTTGGAGCATATCGGCATATTCCGCTACTGCTTCAACCGCAGTAACTTCAGTGACTTCGGTAACAATTTTAAGACCAGTTACTTCACGGGCTTCGGCTAGGTATTCCAAACCTTTTAGTTCCAGGCCCTGAAAAGAATACGGCGAAGTTCTCGGTTTATAAGCCCCGCCCCTCAGCATTTGCGCGCCACCTTCTTTAACCAAAGAGGCTGCTTCCAATAATTGCTCACGGCTTTCTACCGCACAAGGTCCAGCCATAACTACTACGTTTCCGCCGCCAATTTTAACCCCATCTACGTCTATAACCGTGGGATCAGGGCGAAACTTACGACTGGCCAATTTGTAGCTTTCAGTAATAGGAATTACTTTTTCTACGCCCTCTAAAGCTTCTACCGGCATAGTGGCAATCATCCGTTTATCACCAATAAGCCCAATAATAACCGGAGTCTGATCACTTGAAACAAAAGTCTTTAGTCCGGCGGCGTGTATCCGGTTAACCACTTGCTTTATTTGAACATCAGTGGCTGTTGATTGCATAACAATAACCATAATGCTTTTCCTCCTTATTCGACGGTGTGAATCGGATATGACCCTAAATTCTTAAACCAGATGCTTCCGGCTTTGACAGCATTAATCGCTGCGGCCACATTTTCATCTTCCCAGCTACCCTCGATGTCAAAGAAGAACACATATACCCCAATACCACCGCGGGAAGGACGCGATTCAATTTTAGTTAAATTAACATTGCGTTTAGCAAATTCGCCCAGAATATTATACAGTGCTCCAGCTTTTTCACCATTAATCTGACATACTATTGAAGTTTTAGCTTTACACTCAGAGGTATTGGCCGGCGCCTTAGATAGAACCAAAAATCGCGTAACATTATTAGGATTATCTTGAATATTTTGGTCCAGTACCTCTAGTCCGTATATTTCAGCAGATCTTACGCTGCCAATGGCGGCATAGTTTTTAGCGCCACTGGCCACTTTATAAGCTGCTGCTGCAGTACTTTCAACTTCAATACGCTCAGTATTTGGATAATGTTGATCAAGAAAGTGACGACACTGGGCTAAAGCTTGAGCATGAGAACAAATAACGTTAATATGCTTTGTATCCGGCTTGGCAATAAGATTATGTCGAATTGGTTTTACCATCTCTTTAACAATAAACAAATTTGCTTCATGAGCCAGGGTATCCAGCGTTACGTTAACCGTACCTTCTAGCGAATTCTCAACCGGAACAATGCCTTCGATTACTTCACCTGCGTCTACCGCCATAATAACTGAGCTAATACTATGATAGGGCGTAAAACTTCCCTCTACTCCACGGTAAAAACTTAGTGCAATCTCTTCACTGAAAGTACCTCTTGGTCCAAGATAACCAACCTTCTTTTGAACCGCATTAATCTCCGCCATTAGTCATTCCTCCATTTACAATTTATACTAAAATTACGCTAAATAATAAAGCTCTCGTCCATAAAAGGACGAGAGCTTTTCTCGCGGTACCACCTTTGTTACCCGCCATTTAGCGGATCACTATAACGAAGTACGGGCATACACCGATACTCCCCTTTTCTTAACGGCAAAGGAATCCGTCGTTACCTACTACCCAAAATCAGGATTCAGTACGCTACTCTAAAAGTGAACTTCAGTATAGCTTTCGCACCAGGCTTACACTATCCCCGGCTCGCTGTATCTACATTCTATACTTACTTTTCTTCGTCATCGTATTTAGCGTGTTCAGTTATTGTTATAGATTGTAACATACCATTCCGCCTTAAGCAATACCTCAATAAGAATTTTTTTGTTATTATTAATTATTATGTTTATAAATACTTAGTGTCGGGTATCGCGATTACCGGCCAACATACAGGATCAAGCCAAGCAATTAGTTTGACCAGGTGTTCTTTAGCCATAGCAACACACCCTCTAGTTGGCTGACCAGGAGCTCTCCAGATATGCATAAAAATAGCACTGCCTTTACCAGGAACAACCGGAGCGGTATTGTATTCTATAACTACGCCATAGCAATACAAGCCGTCAGAGCGAAGCATTTCTTCATAAGTCTCGGTTTCAGGCCGACCATTAACCCAAAGATTATAGCGCGTTGAAGTCGGATCATCAACCCAAAAATCTTCTTCAGTTGCCTGGCGATAAGGCATATTAATTGCTAAAGAAGCTCGATCGCCAAATACCATTCCTAAAGGATACACACCCGTTGGGGTGCACCCGTCCCCTTCTTGTTTTTTGTCTGGAGAGATTAACCCGTCACTACCGATCACCGCCGGAATGGGGCCATAAACTTGCTGCCAATTACCTTTTTTTAATTCCCAAGCTGATACTTGAGCCTGATGCCCACCAGGTACCGCGTCTACTAAAATTGCCTGAGTTATTTTACGTTCAACTGCACTAACCATCTCCGGAAAAGTATTATTCATGTCCTTCGCTCCAAACATTTTAATTAGACTTTTATTTCACTACTCTGATACCCAGCCCCAGGACCATCTTGAGCCACTGCTACTTCAGCTTCGCCAAATGTCTTCATTTCATTTAACATGCAAAGACTAGCATCAACTAACGCAATCCCCAGCGCCGCGCCTGCCCCTTCGCCTACTTTTAATTCAAGATGAAGATAGGCTTCAATACCGATAATTCCCAGCGCCTCAGCATGAGCCGGTTCATCAGGAAAGTGTGATCCAACTAAATATTCTTGGACTTTAGGTGCTAATTTAACAGCAATTACTGCTGCTGCAGCAGTAGCTAAACCATCAATTACTATCAGTGCTCCCCCCGCTGCTGCAGCTAGTATGGCACCTACCATGGCAGCAAATTCCAAGCCCCCGACTTTGGCAAGCACATCAAGCGGATCAGTTCGGTCAGGCTTATTTACAGCCAACACTTGATTTGTAATTTGAATGGTTGCATCATCACTTGCCTTATAACAGCTAGCATCAGGTCGAACAAGATACTCTACTGTTTTATCGCTGTAACAAGCAACTATAGCGGTAGCCGCCATGGTATTGCCTGTACCAATTTCACCTAAACCAATAATACGTGTTCCTTGATCAAGTTCATCATTAGCTATTTTTATCCCACACTCAATAGCTTGTTGCATTTCCCGCCTGCTCATCGCCGGTCCCTTGCTAATATTTCCTGTGCCATAACTAATTTTATCATGATAAATATTAGCTATTGATGACAAATCAACAGCAACACCAATATCAGCCAACACTAGTCTAGCATTAACATGCTCCGCCAACGCATTGATCACCGATTGCCCTAGAGCACAATTAACAAGCCTTGCTTCGGTTATTAGTTCCGGGTAATCACCCACGACTTCAGCCGCCACACCATGATCGGCAGCCACCACTATAATGCTGCGCTTAATTTTCCGTGGTTTTACCTGTCTGGTAACCCCAGCCATTTTTATTGCCAAGTATTCTAAACCGCTTAAGCTGCCAAGCGGTTTAGTTAAATTATCGATGCGCAATTTACATAATTTCATTGCCTCTTGGTCAAGTGATTTGATCCCTTGTATTATATCTCCTAGCACGCTTACCCTCTTCTATCGTTAATAAACTTTTTCCATTCTCATAAAGGTCCTCATTTTGAGTCGCCACTTTATTATATATTTTAATCGCAACATCTAATAAATTCATGGCCAGCGAAGCTCCAGATCCTTCTCCCAGTCTTAGCCCCATATCGATACATGGTTTAATACCAAGAGTATCCAGCATATTACCGTGAGCTGGTTCAGCTGAAAGATGCGATGCCAACATATAACTTTTTACCAACGGATGAAGTGAATTTGCGATAAGTGCTGCTGCGCTTGCGTTGAAGCCATCAACTACAACCATGCATCGGTTAGCCGCCGCTCCAAGTATTACCCCAGCTAAAGCACCAATTTCAAAGCCCCCCACTTTTGCTAATATATCAATGGCATCATCAGGTTCCGGTTTATTCACGGCTAAGGCCTGGCGAACGGCTTCAATTTTTATTTTTAGACGGCTATCAGATATACCTGTTCCCCGCCCAGTTGCCTCTTCTGGGGACAGACCAGCAAGAACTGCTGCAATACATGCGCTGGCAGTAGTATTGGCAATGCCCATTTCACCCAAGCTAAAACAACGATAACCGTGTTCTACTTGATCGTTGACTATTTTTATGCCAGTTTCAATGGCCAAAACAGCCTCCACTCGCCGCATAGCCGGACCTTGGGTAAAATTTTTCGTACCCCAGGCAATTTTATGATGTATAAGTCCCGGCACATCAGACATATCGTGATTAATCCCCATATCTACAACCATAATATCCGCTCCCGCAAATTTCGCCATAGCGTTAGCGCCAGCCCCTTGAGAGATAAGATAATTTTTGGCCATTTGAAACGTAGTTTCTACCGGATAAGCACTTAGCCCTAATTCTGCTACTCCGTGATCCGCACAGGCCAAAATCATATTTTTCCGTGGAATGGCTGGTTGTATTTTACCAGTAATACCGATATACTGCATGACCATATTTTTCAGTCGTCCTAAGTTCTTAGCGAGATTAGGCAAACTATCCAAGCGTTTTTCGGCAATAGCTATTGCGGATTTATCAAGTGGCGCAATTTTCACTAAAGTATCAGCCAAAAATTCCATAAACGCTCCTGTTCCATATAAACTTTTTAACTTATACTATTTTACTGATATACGACAAGACCCCACAGCTAACGCTGCAGGGTTATATTCATGTACGGTGAGTAGTCAATAAGCCGAGTTCTGTTCCGCTTGCGCGGTGACGATCATTTATCTACGCCGGCAGTTGCCTGACGGCTCTAGCGACACAACCCGGAAGGCTCAGCGGGCCGCTTCATCCCTTCCCTATTCGGTCTTGCTCCAAGTGGGGTTTACCTAGCCAGTCAGTCACCTGACTGCTGGTGCGCTCTTACCGCACCGTTCCATCCTTACCCGGCTGATGCCAGGCGGTCTACATTTCTGTGGCACTATCCCTGAGGTCGCCCTCGCTGGCCGTTAACCAGCACCATGCCCTGAGGAGCTCGGACTTTCCTCGAATGCTATCAAGCACTCGCGATCATCTTTCGTACTCACGTACTGAAGTTGTCTGGAATGTAATGATAACATTATTTATTAGTATCGTCAAGTGCTATAGTTTAGTCAATATACAGTATCCGGCCACAATTTTCACAATGCAAAATTTCCCCGGCAACACTAACCAGCCTGCTCGCCGGCATACTCATTCGACAGCCGCCGCAAACATTATTTTCGACTCTAGCAATTGGCATAGCTTGTTTGCGGCTTAATTCCCGAAACCGACGCAAAAGCTCGCCTTCCACTTGCCTAGACAAAATTTTACACTCTGCTTCTATTTTTGCTATCTGATCTTCAAAATCAGCTAAAGTTTTAACCAAGATATGCTGACATTGACTATGCTGTTGGCGTTTTTGTGCCAATAATTCTTCTTGCGTAACAACTTCATTGGTTAGTTGATCACACTGTTCCATGGTCATTAGTACTTCATTCTCAAAGCCACCTATTTCCTTGCGTGCAGCTTCACTCTTATTTTTCATTTCTTCAAGTTCTTTTAAATTGGTAATTTTACCACTATACATTTTTGCTTCAGCAGCTTCACATTTTTCGATAAGTATAGCCAGGTCTTCTTGCTGTCGCAACGATACTTTTTTCAAACAGTCAATTTTCTCTTGATCCGCAGCTATCTTTTGCCCCAAGAATTTAATTTCCTGCCAAAGCTGTCGCACCTCTGTGGCATCAATTTTAGCTTTTTGGATGGCTAGCACCGACCGCTTTTGTTCTAGTGCTTGCAATTGACATAAAATTTCAAGTTGTTGCTTCACTATAATTCCTCCTTGCGTTTCGAACAAAATAAAAAGACAGGCTACCAACCTGCCATTATACAATATAGAAAACGTCTTTATCAGACTCATCGGCTTTCACCTTCAGTGTCCACTCATTGTTTTCTGCATACTGTTGTAAATATGTAGTTATAGCGTTTACCATTAACCGTTCAGTAGGAAAATGGCCCGCATCAATTAGACCTATCCCTAAATCTCGCCCCTGCTGCCCTTCATCATATTTTATATCACCGGTAACCAGGACATCAGCCCCTAGTTTTAATGCCTGATTAATAAACGACGATCCGGCCCCGCCACATACAGCAACTGTTTTGATTTTTTTACTTTGATCACCTACTACTCTGAGAAAATCAACCCCTAAAGCCCCTTTTACTGTTTGAGCAAAATTTAGTAAACTTACTGGTTCAGCTAGTTCTCCTACCCGCCCCATACCAATATCAGCGATAGTTTGGCTAAGCGGATATAAATCATAAGCTACTTCTTCATAAGGATGAGCCTCAAGCATAGCGGTCACCACTTTAGCTGACGCTTTTTCAGGTAGGATCGTTTCCAGGCGAACTTCCCCGGCCTGCTCCAGTTGACCAATTTTACCGATAAACGGATTGGTCCCATTCAGCGGCAAAAAGGTGCCGATCCCGCCAGTACTAAAAGTACAGTGACTATACTTACCAATATGACCTGCTCCCGCCCTGGTTACAGCATCACGGACTTTATCACTGTGGCTTTCCGGCACAAATACGACCAGCTTTAATAGTTTTCCGGCAGAACTTGGCTCTAACGGTTGACAGTCGCTAAGCCCAAGTTTATCGGCCAATAAGTCGTTGACACCGCCCGCAGCTGAGTCTAAATTGGTGTGAGCAGCATATACTGCAATATCATGTTTTATTAGAACCGACAACGTTTTTCCCAAGGGAGAATCTGTTCTGATATTTTTTATGGCATGAAAAATCAACGGGTGGTGAGCTATAATAAGATCTACTCCCGCTTCAACGGCTTTGTTAGCAACTTCAGGAGTAACATCTAAGGCCACCAATACTTTTTCTATGTCTTGTGAGGCACTGCCGACCATAAGACCGGGATTATCCCAACTTTCCGCTAAGTTGATAGGGGCTAGTTCTTCAATAGCTTTTATTATCCTATCGCATTTTACAGACATGCTATCTTATCCTCCAACTGCGCCAATTTTTCCTGATATTCGCGATATTTCAGCGAATTAATCGCCTCAGAACTGGCCTGCATTTGAGCCAATACAGATTTTATATTATCAGCTTTTAAAGTTAAATGCTCTTTTAATAACGGATGGCGCTTAGCCCAAAGCACTGGACCAATATCATACATTAAGGACTGATACTTAGCCGAGCATCCAGGTTGAGCAACAATTATTTCATAAATAATTCCGTCTTCAGTTACCAGCACCTCATCAACAATTTCCCACTCATTTTCTACTAACCAACGGCGAAGGTAGCTTGCTGTAGACATGGGCTGAAGCACTAATAGAGTAAAATTATTTGTGATTTCCGGTCGAGCCGACAAAATCCCGGCAATAGTAGTTCCGCCCATTCCAGCAATAATCCCTACATCCGCCTCATTCGGAGTTAATACCGCTAACCCATCACCTAACCGAACCGAAATTTTTTCATCCAAGCCCAACATCTTGACCGTCTGAATTGCCGATAAATATGGCCCTTTATGTATATCTCCGGCTACAGCGCGCTCAGCAATCCCTTCAGTCACTAGATACGTTGGCAGATAAGCATGATCCGTGCCGATATCTGCTACACAACGGCTTTTAGGCACCAATGCCGCAATAGCCGCCATTCTATTGCCAATTTTCACGCCGTTAGTCCCCCTTTTTCTTAGTATTTCTCGAAGCCAACTTCAAAATCCTCTATAAAAAAACAGCAAGTTAGCATACTTGCTGTTTTTATTTAAAATCCAATATTATTAAGCTTCAGTTTGCACAGTAAGCCGTTCTGTAGCTGATCCTCGCCTTCTTCGATATATGGCTACGAGAACTAGCAATATCCCCACTACGCTAAGCACCCCGGCAATAATAAACGCCTGAGTATACTCACCACCATTAGCACCTTTACCAATCGCCGCCAATCGAGGTCCGAGGTATGATGCAACTCCAATCGTGAGAAACATTACACCAAAGTTAATACTCAAATTCTTTGTGCCAAAATTATCGGCAGTCACCGGCGGCATTAAGGATAAAAATCCGCCATAACACGCTCCAATAGTAGCCATAGCCACTACGAACGGTAGATAGGACTTAAAAGTCGCAATACCGACCATCGCTGCTGCCGACATAACAAAAACCACAACAAATACTGGATAACGCCCTATCTTGTCAGATATCGTTGCCCAAAATATTTTTCCAGCAACCATGGCCAAAGCCAAATAGCCAACAACAACACTAGCCGCTTGCGGTGAAATTTCAAGAACGTCCTGAGCAATCGGCGACGCTAAGCCAATAACCATTAAACCCGACATGGTACCGATAATAAAGATCAGGGCTAGAATATAAAACTGTGGATCTTGAAGCATTTTCTTCCAGTCTTTATCATTATTACAAGTTCTATCTTGACCGTTTTTCACCACTGGCTGCCAGCCGATCGGGGTGTACCCCTGAGGAGCAGTTTTAACCAGCGGTGCAAGTCCACATACAATGATCAAAAACATTAGCCCAAGAATTTTAAACGACAATAGAACGCCATAATCATCAATCAAAAATGTGGCAAACGGCGCCCACACTACAGCACCGGCTCCATAGCCACCGGCCAGTAAGCCCGACGCCAAACCGCTCTTATCCGGAAAAAATTTAACAATGTTGCTCATCGTACCGCCGTAAATAAGGCCATTGCCAATCCCACCGAAAACGCCACAAACCACGTACAATCCCATCAATGAAGTGGCAAAGCCGGCCCCAGCAACAGCAAAAGCTAACGCTAGACCGCCAAGAAAGATAACCCAGCGAGCTTCCATATACTCCTGCAACTTGCCTGCTAATAACGGCATAAAAGATCCCACGCCCATAACAACCGTAAAAGCTAACGCTACATCCTTCTGTTCCCAGCCAAAATTGCCAGCCAACGGGCGCTGGAAAACACTCCAAGCATAAAAAATACCAATACAAATATTGATCAGAATGCATGCACCCAAATAAAACCATCTTTTTGAATCGTAGTTCATACCCTGCACCCTCCTAAAAATTACAATACAACAAACTCAGCACGAAACAAGCCACTGGCAATATAGTTATCCACTATATTATTGCTACGTCAATTATATTAGACGCAATTATTACTGTCAATAAATTCAGTATTTTTACATTTATGCAAATTTAACTAAGTAACACTTTGAAAATAGTATATTACCGTTTTCATACTTGGTATTGGCACTAAAATACCTTTATTTATTAGACACAGATAACTATTCCTTATATAATATTTATTGTAATAATTGGCAGGATACGGAGAGTGGGACAATGCACCTTAACAAAGATGCACTCGGATTTATTCTTCATCACTCTGATCTTAAGCTATCTAGGTTACAATTTATAAAATTCAAAGCACTTAACGTCACGCCGGAACAATGGCATCTATTGAACCTTTTAGCTGATGAAGATGGTATTAACCAAAAAGAGTTAGCCAATCGGGCCGATAAAAATCAAGCCATTGTCACCAGAATGTTGGTAATCCTTGAACGGAAAGGATTTATAAGGAAAGAACCTGATCCTAGTGACCGAAGAGCCTTTTTGCTTTATTTAACCTCCGCCGGCAAGTCAGTTCATGAGAACCTTGTTATATTGGCTGAACAAACCTTTGAAACCTTATTAAACGATATCTCCCCTGACGAGGTTAGTACTTTTCGACAAGTTCTAACTGATATTTATCAAAAACTTACTCTCTTACTGTCTAACCACAAGCTTAGTTAAAAGTTTACTATCTGGGGAAAAAAATTACGAGCGATGCATAGCATCGCTCGTAATTTTTACCAATGATTCTACTTCTAAATCACATATTTTACTCAGCGTATTCCCGAGCCTTTTCTTCGCCCCTTAATACCCGCAGCGTACCTAAAGCCAACGATTCCATTTCGTTTTCGCCAGGCATAATTTCTACCGGAGCAATAAATTCTACACGCTTTTTAATCCAAGAAACCACCATTTCCGAATAAGCAATACCACCGGTAATGATAATCGCATCCACTTTACCCTCAACAACCGTTGCCAGATCACCAATACCTTTCGCCACCTGATAAGCCATAGCTTCTAAAATCAATTTAGCATGCTCATCACCATTTTCAATCATTTGTACAACTTCTCTTACATCAACAGTGTTTAAATAATCTTTTAAGCCACCATTGCCTCGCAATTTTTTCTGCATTGTGGCCTTATCATACTTTCCTGAATAGCAAAGGTCAATAAGTGCTTTGCAGGGAACCTTACCAGCTCTTTCTGGTGAAAATGGTCCTTCATCATCAGCAATTATGTCAACCATTTGACCTTTATCGTGGACGTTTATTGATATACCGCCGCCTAAATGAGCTACAACGAAATTCATATCCGCGTATTTTTTCCCATACTTTTTAGCAACTTTCATTGCCATAGCCCGTGAATTTAAAACATGACTAGTACTTGTTCTTGGAATATCCTGCATACCAGATATGCGCGCTACATCGATCATTTCATCAACTCGTACAGAGTCATATATGTAGGCATTGACGCCAATACTAGTTGCTATTTCAAACGCAATCAGTCCACCAAGATTGGAAGCATGCTCAAATATCGGATTGTTTTTTAGCCTATCTACCATTTTATTATTTACTAAATACGCTCCTGATTTTACTGATGGAAGCATCCCACCTCTGCCTACAACCGCTGACAAAGTCTTAACGTCATATCCCTTTTCTTGTAAGAAAGAGAGGACAACATTTTTTCTCATCTCAAATTGATCTTGTACTTTATTATATTTTTGAATTTCTTCAACACTATGATCCAGTGTCTGGACAAAAATCTCTTTCTCATCTTCGTATAACGCAATCTTAGTTGAGGTTGATCCAGGATTAATTGCTAAAATTTTAGACATCAGTTTATTCCTCCTTAATTTACCGAAAATGCTAGAAACTAAACTAAAAATTGAACCATTTTATTTAAAATGGTTCAATTAACAGCTACTTTTTGGTGGGCGATGACAGGATCGAACTGCCGACATCCTGCTTGTAAGGCAGGCGCTCTCCCAGCTGAGCTAATCGCCCGAATGGTGACCCGTATGGGAATCGAACCCATGTTATCGCCGTGAAAGGGCGGTGTCTTAACCGCTTGACCAACGGGCCAAAAATATTTTATTGGTGGGCCCACCTGGGATCGAACCAGGGACCGACCGGTTATGAGCCGGTTGCTCTACCGCTGAGCTATAGGCCCTAGAGATATTAAAACAGGTTTTCCGCAGAAAGCCTGTTTTATAAATATAACATGGCTCCTCGAGTAGGACTCGAACCTACGACCGATCGGTTAACAGCCGATTGCTCTACCAACTGAGCTATCGAGGAATGTCATCGACACAACATATTATATAATACTGTTCTAATACTGTCAATATACTATGTAAAACTTTTTATTGATTTTTAACCGGGCTTTATAATGAAAACTGGAATAGCTGTTAACTATTCCAGGAAGTCTTTAAGCTTTTTACTACGAGTCGGATGCCGTAGTTTTCTAAGAGCCTTTGCCTCAATCTGACGTATACGTTCACGAGTTACGCCAAAATGCTGCCCGACTTCTTCCAACGTCCTAGCCCGGCCATCATCCAACCCAAACCGCAATCTAAGAACCTTCTCTTCTCTTGGGGTCAAGGTCTCAAGCACTTCTTCCAATTGTTCTTTCAATAACATGAATGAGGCCGCTTCCGCAGGAGCCAGAGCATCCTGATCTTCAATAAAGTCACCCAAATGTGAATCTTCTTCCTCGCCGATAGGCGTTTCGAGCGACACCGGCTCTTGGGCAATTTTCATAATTTCCCGTACACGTTCGATGCTTACGTCCATCTCGGCACCGATTTCTTCCGCACTAGGCTCACGGCCAAGTTCTTGCAACAGTTGTCTTGATACCCGAATAAGTTTATTTATAGTTTCTACCATATGCACTGGAATACGAATGGTTCTCGCCTGATCGGCAATCGCCCGCGTTATGGCCTGACGAATCCACCAAGTGGCATAGGTACTGAATTTATAGCCTTTGCTATAGTCAAATTTTTCTACGGCCTTAATTAAACCTAAATTACCCTCCTGAATTAAATCAAGGAAAAGCATACCTCTGCCTACATAACGTTTAGCGATGCTTACTACCAGACGCAAGTTTGCTTCAGCGAGGCGTCGTTTGGCTTCTTCATCACCTAATTCCATTCTTTTAGCCAAACTAATTTCATCTTCCGCCGACAGGAGCGGAACCCGACCAATCTCCTTCAAATACATCCTGACAGGATCATCAATATTAATGCCCTCAGGAATGCTTAGATCAATGTCAACTTCTTCATGAGCTTCTTCGATTTCTGTAATATCAGCGTCTTCAATCGTTTCCACCTCAGGAATTTCTTCAACTATTTCAATTCCTTTGTTGGTAAACACTTCATACATATCATCAATTTCATCTGGCGACAATTCTTCATTTTGGAGGGTATCCATAATTTCGGCATAGGTCAACACGCCACCACGTTTTTTACCTTTATGCAGTAACTCATTTACTTGTTCAGTAGGTACATTCTTTTTTTCAGCCATTTTATTCCCCTCCACCCAAGACACTCATAAATAAAACACTATTTATATTAAATTCATAATAACCGTAATTTACTAATTTCATTTTGTATTCGCTGACTTTCGGCTAATTCCTGCAGAAAGCTGCTATCCCCCATGCGTTCTAATTCGTGAGCCCGTAAACTATGTTCATCTAATAAAATCTTTAAATGTGCCAGACGTATGGTTCTAATCAAGTCGTCAACGATTCGAGCAATGTCGCCAAATTCCAAATCCATAACCATAATCTTTGACAACTCACTTGCCGCTAATTCCGACAGTGTAAGGGCAAAAGCATCTGGAACTAGACTTTTTCCCATATTATACGCATCTACTATCGAATTGATTATTATTTTCCGCTCTCGTCCTTGTATATCGTCTCTACTAAGCTCAGTTTCAACGTACGGAATAATCGAATTGTCTTCAAGCATTAGTCGGATAATCTGCCGTTCAGCCGCCACTGTACTTTGTTCAGGACGGTTTGATAGGCTGGAAATACTAATAGTCTTCCCATTGTTTACATTTTTATCCTTTTTGGTTTGAGCAATATATTTTCGAATCTCAGATCGTATCGCACCTTCATCAATGGCTAATAGTTCCGATAGTTTCCTTATATAATTGTCAACCTCAACGGCATTATCTGCTTCAGCCAAAGCTGGCACTGCCTTCGCGACAACAGCAACTTTTCCTTCAAGCCCTGTATAATCAGTTGTTTCTATTGCGCGACTCACTTGATATTCAAGCAAACCTGGAGCGTTATCAATTAAGGTGTAAAAATCTTTTTCCCCATGTTTCCTGACAAATTCATCAGGATCTTTGCCATCAGGTATCGCTACTACCCTAACGTTAAGGCCAATCGCCTTAACTGTAGTCAATGCCCTTACTGTAGCCTCTTGCCCTGCGGCATCACTATCATATGCAAAATATATGTCACTAGCTCTCGCCCGAACAAGTTTTCGAGCTTGTTCATTTGTAAACGCCGTCCCCAAAGAAGCAACAACATTATTTATCCCACTGCTTTTAAGAGCAATCAAATCCATGTAGCCTTCGACTACAACTACTTTACCTGACTGACGGATGTATTGATTAGCAAGATCATATCCATAAAGAAGACGACGCTTGTTAAAAACTGGTGTTTCCGGCGTATTTAAATACTTTGGCTGCGAATCATCTAACACCCGTCCGCCAAAACCAGCAACCCGTCCTTGAGCATTTTGAATTGGAAACATGATCCTTCCCCTAAAACGATCATATACACCGCCGCCATTGCGTTCTGCCGCTAGACCAGCCTTTACCAAAACTTGCGGAGCAAATCCACGTGAAGTTAGTGCTAAAGATAGTTTATCCCATGCCGGGGGACTAAACCCAAGTCTAAATTCGTCAATAACTTTATCGCTAATTCCTCTTGCCGCTAAATAGTCCCGAGCTACTTTGCCGTACCTAGTATTAATCAGACAAGAGTGAAAAAAATCCCTTGCCAGTTCATTAGCACGGTACAGGTTAGCTGTTTCCCGTTCTAACTCTCTGTCGTGGGCGGATATTTCCTTTTCCGGTAACGGAACTCCAAGTTTATCTGCCAATAACTTTACTGCATCCGGAAAATCAATATTTTCAATTTTCATCAAAAAATTAAATACATTCCCACCAACCTGACAACCAAAGCAATAAAAAAAACCTCTGTCAGGAGTCACTGAGAAAGAAGCTGTTTTTTCATGATGAAACGGGCAACACCCCCAAAAATTTTTCCCTCGTTTTTTAAGCGGCACATATTCGGAGATGACGTTGACGATATCACTCTCTAAACGCAGCTTATCGATAAACCCATCAAAAACTGAGTCTCTCATTCAACCACCTCTAACGTCACACCAAATGAATTGTCTTGGGTATTACTGTGCAAAATCAATATAATAAATGAAGCCTAATGATTATTCTGCAATTTTTCCCATTATCCTGCCACTAATTAAAAAAATTGTCAAATAGTATTTCTCCTTCATTTCTTCTTTAGGATAATATTATTCCATATAGAATAGTAATATCCTCTTTTTCCTCTTGACAAAACCATATTATTTTGATAATAAAACTTTTATTCCCATTAATGTAATATTTTTCAAAGACCTACAACTCAAAATTACCTCTTTATTATTCCACTAGACGGCACAAATAACTTCTCAAATAAATATATCGCATATGTATCAGTAAGTCCGGCAATGTAATCAACCACAGTTGTTTTCATGCCCCACCGACTTTCTTTGGAAATAAATTCTTGGGGAATAGTTTCAGGATATGCCATATAATGTTCATATAACTTATGCACTACATATTTAGCTTTACGTCGTTCATCATCAAGAGTCGGGGAGTTATATACCTTAGTAAACATAAATTGGCGAAACTCATCCATAGCTTGCTGTACCGGCGGGGACAGTTTCACTTCACCAACCTCCTGTGATACTGTAATCATATCTCTCACCATGGTTCTAATCATATCAGATGGCTTCACCCCCAATACTTTGACAACCCTTTCTGGGATCTGACTAGCACTGAGCAGTCCAGCGCGCATACCATCATCATAGTCATGACAAAGGTACGCGATGCGATCGCCAATACGCACAATGTTACCCTCCATTGTATATGGCTTATGTGGTCCGGTATGATTGGCTATTCCGTCTTTCACCGCATTAGTCAAGTTTAACCCCTGTCCGTCCTTTTCTAGATAAGCTACTACACGAAGACTCTGCTCATTGTGAGCGTAATGCCCTAATATTTCTTTAAGTGCTTCTTCCCCAGCATGGCTAAACGGAGTGTGTCCAACGTCATGGCCTAAGGCAACGGCTTCAACTAAATCTTCATTCAACCTTAACCCTCTGGCAATTGTTCGTGATATCTGAGCTGTTTCTAGGCTATGCGTCATACGAGTTCGATAGTGATCTCCCGGTGATATATAGACTTGAGTCTTGTGCTTGAGCCGCCGAAAAGCTTTACTATGAAGGATACGATCCCGATCCCGCTGGTATGCGGTACGAATCTCGCAAGATGGTTCCAGACGTTCCCTTACTGCATCACAACTTTTTGCCCCCAACGGTGATAGTATCTGGTCTTCCAGTTGTTCAGTCCGTTCGCGGATATTCAAAGCAGCATTCCTCCATTTTTCAGATTCAGCATATCCTTATTTTTACGTATACAAATGTGCAATTTAATTTGCTATAATGGTTATAAAAGTTGAAAGGCGGGATGTTTAGTGGAAAGCAAATCCTTTGCCACCTTGTTAATACTTATATTTATCCTTACGTGTTGTATGTCCGCAACAGCTTTTGCCGGTCCAAAACCTGTTATTCAGGCTGACTCTACTTACTACGATATAAATACTGGTTTGTATGTACTTAATGGCAATGTATACGTACAAGTAAAAAACCGAACAATTACCGCCAACCAAGCCCGGGTAAGCGTTGGTTCACTTGAGGTTTGGGGTTCTGGGGGCGTTACAGTCTGTCAAGACGATATCCAATTTTCTGGTGACAGCGTTTATGTTTATGGTGCGCAGGACCGCGCCGTTGTTGATGGCGGAGTCAGTTTCAGCCGGACAGGGCTTTCCATTACAGCTGATAAGGCTGAATTTAATTGGCGTAGCAAAGTCGGAGTTTTTTCCGGAAATGTTACCGTAAACCAATCCGGCAATTTATGGACAACGGATTCGCTGACCTACAACGTCGAAACAAATAGTATTCTATAAAATAAAAAACTTGGCTACGGCCAAGTTTTTTATTTTAGCCATGCTGCCTTTGCTGGCAATTTTTTTGCACAATTTCTAAAATTTTATTTGCCGTCTCTTCAATGGCTTTGCTAGATACATCAATTACCGGGCAGCGCAGTTTCTGCATGATGCTTCTTGCATATTCAAGTTCTTCTTCAATCCGCCCAACATTGGCATAGTTGGCATCCGAAGCTAACCCCATTGATCTTAAGCGTTCAGTTCGTATTTGGTTTAGTTTATTAGTACTTATGATTAAACCAACAACTTTTGAAGGCGGAATATCAAACAATTCTTTTGGCGGCGCGACTTCTGGCACTAACGGAACATTCGCCACTCTAACCTTTTTATGGGCCAAGTACATACTTAGTGGAGTTTTAGAAGTTCGCGATACTCCGACAAGAACAATATCAGCATTTTTAAGTCCCCAAGGATTTTTACCATCATCATATTTTACCGCAAATTCTACAGCTTCAACTCTTCTAAAATAGTCCTGATCCAATTGATGAACTAACCCCGGCTTTAGTTTTGGCGTAAGACTGGTAATCTTTTGCACAGCCTGAATCATTGGTCCCATTATATCAATGATCGGCACATTGATATTTTCCGCCAAAGATTTAAAAGCCTCCCGTAGTTCAGGCGAAACCAAAGTATGACAAATCACACACGGCTGTTTTGCTGCCATTTCCAAAGTTTCGGCTATTTGTTTGACTGATGTAATGTAAGATACACGAATGATTTCAAATTCCCCGGAATCAAATTGGCTAGCAGTAGCCCTTGCCACTTGTTCCGCAGTCTCACCAATCGAATCAGATAGAGCATAAATAATAGGTGTTGTAGAAATAGCAATTACCTCCTATCGATTTCTTTATCTTATTTTTAGACAAAGTACTAATATTATCCTGCAAGGTAAAAATTTTACGAAAGGTTTTTATTTTAAAAAAGCTCCCGCCAAGAAATTCTTGGGGGAGCTTTTTTCATGCTACTATTTTTGTTAAATCTGCAAAGTCCGCCGTTAAGTCACTAATAGCTTTTAGCAAGGCCAAACGGTTATTGCGTACCGCAATATCATCAGCCATTACCATGACTTCTACGAAGAAGGCATCAATAGGTTCAGTTAGCCCGGCGATAGCTTTAAGCACTCCACCATAGTTTCGTTCTTTTGTTAAAGCTTCAATCTGAGTATGCGCATTCTTATAAGCTTGATACAATTTTTCTTCTATCTCTGTAGTAAACACTGCCGGATCGATCTCTGCAGTAGTCGCATTTTTAGCAAGATTGCCTACTCTAGTAAGTCCTTGAATAACCCGCCCTAATTCTAAGTCTACAGTTCCGGCGTTTAACGCTTTGGCTTTCAGCCTAGTGTCAACAATATTGTCACAACCGATAGCAAGTACAGCATCAATCAGATCGTAGCGCATATTTTCATCGGTAAATACGTTTTTCAATCGCAAGCGGAAAAAGTCTGCTAAATCAGTTGCTAGTTTTTCCCGGCGTTCCGCTTGAGTAATAACCAATAAATCCATCGCCTTAGCAAAAATCTTACCCAAGGAGAGATTTATTTGAGCATTAATTAATATATTAACCATACCTAATGCTTGCCGTCTCAATGCAAAAGGATCTTGCGAACCAGTTGGAATAAGGCCACGGCTAAAGGTGGACACAATACTATCAAGCTTATCCGCCAGACTTACCACCCGCCCAGCAGTAGATTCGGGCAATACATCCCCAGCAAAACGCGGCAAGTAATGTTCGTAAATGGTCTGAGCTACCGCTGGCGATTCACCGCTTAAAAGGGCGTATTCACGACCCATTACCCCTTGCAATTCGGTGAATTCACAAACCATACCAGTGACTAAGTCGGCTTTAGACAGAAAAGCCCCCCGGGAAATAGTCAGCAATTCAGCTTCACTTGCGCCAATTTCTTTAGCAATGAACACCGCCAATTGTTCAACCCGTTGCACTTTATCAAACATTGTACCCAAACCTTCTTGATAAACAACCGTCTTGAGCTTTTCTACCCGTGCTTCCAGGGAGACTTTTTTATCTTCCTCAAAGAAAAATCTAGCGTCATCCAACCTGGCTTTAAGCACCCGTTCATTACCGTGCCGAACGATATCGATGCCATCCTGCCCCCCGTTACGAACGGTTATAAATACTGGCAATAATTTGTCCATCCCATCAAACACAGGAAAATACCGTTGATGTTCGCGCATCGGAGTTATAATAGCTTCCGGCGGCAACGCAAGGTATTTTTCTTCAAATTTCCCGCATAAAGCAGTAGGATATTCCACAAGGTATGTAACTTCTTCTAACAACTCTTCATCTATTACTGCTTTGCCGCCTTGCTGAAGAGCTAATTTTTCCACTTGTTCACGAATAATCCGCCGCCTTAAATCCTGATCAACCATGACATGACTTTCAGTCATTTTGGCAAAATATTCATCAACAGATTTTATTGTTATCTGCCCTTTACTCAAGAATCGATGCCCATAGCTGATTTGACCTGACTTAACATTAGCTAATTCAAACGAAATAACTTGGTTGCTATACAAGGCTACTAACCAACGAATCGGGCGGACAAATTTAAAGTCCAGTTCACCCCAGCGCATGCTCTTGGGAAAATTAAGCGAAGTTATTATTTCCGGCAATAATTCTGGCAGAATGTCCTGAACCTCACGACCAAATTCATTAACTATTGCATAAACATAGCCATCTTTTTCAATTAGCTGGTTAACCTCAACACCTTGACCACGGGCAAATCCCTGCGCGGCTTTAGTAGGTGCCCCTTTATCATCAAAAGCAATTTTAAGGGATGGTCCTTTATTTTCACTTTCGCGATCAGATTGTTTTTCCGCGATATCCCTAACCATCAGCGTCATCCGACGTGGAGTACCATAGGTTTTTACTTCACTGTAGGTAATACGGCGCTCATCAAGTTTAGCCGCAGCAATTTCTTTTAGATCACGAAGTGCCCCCGGAATAAATTTCGCCGGTATTTCCTCTGTACCGATTTCTAGCAATAAATCTTTGGCCATTACACTTTTCCTCCCTTCATCAGCGGGTAACCTAATTTTTCACGTTGCTCCAGATATCCTTGAGCACACAATCTGGCTAAATTACGAACCCGACCAATAAAAGCGGTACGTTCACTGACACTGATAGCTCCCCGGGCATCCAAAAGGTTGAATGAATGCGAGCATTTCAGCACATAATCATATGCTGGCAGCACAAACCCCAATTCTACAACTCGAATAGCTTCTTTTTCATACATATCAAATAAATTGAATAGTAGTTTTGTATCCGCAATTTCAAAATTATAATGAGACTGTTCTACTTCGTTTCGATGGAAAACATCACCATAAGTAATGCCCGGCACCCATTCAAGGTCATATACATTTTCTTTACCCTGAATGTACATTGCCAACCGTTCCAAACCATAAGTAATTTCAACAGCAACCGGTTTAACTTCCACACTGCCTACTTGCTGAAAATAAGTGAACTGGGTAATTTCCATTCCATCCAGCCATACTTCCCAACCAAGGCCCCAGGCCCCAAGAGTTGGCGACTCCCAGTTGTCTTCGACAAAACGAATATCATGTTTGCCTGGGTCAATACCTAACCGTTCTAAACTTTCTAGGTACAGTTCTTGAATATTCGCTGGGGATGGTTTCATAATAACTTGATACTGATGATGTTGAAACAGCCGATTAGGGTTATCGCCATAACGACCGTCAGCTGGACGGCGGGATGGCTCCACATATGCCACATGCCAAGGTTCTGGCCCCAAAGCCCGTAAGAAAGACGCAGGATTCATTGTCCCAGCACCTTTTTCAACATCATACGGCTGTTGAATAATACATTTTTGGCTTGCCCAGAAATTTTCCAAAGTTAAAATTATTTCCTGAAATGTCATCATTCGTTATCGCCTCCTGTTTATTGCTAAACAAAATAAAAAAACTCCCGTCCCAGTAACATAACGTTACCAGGGACGAGAGCTTACTTCCTCCCGCGGTTCCACCCTGATTGACCAAAGGCCCGCTTTATTTTAAATAGCGAGGTTTACTTTCCGGTTGGATTTCCTCTCGCGGCTCAAAAAGGCCTTCACCGTATCATTGGGCTTTCACCTTCCCCAATTCGCTACTTGTACGGCTACTATTTTTTGTCATCGCCAATTGTTGAGAATACTATAACACACCACAATGGATAAAATCAAGTGGCTGGTTTATGACTAACTTAACTGGTTTGTCGTTTTTTATCATCACTTGCTTAATAAATATTTTTCTAATAAAAAACTCCCCCAACCCAGGAGGAGCTGCCTATCACTTAGGAAGTAAATATTATATTTTCGGACGCTGGGGCTCGTGATCTTCAAAGAACGTCTCTTCACCATCATCATCTTGACCTTCAACACTTATTCCGCCTCGTATCACTTCAATTGTACAGCGTTTAAATACAGCTACCAGCACCCCCAGTGCGGCCAATTGCGGCAAGACTACCGCGCCAATTGCCCCAAGGGTTACCGGTATATCCACTAGCACTTTATCTTCATGTTTCACCCTAATTTTAGTTACGTTTCCTTCGCGAACAAGATCCTTGACTTTGTCGATAACTTCACTAGATTTTACAGAAAATTCTTCGGTCCAACTATTCTTTTTTTCACCTTCCAAGTCAATAAGTGCTTCAACAACATCTCCATGAACCTTAGTCAAAACATCCCGCGCCTCGCGGTAGGAAATCCCCGTACGTTCACGCAAAAGATCAATTTTAGCCAGAGTTATTTCTTCCATCTGGGCGCCCCCTTTTTTGATGGTTATTATTACTATTTTCTCCATAAAGTATAATTATATTCAATTAAGTAACTGCCGCAATGAAAGCAATTGACTTTAATTGTTTATCTAAACAATACGTAATAAAGTCAGCTAATAGTCGCTCAGTCTCCAGCAGAATCGCTCCCGTAACGGTAAAGCTACCCGGTTCTTGCCAATCCAGTTCCATCAGTCGTTTGAAAAATACACCAGTTTCTTCCGAAAAATCGGAAAATCCTGGTTTAGAACAATTCGGACAAATTGCCCCGCCTATCGCCGCGCAAAAAAAGGCTGGCCCGGATATTACATCACCACAGGCGGAGCATTTAGTAATTTCCGGGCTAAAACCAGCCAAGTTGAGCAATTGAAGCGCGCTGGCTAACGAAGTTATCCGCGGATTACGCGTCTTCATCATAGTAAACGCCGCCAACAGCATATCATACACTGCCGCTTCAGCGACGCGCTCTGGCCATAATTCAACTACCAACTCAGCTAGAAAATTAGCGTAAGCCATCTTGGAAAGATCTTCCCTTATCCCCCTAAATGATTCAATAATTTCACATTGTTTAATTGAATCATAACTCTTCCCGGAAAGCAAGACTAGTTCCGTCTGAACAAAAGGCTGAAGTGTTCCTGCCAATTGGTTTCGTGGTCGCCTAGCTCCATAGCCAATTGCAGTAATCTTCCCGAATTCCCGTGAAAATAAAGTCACCACCCTAGAGCTGTCGTCCCAATCACGCACAACCAGCAGGATGGCTTCTGTCTTGTATTGTCCCATCTGTCGTTCACTCTACTCTCTGTCTGGAGCATCTTTTTCCATTCCCAAGTAATTTTGCTGATATTGTCGGTACAATAGATAGGCTGAGACATCACCCGTCGTGCAAAAAACATTCCACATCAAATCTTGCATCAACATTTGCTATCATCCCTTCAAGCAATATTAGGAAGTACCAGCTATTCTACTTCTGCATTATGCTCAGTTCCGACTTCTTCTTTCTCAACGCTCAACGGTTGAGCTTTAACCCGGACTACCCTAAAGCCATTTACCAGCAAAACAATAAACATATAATTATCAATTGTTAACTTGTCCCCTATTTCCGGTTTCCGCCCAAGTATCCCAAATACGTAGCCACCAATAGTGTCTTCTTCGTGTTCTTCCAAAGCAATACTCAAAAGTTCGGCCACATCTTCCAACAATACTCGTCCATCAAATTCATAACTGCCATCCGGAAATCGTTGAATGTCAATTTCTTCTTCATCATGCTCATCCTGGATATCGCCAACAATTTCTTCCAGCACATCTTCCATGGCCACAAGTCCAGCAGTGCCGCCGTATTCATCAGCAACTACCGCCAGATGGGTCCGTTTTCGCCGCATAAATTGAAGTAACTTTGCTACCGACATGCCTTCCGGTACAACTAATATTTCCCGCATACTGTTTTTAATATCCCATTCACTAGCGCAGGTATTTATATCCATGAGGTCACGAATATGAATCATACCGACCACATGATCTTTATCTTCTACACAAACCGGATAACGAGTATGTCCTGTTTCCCTAACTACACGCATGTTTTCTTCAAATGAATCATCAGTAAAAAGGCAAATCATATCCTGTCTTGGTACCATAACTTCACGAGCCAGACGATCCGCAAAATCAAAAACATTATCAATAAGTTCGCTTTCCATCTCATCAAGCACACCACCCCGATGACTGGCGTTAACCAGCATCCGTAGTTCTTCTTCCGAATGGGCCAACTCGGCTTCGGTGGCTTTCTTGATGCCAAGTAATGCTAAAATCGCCTTAGCGGCTTTATTAAACAATATGATTACCGGATACCCCATTTTGTGAAAAACATAAAGTGGCCAAACAACTATGAGTACCAGACTCTCTGATCGTTGAATCGCCATTGATTTAGGTACAAGTTCCCCTAATACTATATGAAGGAATGTAATGACGACAAACCCCAACGCAATGCTAATAGTATGCACCAACCATACAGCTTCAGGAAAATAGGAAAGCATGAATGGACTTATCAATGCAGCAAGGGCTGGCTCACCCACCCAGCCCAAGGCTAGTGATGCCAGGGTAATACCTAACTGAGTAGCCCCTAGGTACGTATCAAATGTAGCTAATATTTTTATCGCTAACTTGGCGCGACCATTCCCCTGAAGAGCCAACTCTTCTAGTCTAGTGCGACGAATTTTCACCAGGGAAAATTCTGCTGCCACAAAAAAACCATTAATAAGTACTAATATAACCGCGACAATTAACTCCATTATCCCTAACGACGGGTCTATAGCGCATCTCTCCCTAAGATTTTGTTCCCTCTTCGCAGCATGGCATGACCACACCAGCGGTAAGAACATATTGCAAAGCACTTTCACTGGTAATGTCTAGAGGTATTATGTCCCGCTTCGGTACAATAATATTAAATCCACTGGTAGGATTGACACTCATCGGCACAAATACGCAAACATTCTTCTCATCTAACAAACAAGCTATATGATCCGGTATTTCAGACATTACAAACCCTAACGCCTTTACTCCCGGATGAGGATAAGGCACCAGTACGGCCTGTTTTAATAGCCTATCGGATTCGAAAACAGCTGTGGAAAGCTGTTTTACACTGTTATAGATAAATTTTACAAAAGGTATCGTGGTAATCAACCATTCACCAAAAGCAAGCAATCGCTGGGGCAACCAATAAGATGACAGCCAACCAACAACCAATATAACTACCACACCAACCAATAGACTAAGCCCAGGTATTTTTACAGGTAAAACCGGACCAAATATGGCTTCCGCAATATTCAATATTTCATAAACCGCAAATATAGTTATCGCTATCGGAGCAATAATAATAAGCCCACTGAAGAAATAACGAGACAAAGTATGCATAGCCACCCCTCTTTACAAATGATACCATCCAATGCCCCTGCGGTCAATAAATACCACAGTATAGCACCAAAAAAAGTAATTTTATAATTTTTTCATTTCCATAAATAACTATAATTGATTTAGATTTTTTAAATACCCGAACAACATCCACACAAAAACTATCGTATTTTTACTTCTTGAACCTTAATTTCTTTATAGTCCAAAAAAGAAATTAAGGTTCAAGAAAAGTCGGTGGACTTGTTTCTTTCGCCTTAATTTCTTTATGATCAACCCTTATTTATCTTGACTTTAATTACCAAAAAATCCATATATCAATATCTTGAATTTCGTTTACGGCGTGGTAGCGCAGCATCAATGACGTCGTCAACGGTAATAATGCCCACGAGTTTTTCATCCGTATCTATAACCGGCACCGCTAACAAATCGTATTTACGAATAAGGTTAAATACATCTTCCAAAGAAGCTTCATCCCCTACGGTAATAACCCGCTGTTGCATTAAATCAGCCAATTTTGTGGCTGGCTGAGCAACAATTAGCTCGCGCAGTGACAACACTCCCGCCATATGCTCATCCTCATCAATGACATAGATATAATAAATTGTCTCAGCCTCAGGTGCCAGGCGCCGCAGTTCATTAATTGTTTCATCAGCTGTTAAGTGCTGCGGTAAAGCGATATATTCAGTAGTCATGAGACTTCCTGCTTCATCTTCTTCATATTCACGAAGCTCTTTAACTTCGATCGCTTCCTCATACTTCATCATATTCAGCAGTTCTTGGGCCTTTTCTTCTTCCATTTCATTGAGAACGTCAGCAGCATCGTCAGTAGCCATCATTTCCAATATATCAGCGGCTTGATCCGTACTTATCCCTTCCAAAATCGAAGCCTGCAGGTCTGTTTCCATTTCCGACAAGGTTTCAGCAGCCTTCTCCGCATCCCAGGTTTGAAAAATAGCTGATCGGTCAGATGCGTTAAGCTCACTGACAATTTGTGCCACATCATAGGGATGAAGGGTAGCCAGCTTTCCTTGTGCCACTGAAAGCTTAATTGCTGATAAATCCGGAGTTATCAGGTCAACGTAATCCCAGGAGATAAGCTTTTCTGGCACATCTTTTGAAAACCATCCGGCCATCTTTTTAAAGATTCGCTCTCCCCCCAAGCGGCGCACCAAGCCCCTAATACCAATATCAACCGCTACCAGCCGGTATTCATTATTGGCCTCGGTAATCTTAAGATCATTAACCCTCACAACTTTAGCCCCATCAATATCAACAATCTGGCGATCAAGAAGATCCCGCCGCAAAAATATTTCATTATCGGCACGATTCGGCTGAGTTAAATCGCTGCGCAATATATTTAGCGAAACGATCTGTTTATTCATCATCGCGATATGTCTATCACTAATTATAACAGTCTCTAAACGACGTCTAACCTCAATCCCAGACACTCTGGGGAAACCTGGCTCAAGAACTATCAGAACATCGGTTATTTTCCCTACTTTTTTACCAATTTTATCAATAACTAAATTACCAATAAGTTGACTTAGGAAAACTTCCGTAAAGAACAACATCCTATCTCCCTCCCAGCACTACCATCAACTATTCATAACCTAATGTTTTCAGAACCCCGGATCGATTGCGCCAATCTTTTTTTACTTTCACCCATAAATCTAAAAATGCTTTTGAGCCTAGTAAGTTTTCAATATCCGCACGGGCCGCTTGCCCAACTTCTTTTAGCACTTTCCCACCAGCGCCAATAACAATGCCTTTTTGGGAATCGCGTTCAACATATATTACAGCCCGTACATAAAGATCTTCATTCGAACGCACGGTGATTTCTTCAATATCCACTGCTATGGCATGAGGAATTTCTTCTCGGGTAACATGCAACACCTTTTCTCTGATAAGTTCAGCAATCAGCATACGTTCAGGCTGATCGGTTATCATGTCATCTGGATAGTACTTGGGCCCCGGCTCAAGGTGTTTCTTAATTTCAGTAACCAGGCTGTCCAAATTAGTTTTTTGGGCCGCTGATATTGGAACAATCGCCGCAAATTCCCGTTTACCCTGATAACGTTCAATAGCCGGAAGAACTTTGGCATAAGGAACCTTGTCGATTTTATTAATGACCAGCACCACCGGGGTCGACACCGCTTTTAACCGTTCCAATATATATTCTTCGCCCGGCCCCGGTTCTTCCGTAACATCCACTACAAACAACACAACATCAACTTCACGCAAAGTATTTTCAGCGGTATGTACCATATATTCACCAAGTTTATGGCGGGGTTTATGAATCCCAGGGGTATCAATAAACAGAATCTGTGCATCTTCGACATTTAAAATGCACATAATTTTATTGCGGGTTGTCTGTGGTTTATCCGACATAATAGCAATCTTTTGACCAATCAGGCTATTAACCAACGTCGATTTCCCCACATTGGGGCGGCCAATAGCAGCAACAAATCCTGATTTAAATATATTATTCATTATTTTTATCCTCTCCTGGCAAGTCTGTTTTTTCAAATCCCCATGGCAACAACTCAGCCATGGATACCATATGTGTTTTACCACTTGTATTGGCCATAATAATAGTGCTAATACCAAATTCGACCATTACTTGGCGACAGGCTCCACAAGGCGCAACTGGATCTTTGGAATCGGCCACCAGCGCAATTGTGTCGAGAACTCGTTCTCCATCGGATATCGCTTTAAATATCGCTGTACGCTCAGCACAGTTAGTAAGACCATATGAAGCATTTTCAATATTGCTGCCTGTATAAATCTTACCACTTGCCCCCCTAACTGCCGCACCAACATTAAAGTGTGAATAGGGCGCATAAGCCTTAGTCCTAGCATGTTTTGCTGCCATAATTAGTTCATCCATGTTTCAGTTGCCCCCTTACCTAACCAACCAGTCGCTTAAAAAATATAATATAAGCAACAGCCAAAGAAGCCAGCGCCATAATTAACACCGCACCCGCTGCAGTATCTTTAGCTCGCTTTGCTAAGGGATGAAACTCCGGCGAAACTAAGTCTACTGCCGCTTCCAACGCAGTGTTAATAATCTCCGCTGATATGACCCCCGCAATTGTCAACACCAATATAGCCCACTCAAGTGGCGAAATAACTAAAAACCAAGCAAGCAATAGTGCCGTGGCACCAGCAACGAGATGAACTTTCATATTGCGCTGAGTTACAATGGAATATACCACTCCAGACCAGGCATACGAAAATACCTTAACCCAATTTTTATTGCCCATAAAACTACCTTTTTTCTGCTTATTCGTCGTCCCTGCTAATACCTAATTTCATTAGTATATTTTCTTCTTGCTGGCGCATTTTTACTTTGTCTTGTTCATCTTCATGATCATATCCAACTAAATGTAACATGCCATGAACTGTCAAATAAGCTAATTCCCGATCCAGACTATGACCATATTCTTCAGCTTGACGCTCAGCAGTCTCTATAGAGATGATAATATCTCCTAACAATGACTCCTCCGGGCCGTCTAGTACCGCTGGCTCGTCACCTTCATCTAACGCAAAAGACAACACATCAGTCGCCATATCCTTGCCCCGGTAATCCCTATTTAATTCGCGAATGTATTCGTCATCAACAAATACTACACTAACCTCAGTATGTTCATCAATTGCCAATACTTCCGCAGCTTTACTCAGAACTGCCGTCACTGTTTTTTCCATTTGAGCTGTTATCGGCTTCTTTTCCTGCATATTGTTTAGAACTGCTTCCATTTTTAGTCCGTCTCCTCTCTAACTCTTTCAAAGCGTCAGGATATTCAATACGATGATGAAACATGCTTGATAATACCCTGGTGTATACATCGCCAATTACATTAAGATCTCTGAAAGTCAAATCACATTCGTCTAGTTGCCCATCATTAAGTCGCTGACGAATCAGCTTACGTACTGTCACTTCAATGCGGTTAACATTTGGTCTTGACAACGAACGCACCGCCGCCTCACAAGCATCAGCCAACATCACCAGCGCAGCTTCCTTCTTTTGGGGACGGGGACCTTCATAGCGAAAGTCGGCTTCAACAATACATTCGCTATGTTCATTTTCCGTTGCCCGTTTATAAAAGTATGATACTAACATGGTTCCATGATGCTGTTGGATGACATCAATAACAATTTGCGGAAGTTTATATTCACGGCATAAATCAATGCCATCTTTGATATGTGAAGTGATTATCAGCGTACTAAGTGATGGTGCTATTTTGTCATGGGGATTTTCTCCTTCTGACTGATTCTCAGCAAAAAAGAACGGTCGTTTTATTTTTCCAACGTCATGATAATACGCGCCAACTCTTACACTTGCTGGATCAGCGCCAATTAGGTCTGCAGCTGTTTCCGCCAGATTACCCACCAGCAGACTGTGATGGTATGTTCCCGGGGCCTCCAATAGCAAGCGTTGCAATAAGGGATGGCCCGGATTGGCCAGTTCTAGTAGTTTGTACGAAGTAGTGATATTAAACGCATGTTCTAAGTATGGCAATAGGCCAATGGTAATAATCGCAGCAACGATCCCCCCCAAAATGCCATGTAACCCTTGCATAAGAATCTGGGGCGGATTTACCTGTTCTAAAAGTCCGGTGGCACCGATAACGATAAAGTTCATTACGGCAAGATAAATCCCGGTTTTAGCTAAACTATAGCCATTCTTCATTTTAGATACGCTATAAACCCCTGTCATGCCGCTTAGCATAGTAAGAACTACTGCTCTAAGTTCATGGTCAGCAATGATTCCAAACATCATAGCTACAGCTACGTTAACAATCATCCCGACCTTCGAGTCGATTAATATTGCAGTTAATAGTGCTCCAGTGGCCAGCGGTGCAGCAAAATCCGAATAATAATGTGCCGCTTTTCCCACAAGCAAAGTTACTACCATAATCAGCCCTAAAAGCACCATTTTTAAATCACTTTGCAATATTTCCTGATGAAATTTATACAAGAACCCTAAAACAAATGCCATAACCAACAACACAAAAACAGCTAAACCAAAAATTCGAATCTCATTAATATCACCACGGTGCAAGCCAAGTTCTTCCATTACGTGAATTTGTTCTTCGCTAACAACATCACCGCGCCGTACCAAAACCTCCCCTTTTTTCACTGTTTCGCGCACCGGCTCGACATTAGCTAAGGCTACTTGTTTGCGTTTATCTGTTTCCCGTACATTCATAATGAAATTAGGTTTTAGTAAAACCTGAGCAATCCCAGCCACCGACGCCTCAGCATTTTTACCTAATCCAAGCTGTTCAGTATCCAACACAATATTTTTACGGTCGGTATCAAAGCCGTCATCACGCACCCCGCGCTGAAAATACTTACGCAAGGTACTTTTTGTATATTCCTCCGAGCTGACAAGCGCAGCCGTATCCAGGCTAACTAAACTGTTAAGCGCACTAGCCGGCAATGGAACAGGTAGACCGGCCTGGAGTTTAGTTGCTTTTTGTTCAAGCGTGACGAGCGTACTATCAGCTACAACACCTTTAGCAAGAGAAAAAATAGTTGTAACAGTTTCTTCCGCTTTAGCGGCCACAGTAACATCAAAATCATAGACACTGGCCACATTAGCCAACACTTCTTCTTCTAACTTTCTGGTCTTAATTGCATTAACATACGATACTGACCGCGGGGCAATGACATCCCGATCACTTACCTGCCCCACTTGCAGCGGCACCTTGTCCGAAATAAATTCAGCTGACAACACAATCATGAACAACGAAAAAAATGCCAGCCCCAACACAATTCGGCGCGTTAACGGCCCTGCGTGCCAATTGACCGGCTGACTAAATAAGCCTTTAATTTTATTTGAAAACAATGACATTCATTCAACCCCAAATCAACCGAACTAGTTAGCCCGGCTTCAGATTTGTTCCTTGATAATCGTTTCTTTTTGATTATACCATATTACCAATTTTTAAGGGAAAAACTGTAATAACCACTACAAGAAAAGTTTTCCCTTCTATTACCATTCCTATTCCTTTGATAGTTTTTCCCCGTTTAGCGAAAATAAACTAGTTTTCTCACCAGCAAATTAACCTCTTCATGGCGTTAACAAAGTCACTCTGGTAAAGCCTATATCTTCGACTGTTTCCATCGAAACTTTGACTCTGATAAGCCCAGGTAGCGAAGTATTCAAGACTTCGCTACCATGGACCAAAACTTGCGCATTTTCAGGAATCTGACTTTCAATCGCTTTTATAGCTTGAGTCTTTGCTAAATCAAGTGCTTCTTCCGGACTTATTTCATGTCGTTCAACGCTGACCTCATAAAATACACTTACTTTAGTTTCGACAGCAAAACCCGTATTCCTCCAATTTGGCAACTTTTTGTAAATTACTTCGGTTTCATAATTTGTGAAAGGAGGTGACGAAACCTTTTTTAAATCAATTACACTCTCACCAGCTTTCAACGCCACTGCAAACCGACGTCTGCCCGTTCGCCTGAATTCTTCCCGCACCAAACCAGCTTCACCATAGCTTTCATACCATACCCTAGCCTTGACAATTCCATTGGCCCGAATGTATTGATCGGAAGTTTGCGGAACTGGCGGTCGCTGCTCAGCCAGTTCAAGAATAGGCTGGCTTAGAACTCCTTTTATCAGGATATCCCCCCGCCTTACAGTGTCACCCTTTTTTACCGCCGCCTGGCCAGCAATAGCAATAAGTTCAGTAATAACACCATCTTTTGTAGCAACAATATCAGCCGGAGTTTTATCCTCCGTTTTCGCCATTGTTTTTTCCACAATCTCGACAACGGCTCTTGTTCCAGTAATTTTCACTCCAACCCACGCAACTTCCGGCACGTTAAGTAATATGCTAGTTTCAATTTCTTTTTCTTTTACACTGTTTTTAGCAGCACCTGACCTAAGCCCATGGTCAGCAGCAATAGCTTTAATCCGATCACCAGAAATAGTCTTTATTCCTTCAATATCAACAAACCAAATATATGAGGTTAATACCTCCAACAATAGCATAAACATCACGGCACCTACAAGTAACATTTTGCGCCGTTTAAACCGTTTAAGGGCAAATGGCAATCCCCTAGTGCCAATTACGCGAACCTTGACCCTGCTTTTTAACGCCGGCTTCCTGATTTTAAAGAAGTCCGGCAGCCGTACATAAGCATATACGGCGTTGCCATCCTTCTTTATCCCCCACAGTAAAAGACCTCTGGCTAGACACAAATTTATAAATTTTTCAGGAAAATCACCAGTAATCTTTATCCGGATTACACCGGTCGTATAGTTGGCCATATTACGAGTCAACACCGGCCGGCCTCCTAAATTTCATATTTTACTCCCGTTACCGTTCCCTCTACCAATATCTGTTCAGCCTGTAAATTTCCCAGAGTTAAATCTTGACCAGTTATAATAAGCTCACCATTGTTAAGCTTGATTCGCACTAATGGTGACGTATACTCAATAATGCCCTTATGGTTCTCAACAAGAAGTTGTTTGTTGCCAAGCATAGTTATTCGCGGCAAATCTAATACAATATCATCGGGTATCTCCAGTAATGCAGCTAGGCGCTCTATTTTTCCCCTTCGCATCCCTACTCCCCCTCATCTAAAAATGTATGCGTTAAATGAGGGTTTATTCCTACGAAAAAGGCCCTGCTAACAACTACGTCCAATAAAATCTTCAAACTTATGCACTTTGACCGGTGCCGCAAAGCGCATATAGTTAGTTGCAACAATCATTTCCCCACAATCAAGATTTTTGATTTCATTTCGCTGCTGCAATATGTCCTTACGGCACATTGCCTCTAATTTATTGCGGTCAGCTTTAGACGCAAGCCCTAGAATAAACAGTGTATTCAACTGGCTTAGCACCTTATCAGCCAAAAGGCGCGGCTGTTGATCCACCACACATAATCCTAAATTGAATTTGCGAGCCTCGCTGACCAACTTAGCAAAAACATTGTTATTGGCATGTTCCTTTTTGCCTAAAAAACGATGTGCTTCCTCCAATACAATGAGTACTGGTTTCGCCGTCAAGCGTTCCTCTTTGATTTTATTTGCATAAGCCTGAAGCAACCGCTGAGAAAGCAAAGTAGACAATGCCTGCTCTGCGAGCGGCGATATATCCTTCAATTCAATCAATACTACCTTGCCATGTTCCAAATCTGTTACCATATCGCTTACGGTAGATACCGCATCATCCCCAATATTTAGTTCCTGTTTTAAGTTCCAACAAACGCTCTTTATTTTGCTTATCGTCCGCTGCTGAAACTTCTGCCCAGTAGAAGCATTAAGATCATCAATTATATCGGCAGTATCATAGGCTAAGACATCACGCATCCAGTTTTCCTGCCACACCGCCGAAAGTTTATACAACGCATCTAACTGCGGCTCGGAGAATGTGGCACAAGCGGTAATATCGTCAGGTCCGACAGCGCTATAATCAATAATCAGTCGGCTAGCATAATCAGCTTTAGGATTTGTATTATAAACCTTAAGCCGCTCACCAATATGAGGATGTTTAGCCAAATCCCGGTAATACTCATTATGCACATCAAATATCAGTAAACCATAACTTGCGTTATCAATAACAGATCCCGCAAGTACTTTTACTAAATTACTTTTCCCCGAACCAGTTGTACCAAAGATTCCGATATGCTCGGTAATTGCTTTCGAGCCGTATATACCTACTGGAAGTTCCAAAATATCCCGACCGCTTTTCAAAAAACCTAATTCAAGATCACCTTTAATTTCGGACAGAAGCTCCGTATCATTAGCACTAAGGCCACGCACTTCACAAAAGAAATCGGGGCAAGTCTTCGGATTAAAAAGGGTGCCATGTCCATCGGCATAACAAAGCTGCTCCGCCATACCAATCTTGACCGTATGATTACCACCGAGGTAAAAATCAAGTTCTTCCTGGTTTGTCACTTGGCCACTTTCATCAAGCTTGCTCATCAGATAACCGACATTACTTACCCCTGACCACCGTGACTTCACTTTGAAATCATAGGCTCGGACATAAAAGTGGTCGCCGTTTTTACCTTCCACTACCAGAATATCACCAAAATCGACTTGCTGATTAGGTGCAACAACAAATTCAACATATGTTCCTTTTGCATAAGTTAGCCGCCCTTTATACTCCACGCTAAAGCCCCCTTTTCTATTTATTTTTTAACCATAGTTTATTGTACACATAAGCGCACAAAAAAAACGGCCCAGTAAAAGGTTTCCTTTTCCATATCTTTTTCAATAATTTTAATATTACTTCTTTGATAATTTTCTTGTAAGTTACAAGTCTCTTATAATAAAATACAGATAGATTTTCTATTATTAACAACTAAAGGAGACTATTATGCCACAAAAAATCATCCAATACCTTATGATTTCAATCGGTTGTCTGTTAGCGGCATGTTCACTCAACCTTTTCTTTGTTCCTCATCATTTATTAAGTTACGGGATAAGCGGGCTGGCAATTATCTTTTATTACCTGTTTAGCTGGCCAATTGGTATTCAAATGTTAATAATGAATATCCCCCTCTTTTTCTTGGGCTATCGTCTTATTGGTAAATCATATGTACTCTCTACCATTTACGGGGCGATTCTTTTATCCGTTGCAATTGATGCTACCAGGTTTTTATCCTATACCCCCATCATTGACGACCCTATTATTTCAGCAATAACCGGTGGCATTGTCAGCGGTCTGGGCTCAGGAATTATGTTCCGCGCCAACGGTAGCGCTGGCGGGCTGGACATCGTCGTTTCGATTATAAAAAAATACTATTCATTTAATGTCGGTCTAGTCGGTTTCGGTATAAACTTACTTATCATGCTCTTTGCCGCCTGCTTTTTCGGTCTTAAACTGGCAGTATTAACCCTTATTGCCATGTTTATCGGTGCCCAATTAACCGATAAAGTCGTAGAAGGCCTGAATAATAAAAAAAGCATCTATATCATTTCTTACAACTCAGAAAGAATCATCGAATCAATTATTCGCGAAGTTGGTCGTGGTGCCACCATTTTAAGCGGAGTTGGAGCGTACACCAGGCAGAATAAGCAAGTTATCTTCGTCGTCGTCAACCTCACCCAAATTACCCAAATTAAGCAATTAGTTCATGATGCCGACCCCGATGCCTTTATGATTGTATCTGATGCTACTGAAGTACTTGGCAAAGGGTTTACCTTACCTAACTTAATTAAACCTTAACAATAGCAAAACACTGTTTTTACCCAAATCATGGGGTAAAAACAGTGTTTTTTTCTATACTGAAACCAACTTTCCTAAGTTATAAAATAAATCTATCCTCAAGCACATTTATCAGCATTCTTACCGTCCAAAAGCGACCGAAACTTTTCGCCGCTAATACATTCTTGAACCAATAACACGTCAACCGTCTTCAGTAGCATTGCCTGATACTCAAGTAAGATAGTTTTTACCTTGCTTTCCATATCCCTAAAAATTGAAACAATTGCTGAGTGCAGCGCCTCTTTCGGCAAATCATCCGGTGAAATGATTCCGATTTCAGACATCCCACCATAAACAATTTTACGAGCTAAATCCGCAGCTTGCTGAAAATCACTTGCCGCCCCCGTACTGCGATTACCTAAAACAATTTCCTCGGCGATCGCTCCAGCAAGTGCTACCGCAATTCTTGCTTGGAGAAAATCACTTGTATATAAATACATATCATCCGGCGGGGCCTGCCGAACATAACCTAAAGCCTTCCCCCGCGCAGAAACATTCACACTAGCAACCGACCCCGGCTGAACTAATTCGCTGACAACCGCATGACCAGCCTCATGGACAGCAATGCGACGCTTTTCCTCTTGTCCTGGTAATCGTTCCAGCTTTTCGCCCATAATTACCTTATCAATAGCACCAATAAGGTGCTCATTCTTAACTTGTTTAGAGTCTTCTCTAAGAGCCATAATCGCAGCTTCGTTAACTAAACTCTCCAAATGCGCACCGGAGAAACCGAACGTAGCTTTAGCAAGCTCCTCTAGCGACACCTCTGGTGCCAACGGCTTGTTCCTCGTATGAAGATTTAAAATATGCAGCCGCCCGGCTTTATCCGGTAAATCAACTTGAACTTGACGGTCAAACCGCCCAGGACGGAGAAGTGCCGGGTCCAGCATATCAATTCGGTTAGTAGCGCCGATTACCAATATCCGAAAATCATCAGCATCAGACATCCCATCCATCTGAACCAATAACTCATTAAGCGTCTGGTCGTATTCCAAGTGTCCCGAATTTTGCCCCCGTTTTCCACCCAATACTTCAATCTCATCAATAAAAATAACCGCACTGCTTCGGTCCTGTTTCTTCGCTAAAATTTTAGCCTGTTTAAACAACTGTCTAACCCGTTGCGCCCCAACCCCTACATACATCTCTACAAACTCCGAGCCACTTGCTGCAACAAAAGCCGAATTAGTAAATTGCGCCGCGGCCTTAGCTAACAGAGTTTTACCGGTGCCAGGCGGACCATTAAGCAGTAACCCTTTTAGCGGCCTAATACCAAGTTCGCGAATGCCTTCGACATTAGCAATAAAATTCAAGGCCTCCAACAATTCGTTTTTCGCCACATCTTGCCCACCAATATCATCAAACGACACCATTATATTGTCTTTGGGCTTATCAAAAACCGCAAACGATTTACCGCCACTAGACCTGGCATTACCAAAATAAAACAAAATACCCGCCATCCCAGCAATAAAGAAAACCGGCCATAAATTTACACCCTGCCATATAAAATAAATCATAATCCCACCAGCTACGCCCAAACCACACTCCAACAACCTCATTACTTCACCTCCTGGCTGGCACCAGACCTATTTACTACCGCATATAACGCCGATTGCCCTTTGCTTAGGCCGATATAAACATATTTGTCATCTACATATACCTTTTCTTCTACCTCACTATCCGCCGCACGAGCTTTTATTGCCTCGGCCATTGACGTGAACTTTCCGGTAACTATGGCCTCTTGCACATAATAATGACTATCATAATATAAAGCTTCTAGCTCAGGCGATCGATGATCTTTCAAGTTAATCGTAAAAGGACGACGCCCCAAAACCTGTTTGCTGGTTTCTACTATCTGTTTATATGTTTGTTGCAAATCGCTTACTTTACCCAGCGTAACAGTTATTACCAAACTATCGGTGTTTTTTCCAGTCTCAGCCCAAGTAACGGCCTCAATCCCCGGTATAATTTGAAGACTTTTGTCTAATGGTTTTTTAACCCCATAATTGTTCCATAGCAGTTGGCCTCCCACAAGCACTGCTACAGTAATAAATAATGCAACTACAATCACTGTCCATCTATTGCACTTCCAAGTCATTTTACCCCTCCCTCAGGCTAGTAAGTTAACATAATTATAGCATTCTTTATCCAATTAGAAAACTTGTACTAATTGGTATAATCTACAGCAGTCGTTACATAATATAATCGGAGTTCCCTTAAGGCTTTATTTTTTTAGAGTACTCACATAAGGAGGTTATTACTTGAACAAAGTAGCATTAATTTTGGTCATTATCGGTGCTTTTAACTGGTTGTTAGTCGGATTATTTCAATTTGATCTTGTGGCCAGTGTATTTGGCGGACAGTCCTCACTTATTAGCCGAGCCGTATATACTTTGGTCGGACTAGCAGGGGTGTGGTCAATTTCACTGTTGTTTCACGAGCACGAACGAGCTTGATCAAGTCCTTACTTTTATTGCGCCTATTGAGAAAGGGTTGCCGCGAAAAATTTCACGGCAACCCTTTCTCAATAGGCGCACAAAATAATAACCTAACCACCTTGATTTTTAACAAGTTTTTAAGGTTCAAATACCACAACTCCACCAGGCCTTAGAATCACCGGATCAGAATCAGCCAACACTGACGGCAATGGCCCAACATCAAGATAACTTCCCGTCAGGACAAAATAAGCCGACTGAACCTGGCTAAGGAAAAACCGATCCGTCCTATCTTTAGCAAAATTCAACCGATCTTCGCCTTTTATCCGTTGTGCTAATCTTCCTGCCTTAGAATACAATGCGCCGGACGTGTATGAAACAATAACTTGGTCTGAACAAAGAAAGTCCGCCACATAGTTGCCATCTTCATCATAGTGTGTGCCAAGAAATATTTCTGTCCCAGGATTATAACGCCATGTCTCGCGAACAAATATGACAAAGTCATCGGGTCTGTCATAAAAAATTGGATTGTACTGACTATAAGCTATCGTAGCCAGAAGGGCAACGAAAAAATCACGTCCCCAATCACCAGCATTATCAAAAAAGCTCAGACCGCCATGAGGTCCATTACGAAACTCGCCAGCGCCATGGCGCTGGTCCTGTCCTGGCCCTTGTCGGTCCCCATCATCGTGTCCTTGCCATGATCCAGGCTGTTGGTTATGATGACCTTGAGGTTGAGGCTTCCGCGCAGTAGTCTGATCATCGCGCCCCGGTCCTCCCTGCCCTCCCCCCGGAGCAGCAAAACTTAGCGTCGTCAAAACGTTAAAGACTACTGCACCCGTAATAACAATAGTTACCATTTTATTTTCCAATTGTTTAAAATTCATCCTACCTCCTCAATCCAAACCCTATTCTTTACATTATATTTTTGTAAACATCTATTTATTACTACAACATATTACAAATTATTCTAAAAAGAGGGTCTTACTGAAGCCATAACGCTTCATTAAGACCCTCTTTGATAGTTTCCTTATAACGCAATAATAGCACCAATCCTGCCAGTACGGCCCTTTCCCGCCCGGTAAGAATAAAATAATTGAGTATTACAATTGGTACACACGCCACTAATAATAATATTCTCAGGCTGCACACCAATATCGGTGAGCTGACGGCGGTTAGTTTCCCATAAATCAAGCAGCCAGCGATCACCACGTGGAACGATAACCTCCTGCCACCAGCTAAAAGACTGCTCTAAGGCGCTTGTTACAGTCTGATCAACTTCATAACAGCACGCCCCTATTGAAGGAGCAATGGCCGCCAAACACTCCCCAGTCCGTGTTCCAAATTGTTCCTGCATTGTTTTAATAGTTTTCTGGGCAATTTTAGCAACAGTCCCCCGCCAACCGGCATGACTAACTGCTGCCACCTGATGCACCGGATCATACAATAGCACCGGAACACAATCAGCAAAAGAAAGCATGATCGGCACCCCTTTTGCCGCGGTAACCAGTGCATCTGTTTCCGGAATCAACGTCACCTCCCCAACCTTTACATCCTTTTCTTCAACCACATAAACCCGATCACCATGCACCTGACCAGCAGTCACTAAACGATCCACATCCACGCCTACCGCTTCACAAAACAACCGGCGATTAGCCTTTACCACTTCTGGATCATCCCCGGTAGAAAGGCCAAGATTAAGTGATTCAAACGGGGCTTTACTCCTCCCCCCTAAGCGGCTGGATACACCATGTTTAATATTTAACTCATCAAGATGCTTGAAAGTACCAAACCAGACCCCATTATCATGCCGTTTAACGCTAAAGTCTTTCATACTTTTCTCCTTCACTAATTAACTACAAACACCGCAGCGCTTACACCCTGTCTGACAGACTGCCGTAGCCTTTTCTTCTGCCGCATTACGATACTCTTGCTTTAAATAATTCTCATTCAAACCAATATCAATCACTTGCCAAGGAAAAACCTCATCAAGGTCACGTTTACGATACAGATAAAGGTCTGGATCAATTTCATTTTCCTTTAACGCCTGCCGCCAGGCCTTACTGCCACCACGCTGTTGTGCAGCCAACAGTACGGCCCCCAGCCTGCGGTCACCTCTAGCCAATACCCCTTGCACATAAGCCTCACGCGGTGATTCAATAAGCACTTCTATCCCTTTATTGCCGCGGAACGCCGCCTGTATTTTTTTTAGCCTTTTTTCAACCACTGCACTATCAGTCATCGCCACCCATTGAAAAGGAGTAAAAGGTTTGGGAATAAACGGATTAATACTTAACGTCAATTTCCCCTTACTACCTAAACGCTCCATTTGCTGCTTCACGGCAACCGTCATTGTAATAATCTGCTCTATATCAGCCTCAACTTCATAAGGCAAGCCCACCATTATGTATAACCTGATATTAGGAATACCCGCTTCAATAGCCATCGCAACCGCCTGCGCCAAATGCTGCTCAGTTATCCCTTTATTAACAACCCTGCGCAAACGATCACTGGCCGCCTCAGGGGCCAGCGTCAAGGTTTTATGACCACTTATCGCCAATGCCTTAGCCAAAGTCGCTGTCAACGAATCAGCTCGCAGCGACGCTACCGATAACTTCATCCCCTGACTAAGAATATATTCACACAATTTATCAATTTCCGGATAATCAGAAATAGCCGCCCCCACCAGCCCAACTTTATTTCGATACTCCGCCGCATCTTTAACTGCCGCTACAACCTTATCATACGATCTGGCCCGAGGCCGCCGAAAACAATAGCCCGCCATACAAAATCGGCAATGCCTCCCACACCCCCGTGAAATCTCAATCAAATACATACCATTAAATTCAGTATCATCAGTAACAATAACCGTCTGGCCAGCATAATCATCCAAATCTTTTATCCAGCGGCGGCTTACCCGCGCCGCAACATCAGCCAACCGCTTATAGCCAGTTAACTGGCTGCTAGCATCATATTCTGGCTGGTAAAACCGCGGAACATACACCCCTGAAATTCCAGCGATACTCAATAATAGTTCTTGCCTGGATAACCCGTCTTGACGCCCTTTATAATATACATCCAAAAACTCATTAATTACTTCTTCACCTTCACCAATAATTGCGGCATCAATAAAGTCTGCTAAAGGTTCCGGATTAAAAGTAGCACAAGGACCACCGATAATAACCAGCGGATAATTATCATCCCTTTCAGCGGCAAGCAACGGGATTCTCCCCAAAGCCAACATATTTAATAAATTAAAATAATCCATTTCAAAAGATACCGCAAAAGCTACCAATTCAAACTCATGTACTGGTCGCTGGGTCTCTAATGTCATCAACGGCGTATTCGTCCTGCTATACTCCTCGGCCATTTTCTTATCAGGCAAAAATAACCGTTCACAGGCAGTATCGCCCCGTCGATTGATTTCTTGATAAATAATCTGAAATCCCAAATTTGACATTCCAACATTATACGTATTGGGATAAGCTAAAACAAATCCCTGGCGGCTTCCGGGCGCATAAACTAATGTCCCAGCCTCCTCAGCTACTATCTTTTGCAGTTTATCCTTCAATTGCCAGGACATAAAGCCTCACATCTCCACATCTCAAGTTACTACAATTATCTTGGGGCTGTTTACTATTTACATACAACCCTATTTTCCCCTTCTTATTGCTAATTCACCACTCTATCGAGAAAAAAAGACAACTCACATCATGCGAGCTGCCAAATCCTCACTTTTCAACTACATCAATCTAAAAATCAAATACCATTATCAGTTTCGGTAGGTGACCACAACACGGCATGTCCAGACACTAATGATTTTTTCACATCAACAAGCCGTTGATTACGCGAGCCACGAAACGCAAGGCTAATATCCCGTTCTGCTTCCAAATACGGACCATCAACTAATAAATCCGTATGCTTCAACAGCCGTTCAACCGCTTTATCACTAGCAGCCATCACCAATAACTTTTCAAAAGTATAACCAGAATAAGTAACAATATTCAAATTAAAGGCTTTGGTCTGTTCAGCGATAATCGTTAACGGCTCCGGCTGAAGGAACGGCTCACCGCCAGAAAAAGTAATCCCGCGAATCAGCTTGGCGTTAGCAATTTCAGCCAGCAAAGCTTCCGTAGTTGTCACCGTTCCTTGCGCCGGATCATGAGTTTTAGGGTTATGACAACCCACGCAGTTATGAGGGCAACCTTGAGTAAAAATAACAAATCTTATCCCTGGTCCATCGACAACACTCTCTTTAACTGTACCGGCAATTTTCAGTTTCATAACCATTCCCTCTTACATAGCAAAATCAAGCATGATTCGTCCATTTTTTAAGTTTCTCGCACGTTGTGCATCGTTACGACGATCAACAATAATCAACTACTCGATAATCTTACGCACCCGTCGAATTGACGAAGTACCGCAGGACGGACATTGATCCGTATCAATTATCCCCATTTGCCCGCAAGCATCGCAAAAATCAATAGGGAAATTTATTCCAGCATATCCAATATCGCATTTACCCATATACCGAATCATATCCTCGACCGCACTTAAATTATTTATCGGTGGCGATGCAAATTCGACATAACTGATATGCCCAGCGTTGGCATACTTATGGTACACCCCTTCAATCCGCAGTTTATCAAAAAACGATATTGGATAACTAACTGGTACGTGGAACGAGTTCGTATAATACTCCTTATCAGTTACCCCCGGAATAAGACCGTATTCCTTGCGATCTAAACGCAAAAAGCGACCAGACAAGCCTTCAGCCGGCGTAGCCAACAGCGTATAGTTTAAATCATAACGTTCAGCCGCCTTATCCACCTTATTCCGCATAAACGCAACAATTTCCTCACCCAAAACCTGAGCCTCATCACTCTCACCATGATGCTCCCCCGTCAACGCCACCAACGACTCGGCCAAACCAATAAATCCAACTGAAAGTGTTCCATGCTTAATCACATCTTCAATAACATCATTAGGCTCTAGTTTTTCTGACTCAAGATACAATCCTTGCCCCATCAAAAACGGCATATCTTTAACCTTAAGCTGGGATTGCACTTGATATCGATGATAAAGTTGTTCCACTGTAAGATCAATAACTTCATCTAATTTATGATAAAACTTCATCAAATTACGTTCGGCTTTAATAGCCAAACGCGGCAAATTAATGGTTGTAAAACTCAGATTGCCACGCCCATCTGTTACCTCTGGTCCACGCCGGTTAGCCATTGTCCTAGTACGACACCCCATATAGCCTACCTGATCACCATAAGGCTTATTAAACGACGCATCCATAAAGCTAAACGTCGGATTAAGCCTTCGCGCCGCCACCCGGATCGCCAACTTAAACAAGTCATAATTTGGATCACTAGGATTTAAATTTATTCCTTCTTTAATCCTAAAAATGATATTCGGAAAAATCGGATTTTCCCCACGTCCCAGGCCTTTCTCATAAGCCAGTAGTACATTCCTGGTTACCATCCGCCCAGCCGGAGTAGTATCAGTCCCCAAATTCAAACTAGAAAACGGCACTTGAGCTCCGGCCCGGCTGTGCATACTGTTGAGATTATAAATCAAAGCCTCCATCGCCTGAAAAACTTCTTCCTCATCAGCATCCTTCATGAACGGAGCCATATCCCGGTCAAAAAACGCAAAAGACTGTCCACCATGCATATCATTTTGCGAACTCTGCAAAATGATTGCCGCTAACGCAGTAGCCGACGCCGGTCGCTTGGGCGACCTAATAAAACCATGTCCATTATTAAATCCGCTCTTCAGCAATTTTCCCAACGGTATTTGTATGCATGTCAAAGTTTTACCATAAAAATCAAGATCATGGATATGTAAATCGCCTCGTTTATGAGCCATCGCCATATTCTCAGGAATTAACCGGTTCAAATAATATGCCTTACTGGCAGCACTGGCAATCTGCAGCATTTTAGCTGAAGGTGAATTAGAAACATTAGCGTTCTCCCGGCTGGTCTCCACCAGAATCTCGCCAACAGCGTCCATCAAATCTGACTTAGCCTCACGGATCTTAGTCCGTTGATTCCGATATATAATATAGGCCTTGGCAGTTTTTGCATGACCTTTTTCAATCAGCATTTTTTCCACCGCGTCCTGAACATCTTCAACACTCACTACCCCGCTATTATACTTTTGCTTCAGGTAACGCAGAACATCCAGAGTCAATTCCATCGCCATCTGCTTGTCCGCACCACCTACCGCCTTAGCAGCTTTAAAAATGGCTTCCGTTATTTTAGCTTCATCGAAATCTACTTCTCGTCCATCCCGCTTTTTGATTTTAATCACCATCAAAATCCCCCACCTTTGAACTATTATTCAGCCTTTGTTTGCGCTTTCATTAAGGTTTCCAATTCTTGCATAAAAGTATTAAGATCAGTGAACTGACGGTAAACTGAAGCAAACCGCACATACGCCACTTGATCCACATCCTTTAGATACCGGCTTACAATATCGCCAATAGTACGGGAAGACACTTCCCGCTCCATTAAATTGCGCACTTCCTTTTCAACTTTATCTGCAACATTTTCCATAACAGTAACCGAGATAGGACGCTTTTCGCAGGCTCTAATTAACCCATTAAGCATCTTTGCCTTATCAAAAATCTCACGCCGACCATCCTTTTTGATTACCATCAAAGGTATTTCTTCTACAACCTCATAAGTAGTAAATCGTCGCGTACACTGTAGGCATTCGCGTCGCCGCCGAATTGAATTTCCTTCCTCAGCGGCCCGCGAATCAATTACCTTGCTTTCGGCATAACTGCAAAACGGACACCGCATGTCCTATTTCCTCCCCCGCCACCTATTTCCTTGCATCATACGCAACAAGGAATACCGTCGCTGAACCTCACTTATAATACCATATATTGTACCTTTTAAGCAATACTACTCCACATGTTGTATAAATCCTTCTAGAAAATTTATTTTTCCACAAAAAAAAACTTGGCTACACCAAGTCTAATCTGAGTTTTAATCAGCAACTGGTTTTAGATCAGAAACTGATGGGCTTTCCACCAAAATACAATCAACCCCAATTTTATTAATTTTATCCCAGGGTATAACAATATCTTCATTTCGCCCAAACAGCCCCAAAAAACGTCCTGGTCCTGGTACTACGATAGCCGTAAGCCTGCCGGTTGAAATATCAATCTCTATATCCATAATCCCCCCCAACTGCTTACCGTCAATAATATTAACCACCATCTTAGACTTCAAGTCGCTTACACATATTGCAACGTTTTTCATATTGCACACCTCCACTAATAGATATGTGCACCAAACTATAATCATGATGGCAACCGCAAGAACCGTTTTAATTAACTTTTTAGTCCACAAATTTGCAATCAGCCATATTAATAATTAGAGACAAGACTCCAGCTTAACTATGGGCTTAATAGCGCATAGCTAAAATTACGAGCAATTCGTTTTATTATTCATAAGTTTTTGATATTCATTAAGAACAGCGTCTAGCATATTACTAGCAGCTATTACTTCAGGATCAGTTAAAGTTTTCCCCTCAGATATCTTATGTAGTTTATTTCTTAATTCTTCAATTATTACTAGCAATTCCTTTAACTCCAACCTGTTCAACCTTTCCTTCCATAACAAACTATAGCCCATGTTTCTGAGATCTAGTATGTACAATAATTTAACCCCGCAATCATCAGACAGCTCTCTCAACGACAATAAGCTCACATGAACGGATATATTCAATCACAATAAAATCTGCCATGCTCTTCTCATAAGATAGTTTTTGGAAAATATTCTCTGTTATATATCCATCAGCCCATTCATATAAATTTTCTTGTGTCTATGAAAGGGCACTGAAAATTAATTTAACATAACAAAGAATGGGGTGTTTTTTCATGGATGGAAAGACCGTTGCCGATTCCAAATTGTCAATGTCTATGGTTATGCAACCAAATCAGGCTAACCCGGCCGGAAATGTTCACGGAGGTGAAATTATGAAACTCATGGACAATGCCGCATTCGCGGTCGCCCAACGCCACGCCCGCTCTAACGTTGTTACCGCCCGTGTCGACGAATTAGAATTTCACTTGCCAATTTACGTGGGAAATCTTGTCGTCTGTAATGCTTATCTAACCTATGTTGGCCGATCAGCAATGGAAGTCGCGGTAACAATCATGGTAGATAATCTCTACAGCGAAGCCCCAGCTCAATGTGCCCTGACAGCCTATTTTACGCTTGTTGCCCTAAACGTTGGCGGGCAACCTATCAGAGTACCACAATTAGAGCTTGTTACCGAAGAAGAACACCAACTCTTTGAAGAGGGACGTCAACGCCATGAAACTAATAAAAACAATAAGCTAAAAAAAATCAATATTTCGACCCCTGCTTAAAATAAAAAAATTATGGTCAAAGCAACTGTCGACCTTGACCATAATTTGCTTCACAGTTCATCCATTAAAATTTTATTTTGCAAAAAAGGTCCGGCGGTAACTACAATACCACCGGACTTTAAAACAATATACTACTATAAAAACCAGTAATAGCGTATTGTCGCTCCGCCTAGCTAGATTAATTCAGTCACTTTTACCAATTTTAGATTGGTTATTTTTCCGTTCTAATCTGCCAAGAACATCAATAAAAGCATTAACAATTTGGCCGCTAATCTCCGAAGGTATGTTTTCCGGTGAATAAAAGTCCTCTGGCCGTAATTCTTTACCCGTACAAAAGCCCTTTTCCTTCTTAAAGCCCAAAAACGTGAACGTAATCGCCTGTTTGGCCATTATCATTACCTCCGGTAAATTTTATGCAGCTCTAGATTGTCCCCATTCATTTGTTTACTGTAGTTTATAACCCCATCACTGTAAGGACCATTTTCAGCGGATTTGAACATAGTTTTACTTTTATATTGCACATAAGCAATATAAAGAAGTATACTTAAATTAAGAAAGCCTTATTGAAAATAATTAGCTGAGATATTGCCATGACTATATCGGCATCAAAAAATAGACCACCATCATCCAATTAAGTAAATAGCACTAAATTTTACGAAATAATGTTATCCACAAATTTTAGATAAGTAAAATAACTACTCAGACCTCAAGCGTACAGAATCTGGCGCTTGTTTTTTTAGTAATATTTTCAATTGAATCACTATAATCCACCGCAAAAAGCACGGCTAACACCGTGTTTTTCCACAATAACTCACTTAATAAAAAATGTTCCTGCCGCCCCTCCTACACTTCTATAGAAAACGTAGGTTGAGCCGATTGTATACCTCAAGGTATCCAAAAACTAAAGGAGATGACCAACTTATTATGAATGTCAGAGAAACAATGCTTCAAACTGTAAAGTGCCAAAGATCTAACCGCTATTCAATGGTGCAAGATACCGTCATTAATTTAAATGGCGACTCCATTCATGTTTTCAAGTGCCGTGACTTTTACAAATGTGCCGCCTGCTTAAATTGTCAATACCACCAATCCAAAGAGATGCCATAAATATCCATTGCCTTCAACACCATCAGCATGATTTTATTAAAAGTGGTGAGAACTATGCATGCAATATATGTGCGGGTTTCCACAGAAGACCAGGCACGTCATGGATATTCAATCGACTTTCAAATAGCGGCATGCCGCGACCGGCTTGCCGAACTCGACATAAAAGAAAATATCGAAGAATTCATTGACGATGGCTACAGTGGCGAATTTTTAGACCGCCCCGAACTTGATCGGCTGCGAGACTTTATCCATTCTGGAGTTGTCGAGACAGTAATAATCTACGATCCCGATCGGATGAGCCGAAACCTCACTAACCAATTGGTATTGGCTGATGAAATTGAAAAAGCCAATATCAAACTAATGTTTGTCACCGGCGACTATGATGTATCTCCTGAAGGACGCCTATTCTTTTCAATGAAAGGCGCTGTTGCCGCTTACGAAAAAGCGAAAATTAGAGAACGCACTACACGCGGACGTCGACAAAAAGCAGCCGCAGGGAAAATCGTTCAAAATGCGCGGCCTTATGGTTACAGTTGGGACAAAGATAATTCCATGTATACTATTGATGACGCTCAAGCCAAGGTTGTCCGTATAATCTATGATCTGCTCTTAACAAAAGAAATGGGATGTCGGGTTATAGCTTTGGAACTAAAAACGCTTGGCATTATCGGCCCAAAAGGAAAGCCTTTGTCGGCCACTACCGTACATAAAGTAGTATCACGAGAAATGTATTGCGGAACCCATTATCTTTTTAGACAGCGAATAAAAAAAATCGGCCCCAAAAAAGCCGAAATTACCAACCTTCCTCCCGACGAATGGATTCCTATCCAAATTCCACCAATTGTTACTCGTGAAGAGTGGGAACAGGCACAACTACAACTAAAAAGAAATCAAAAAATGTCAAAACGCAATACTCACCATGAATACCTTTTGCGAGGCTTACTATTTTGTACGCTCTGCGGTCGAAGCCTGATGCCAGGAACACGGCCTGCAAAACGAAAAACCTCTGCCCCAAAACTATATTCCTACTACACCTGCATAACCATAGAAAGCGGCAGCTATGCCACCACAGGTGAGCGTTGTCAGTGTATGCGTATTCCAGTTGAAAAATTTGACGATCAAATCTGGTCAATATTTATATCCATTGCCAAAAGCGAAAAAACTTTTACGGATTTTATACGAAGAAAAGACTTTCCCGACCATTCTGCCAAAATAGCAGAACTTACTAATATAATTACTGAATACATCAACCGCCACAGCCAAATCGCCCGATTTATCCGCGAAGGTCTCCTCGACCCAGCCGCTGCCGAAAGTGAACTACACACCATTAGCAGACAACTCGCGACAGCTAAATCTAATTTATTTGCTTTGAAGGCGGCGCAAGAACAATTAACTAAACTAAAACAAAAAACTATAATCTCTGAAGAAATATTTTCAGCATCTACTTTGGAAGAGAAACGCAATATTATTGCCCGGTCTGGCTTCAAAATATATGCCATCAGACGCGAGGAAAACCATATTGAATTTTACTTTGAATAAACCAACCAGACCGACTTCTGCGGTTGCACACTATTTTATATACATATTCGTACGCGTTTTCTTAAGATCACTGGTTTTTAGCATAAACACCCGCCCCTTTATGCTTGCTTTCCTTCCATTATATGAAAAACAAGGACTATATGTGTCTACAATAAAAAGGAAGCATTAGCCGTTCATTTTGAACCTCTGATGCTTCCTTTTTGTTTTACATCCTCCAGCCCACCATTACCTCCCATCAACACCCAAAAAAACTTCTGCTATTTTCCACCTTATTTCTACTTTGCCTTGTGGTTGAAACTCACTAGCTGAGGCTGGCACAGCCACACCGCTGGTGCCATCTACAAAACACAATGGGGGAAATAGCACACACCACCAGTTTCTGCCCTCAGCCGCACCAAGCAGAATCCGAACCGCTTCATACCTGCCCGCTGGAACTACAACTGCCCCATAAGAACGTAATGGGAAATCGAACCAGCCAGTTTCAATTGTAGCAGAATAATCGTAACCATTTTCACGGATAACTTTTTTAGCTAGTTCCAATAACTCGTCCTGGTTATCAAAAACAACTTTTCTGGCATCTGCCGGATTAGTCATCTGACTCAATAGTGGAGTGAGATACGTTACTACTGCATCACGAACCTTTAGTTTCAGTCGCTGATCACCCGTACTATCACTGTTGGCTAAAATATGTAGCCTAATAAGCCCCTGCTGATTGACTACTTGTGCCCCAGCATGTGATTGCCTGAAAAAAAACAGCCAGCCGAAAACAACAAATATCATCAAAACCGCCGCAAATCCATACCAAACCTTGTTGCTCATAAAACCTCTCCCCTAAAAACATCATACGTATTTTCGCATATGTCCCAAAGCGGCTTTTTCCAGTCGAGATACCTGAGCCTGAGAAATGCCTATTTCTTCGGCAACCTCCATCTGGGTTTTACCTTCAAAAAAGCGCAATGTAAGAATATGCTTTTCTCGATCACTAAGTTTTCTTAGAGCCTCTTTAATTGTTACTCCCTCTAGCCAATTTAAATCTTGATTTCGCTCATCACTTATCTGATCCATCACATAAATAGGATCTCCGCCGTCATGATAAATAGGTTCAAACAAAGATATCGGTTCCTGAATAGCATCCAGCGCAAAAACAATTTCTTCGCGAGGTATCTTTAACTCATCCGCAATTTCCCCGACCGATGGTTCCCTGGAAAACCTATTCACAAGAGAATCACGTATTTGGAGTGCCTTATAAGCAACATCCCTCATTGACCGGCTTACTCTGATCGGATTATTATCCCGGAGATACCGTCTTATTTCACCGATAATCATTGGCACTGCATAAGTAGAAAACTTAACATTTTGCGAAAGATCAAAATTATCAATAGCCTTCATTAATCCGATACAGCCAACCTGAAACAAATCGTCGACATACTCGCCACGATTGTTGAACCGCTGAATTACACTTAATACCAGCCGTAGATTACCATAGATAAGCTGCTCACGCGCACAAAACTCACCATGTTGCATAACCTCAAATAACTCGCGCATTTTGCTAGCCGATAAAACCGGGAGTTTTGCTGTGTTAACGCCGCAAATTTCAACTTTATTTACTAGCACGACCGCCCCTCCCATCCACTTCCAACAATTTGAATTCCTATCAGAATTATTGCCACCAAGCGGGCCTTTTATACACCATAAAAAACAACCTGCTATCAGCATATAGACAACAAAACACCGTTTCTGCACCTTGCGGTGTAAAAACGGTGTTTGTATCTAGCCTAAGAACGAGACTCTGATACATGCTCTGCCTCTGGCTCATGAATAAACAAAGTCAATACAAAAGCAATAACCGGCAAAAAGGACAATACATCAAAGATTACCGGGAGACTATATGAATCAGCTACTTTGCCAAGCACAAGTACACCGAGTGTACCAAGACCAACACTAAACCCTAAATTAAGACCTGACGCCATCCCAACATTGCCCGGCATCATTTTTTGAATTAGCACTAAACTGCTGGTAAATGTAGCCGAAAGCAAAATGCTTGAAACCCCCAGAATCACAAACGGCCAGATTCCACTGGCAAAACGAAAAGTATACAGCAAAAATGCTAATGGTAAAACGGAATAAATCATGACTATTTTACTGCCATATTTATCACTCATAACCCCACCAACCATCGTACCTACCGCTCCGGCAGCCATATATACGGTAAGCAGCGAACTAGCATATAACGGACTGCCGCTTAAATACGATACGTAGTATAATGGTACAAAAGCGCTAATGCCAGAAGAAACTGTAGCCCGGGCGGCCACCATCCCCAGCAAAGCTAAAATTGACCAATTGATTGAAGCCCTAATCCGTTTTAAGCTACTAGTAGCGCTCACAGGTTCCTGCGGCAAACTAATGGCAACATAAACCAGCGATACACCACTTATTAAAAATGGTATTGCCAAGAAATAAAGCATTGTCCCAGCCCCGGCCGACACAAGAAAAGCCATAAACATTGTACCAATTGCTACCCCAATACTTCCCCAAACACTAAACAAACTAGCCCCCTTACCAATCGAACTACCGCTTAAACGATTAACCACCTTGGCGGCTTCCGGATGGAAACTGGCATTGCCCAAACCGCTAAGAGCGGTAAATAATAACACCATCTGATAATTTGGTACTAATAAAGAAGCTAATAGCGCCAGACCACATAATACACACCCAGCTGGCATAATCCAGGCTCTGGGAGTACGATCACTGTAATAGCCCAATATTGGCTGAGTAAGCGACGCAGTAATATTTTGCATCAACACAATAGCAGTTACTTCCGCATAGCTAAGACCTAATTTTGCTTTTAAAAAAGGCAATGCAACATATAATGCCCCTGGCGCTAAATCGGCAACTCCATGACCTATGGCTATCAGCCAAATTTGCTTAGGAACCGAGCGAATCATATCTAACATTGTTTATACCACCACCCTATCTCGGTATTATCCAATAAATACACCCCTAAAACAAGCTCAAACTATCAAGCAAAACACCGTTTCTGCGCCTTGCGGCATCGAAGCGGTGTTTTGCTTAAAATAATACCATTACATCTTATCGCTAATATTTCTCCCGTTGAATAACAAGCGAATAATATCTAACGCTTCAGCGGCATTCATAGTTTCGTTATAACCTAAGCGCTTAAATTCGTCCCAAACATTTTGTTGCGTTTTTAAGTCCATTTCCGTTATTTTTCCAATTTCAGCAGCAACTTTACTTATTTCCCGGCTATCCATCCAGGACATAATGTTGCTGCCACGTTCAAAACCAACTAATAACAAAAACGCCGCTGTTTTTTGTACTGGCGTCAAAATTTCGTTCCTCCTAATGCCTCCAGCGCAATCTTTACTACAACCTTGCGAACTTTACTCGGCCGGCTGTCAGCACAATTAGGCCGGTGTACATCCCAGGGGAAAAAAACCGCAAACATGCCTGGCAATAGTGTAAGTTCTGTTTCTTGAGTAATCTTACTAAAAAAGGCTACATCCCGGTCACTAAAACAATTTTCCTCTATTTCAGACTCAGGACTTAATGGAGCTACCCCAATTATCTCCCTGCCTGAAAAAACATATTGTATATCGACATATTTCTGATGAGCTTCCGGCCTGCGTTCTTCCATCGGTTGAGTCTGATATTCCGAAACTATTGCATATATTGCAGTACCTTGAATTTCATGCTGACCAAGCGCTAACTGACCAATATCAGTTTGAGCAAGAAAGTTTAATCCGAGTTTCAGCGCCTGCGGATATAACGCCAGCTCACTGTTTATATTTGATAAATATCCTGCAATCATTGTTCTACACCTGCTTCATTATTATTTTTTTGTACTGGCTATTCTATTTTTTAATTTTCTCCACCCACCCATCTAACTCCTTGCGCTAAACAATATTTTGAAAATACGCTCATTTTACCATTGTCTGTTATTAGTATCTAGTGCTATAATCGAATCATAAAATACATTAGGGAAGAGGTCTTAAATAATGATGTTTGATTTAAAAAGCGTACTTATTCCCGGAATGAATTTTGCGATTGAACGAATGCTTGATGAGTCTGATACCGCCGCCCATTATGGCAGCAGCAAGCTAGGACATTTAATTGCCTCGCCAGTTTATGTAGGAATAATGATTGATAGTGCAGTTAAGACTGTTGAAGATCGTTTACCCGAAGGATTGGTCTCGGTAGGTCGTTCTATGACCTTTACACATGATGCTCCTACAAGCTTGGGTATGAATCTCAGAATGACAGCTACATTAAAAGATATTGTTGGCGACCGGCTTTACTTTGATATTACCGCCTATGACGATTGTGGTGAAATTGGCCACGGTACCCACGAACGGGTTGTAGTCCATAAAGAAGCCCTGTTTAAACGGGCAAATCAACGTCTTTTGCATACTACTACTCCATAGCATTGGCAAATTCACACCAATATAAAATAGCCACAGCTACCCAATATCACATATGGTAACTGTGGTTATTTTATATTTGCAAAAACTTTTAAGCAACCACTCGTTCTTCGCTAGACACCACTAATTTCCAACGATCATCACCAGAAAAATCAACCAGTTTCTGTTGTTCAAGCGCGTCTCTCATCACATCACGCATTTGAATTCTAGTTTCGGTAATATTTTTACCCTGTTTAAACACGGTAAAGCCATCGCCGCCGGCAGCCATAAAATCATTGATCACTACTTTATATGTTTTATCAGGTATAAGCGGCGTCCCGTCAGGCAAAGTAACTGCTATGATCTTCCATCCCTGAGCTGCCTCACTATAAACTACTTTTATTCCTGAATATTGTACCATCCCCAGCTTCTTATTCCTGATAGCATAATCCAACACCGCTGTAACCTGTTGTCCCGTCATGTCTACTGTAACTAACGTGTTTTCAAATGGCATTACCTCATAAAGCTTACCTAGTGTAATATTTCCAGCATCAATGCCTGTACGCAATCCACCGGCATTTTCAAAAGCAATATCTGCACCTGCCTTCTGGCGCATAGCATCTGTCACCCATTGTCCCAGGACCGTTTCTGTCGATGCTACCATATCATGACTAAGTCCATAGACACTTTTACCCAAAACCGAATTTTTCACCGGAGCAATTTCTTTTTCCGCCACCGTTAATATTTCCTGTACTTTAGCGTCGGCAGTTAAACCGGGATATGGCAGACTAATTACCCCAACACCTGAATCAACTACTTTCCGGCTATGTCTATCCACAACCAATTCAACTTTGCCAACGTCCCGTCCATTATAATAAGCTTCTACTACGGGAATACCATTTACTTTTCCACTTACAATTTGATGTGAGTGCCCTGCTACAACAGCATCAATACCTTTTGCCTCTAACGCCAATTTAGACGCTTCACCAGAAATATTGCCAGCTTGATCCATCCATGCACCCAGATGTGATAACACTACAATGATATCGGCCCCTCGCTTTTTTAATTGCGGTACAAGTGCATTAACGATTTTGGCCGGATCTTCAAAACTATAATCAGCTGTAATTTTGGGATCAGCCTTAAAAGCGGTTTCCGGAGTAGCAATACCAATTATCGCAATTTTCACGTCTTTACAGTCTACCATCACATACTGCTTAAGAAAATCAACCGGTTTACCAGTCTTACGGTCAATAATATTCGCACAAACATAAGGAAAATTCGCCTGAGCCATCCGCGCTTTTAATACATCAAGTCCCCAATCAAACTCATGATTACCAAGTGTCATGGCCGTGAACCGAGCATAATTCATAACCTCAACAACTGATTTTCCATAAAGCAAATTGGAATCAATCGACCCCTGAAACATATCACCAGCACTTAACAAAATAGTACCATCAGCGTCCCTATTTATCGTTTCATTGATAACTTCAACCAGTTTAGCAGCCCCTGGATTTTTCCCGGTTTCCGCCAACGCACCATGAAAATCATTAACCGTTAATATTTCCAACTTAACAAGACCATTTTCATCACTAGTCTGGGCAGCCAGAGTGTTCCCCACTAAAATCAACATACTTATTGCTATCATTAGAAGCACACGCCAAGAGTATGGTTTTATCGTTGTTCGCATAATCATTCGTTCACTCCTATCCCCAGTCTTTTACTATCTCAAAATATAACATATACCTTGAACTATATCTAGATTTTAATTAAAGATTAACCCCGTTAGTCTTTAATTAGACTACAGGAGTCAATTATGGCTTACATTGTCTTTATTGTATAAATGTTGTATTATTGCTGTAAACATAAAAAATATACTACTTATGATAGAATGGAGAAATGTATGCTAATTAGACAAAAAGCTGTTATATGCCTTCTTTTAGCCGCTCTCTTATGGAGCACCGGCGGAGTTTTAATAAAGTTAGTTGATTGGCATCCTATGGCCTTAGCCGGAGCTCGTAGTTTAATTGCTGCGGCAATAATCCGGCTGGCTTTTCGTAACCAACCTCTCGCTTGTTCAAAGGAGCAATGGATTGGCGCCGCCGCGTATTGCAGTTGTACTAGTTTATTTGTTATCTCCACTAAATTGACCACTGCCGCAAATGCGATTTTATTACAATATACCGCCCCCATATTTGTCGCGTTTTTTGCCGGCTGGCTGTTAAAAGAGAAAGCGACACGCCGTGATTGGCTGACTATTGTTTTTGTCCTGGCCGGTATGGCTTTTTTCTTTTTCGATAAGGTAACCACCGGAGGTATGCTGGGAAATATTACATCCGTTTTAGCAGGAATAAGCTTTGCCCTATTTATTGTTTGTATGCGTATGCAAAAAGGGGCTTCACCATATGGTTCAGTGTTGCTTGGCAATATTTTAACTTTTCTCATCAGTCTTCCCTTTTGGTCCGACATTTCTTTATCCGTTACCAACCTACTTGGCATTACATTATTAGGCATATTTCAACTAGGACTGGCTTATGTGCTATATACTCGTGCCATCAGCCATGTTCCAGCCTTAAAAGCTACTCTTATCACTTCAATTGAGCCTATTTTAAATCCAATCTGGGTAGTCCTCTTGGTGGGCGAACGTCCTGGCTTTTATTCGCTGATTGGCGGAACAATTGTGCTTAGTGCTTTATTCACCCGCTACTGGGCCGATTATAAAGAACAATCGTAGAACCATCCCTTTATTAATTTAAGCCTAGAGAGAAAAATAGTAAAAAAGTACCAAGTAGCAATATACTTCCCTATACTTTTATATTAATTTTCTCTATATTCAAAAAAGTTAAAACATTCACAGGATAGGTAAAAGCAATAGTACTATTAGAAAAATACAGCTACATTTAACTATAAAAATGATGTAGTATCTTAATAAGAGTTACTGTTTTCACGGATTTAGTATAATACACAAGCTTAAATAGAATAACACATATATTGATTAAGAAATGATTATTTTGTAGAATGTGAATAATCACAATAGTATTCATAATTTTATTAACTTGTAGTTTTATTGCCGTGATTACTAATGTCGTAGACTTTAAATTGTTTGCTTTTAAATTGCGCAAAAATTTCGTTAAATACGGCAGTTTTTAATTTAAGTTGCTAATAACTAAAATTAGCAAGGAAAGGGTGAATAATTATGCATAAAGAGTTAACCAACGAACAGGTACTCAAAATTATCAAAGCAAACGGAAACTCTAAAGAACGGTTGCTTTCCATTTTACTCGAAATCCAAAAAGCTTCCGGCCATAATTCCGTTGATGAAGCCTGGGCAAAAATTGTTGCCCAAGAACTACACCTTCCTTTAACCAAGGTATATAATGTATTAACTTTTTATGCAATGTTTTCAACCAAACATCGCGGAAAGTATGTTATTGAAATCTGCAAGAGTACCCCTTGCAAAGTAACAAAATCTGATGAAATTGTGCAAATGTTCGAAGAAGAATTAGGCATTAACATTAGTGAAACTACACCGGATAACCTCTTCACCTTAATGCATACAGGTTGTGTTGGCGCTTGTGATATTGGTCCGGTAGCCAAAATCGGGGAAAGAATATATGGTAATTTAACCAAAGAGAAAATTTCCAATATTGTTTCCTTATATAGAAAAGGAGATACAAATGGCATTAACCAAGCAGCTAATTTCTAAGAACTGCGGCAAAATAAAACCGGAATCTATAGACGGCTACATCCAATCCGGCGGCTATGAAGGCTTAAAGAAAGCTTTGACTATGCAACCTAAAGAAATAATTGCTGAAGTAAAAGCAGCTAAGCTGTTAGGTCGTGGCGGTGCTGCTTATCCAGTTGGCGCCAAGTGGGAACATTTATTGGAGATTCCCCATTCGCCAAAATTCATTGTCTGCAACGCTGATGAAGGGGAACCGGGTACTTTTAAAGATAAAATATTGTTAAGTCAAGATCCTTTGCGGGTCATTGAAGGTATGACCATTGCCGCTCATGTATTTGGCTCTCATGACGCTTATATTTATATTCGCGGCGAATATCTTGCTATCCAAAAGGTATTCCAGCAAGCCATTGACAACGCCATTGCTGAAGGCTATCTGGGTAACCGCATTTTAGGCACTGACTTTACCTTTAACATTCATATAACCTCTGGCGCTGGTGCATATGTTTGCGGCGAAAACTCTGCTTTATTAAATTCCATTGAGGGAAAACCTGGCTATCCTCGCATCAAGCCGCCTCATTTAGCTGAAGTAGGATTATTTTCCATGCCAACCTTAGTTAATAATGTTGAATCTTTTGCAACGATTCCAACGATTGTGTTGGATGGCGGTAACCAATACGCGAATTATGGAACCGCCGACAGCGGCGGAACTAAATTAATTTGCTTATCCGGTCTAGTTGTAAATCAAGGCGTTTATGAAATTCCTTTTGGCATAACTTTACGAGACATTATTTACAATCCGGAAATTGGCGGAGGAATAGCGAACGGCAAAAAATTGAAATTTTTCCATCTAGGCGGGCAATCCGGTCCTTGCGGAATACCTGAACAGTTAGATACGCCTTATTGCTATGCCGCACTAAGATCTGCGGGGTTAAGTGTTGGCTCCGGGGCCGTCGTTATTCTGGATGAATCAGTCTGTGTTGTTGATTATCTCAAAGGTGTGACTGAATTTTTTATCCACGAATCATGCGGCAAATGCACCCCTTGCCGCGAGGGTAATCAAAAAGTATATGCTATACTTTGCAAATTATCAGACGGTACAGCTACCACTCAAGATTTTAAACTCCTGAAGCGTTTAATCACTACCATGACAGCCGCTTCTTTTTGCGGGCTTGGCCAATCAGCTACTATAGCCCTCGCCACTTGCCTAAAACACTTTTCAGCCGAAATTGAGGACCATCTCCACAAAAAATGTCCCGCTGGAGTTTGTTTCCAAGAACAGGAGCGTGCAGCCATATGAGTCACTACCAACCTGATCCCACCAAAAGCGTAACCCTAACCATTGACGGCATTTCTGTAACTGTCCCAGAAGGCACATCAATTCTTGAGGCTGCAAAACAAATTGGCATTAACATCCCGATTCTTTGCCACCATCCTGACCTTAGAGTTAGAGCCAACTGTCGTATTTGCATAGTAACGGCCAAAGGCCAACGGAAGTTTAAAACGGCCTGCAGTACTGAAGTATGGTCAGGTGCTGAAATTCTTACCAACAGCACCGCAATTAGAGATGCCAGAAAAACGGTATTGGAACTCATTCTTGCGGAACATCCGCAGGAATGTCTGCAATGTATCCGAAATGGCAGCTGCGAATTGCAAAAGCTGGCGAAGGATTTTGGCATTCAAGAAATTCCTTTTACCCCTTCGCCCCTGGTTGGCGAACTGCCAATTGATGATGCGCACCCGGCAATTGTGCGAAACCCGAATAAATGCGTGAAATGCGGTCGTTGTGTTGAGGTTTGTCAGGAAATACAAACCGTCAGAGCTATCAATACGGCACACCGGTCCCAGCATTATGAAATCTCTACAGCATTTGAAAAAAATCTGGCTGAAACGCCTTGCGTATCCTGCGGACAATGCGTAGCCGTGTGTCCGGTTGGCGCTTTGTATGAACATGATGATACCGCCAAAGTATGGGCAGCGCTGGATAATCACGACTTGCATGTTGTCGTGCAAACAGCACCGGCAGTACGGGTGGCACTTGGTGAAGAATTCGGTATGGACTCTGGTAATATTTTCACCGGTAAAATGGTTGCCGGTCTCCGGCGATTAGGTTTTGCTAAAGTATTTGACACCGACTTTTCCGCTGATGTCACTATTATGGAAGAAGGCCATGAATTATTGGAGCGGATAAATAATAATGGTCCCTTGCCATTAATTACCTCTTGCTGTCCTGGCTGGGTAAATTTCGCCGAAAAGCTTTATCCTGAATTATTACCACACGTTTCTAGTTGTAAATCACCTCAGCAAATGTTTGGGGCCTTGGCAAAAACCTATTACGCCCAAACCTCAGGCATTTCTCCCGAGAAAATTTTTGTTGTTTCAATCATGCCTTGCACCGCTAAGAAATACGAATGCGCTCGTCCAGAAATGAACGATAGCGGTTACCAGGATGTTGATGTCGTATTAACAACCCGGGAACTAGCCAAAATGCTAAAACAAGCTAATATTAACTTTAACAGTTTACCGGAAGAATCATTTGATGAGCCCTTAGGAATTTCTACTGGTGCGGCGGTTATTTTTGGTACTTCAGGGGGAGTAATGGAAGCTGCTTTGCGAACAGTCTATGAAGTTGTAACGGAAAAACCTCTAGGCAAGCTTGATTTTGATAATGTAAGAGGACTTACCGGTATTAAAGAAGCAACCGTTGATCTTGATGGTACAACAGTTAAAGTGGCTATCGCCAATGGTCTGGGTAATGCCAGAATTCTATTAGAAAAAATTAAATCCGGACAAGCTGATTATCAGTTTGTGGAAATTATGGCCTGTCCTGGCGGTTGTATTGGCGGTGGCGGACAGCCCCATGGCACAACAACCGTAACTAAACAAGGCCGGATGAGTGCCATGTACCAAGCAGATAAGAATTCAGCCCTTCGCCAATCTCATAAAAACCCGGCAATAATCTCCTTGTATAAAGACTTTCTTGCACAGCCCCTTGGGCATAAATCACATAAATTACTGCACACCCAGTATAAAACAATAAAGTGATTATCACCAAAAGAACAGCAGTTAATGGCTATCAGCCATTAACTGCTGTCCTTTTTTGCCAAGGCGTAACTAAACTATTAACCCTTACTGCCCTCAGCATCGATGGTTATATAATTAAGAAGTAAGTCAAGCGTCGCCAAAATCGAATCAATGTGCGTCCGCTCATAGGCATGAGACGCAAATACCCCCGGCCCTACAAGAGCTGTCTTCACATCCCAGCCGGAGCGAAGCACTGTTGAAGCATCCGAGCTATAATGACCATATATATCGGACTTATACGAAATATTATGTCGTTTGCAAGTCTGCACTAAACTTTTTCTCAACTCATAATCATAAGGGCCGGAAGAATCTTTAGCACAGATGCAAACGCTATACTCCGATGAATTTTGTCCTACCCCAGGCGCCCCCATATCAACTGCAATAAACTCTTTTGTTTTGCAAGGTATACGCGCATTTGCCCCATAGCCGACTTCTTCATAATTACTTATATAAAAATTCGTAGTACAAGCCAGCTTCAGTTTATTTTCCGAAATGTATTTTATGGCATATAACAATATCGCGACACTGGCCTTGTCATCCAAATATCTGCTTTTAATAAATCCATTTTCAGTTATAGCCGTGCGCGGATCAATACAGATATAGTCCCCTACATCTATTCCCAATTTTTCAACATCCTGCGACGAAAAAATCTTTTCATCAAGAATTACTTCCATATTTTCGGGCACGCGCTTAAGATTCCTGGCCTCATCTCCACTGATATGGACTGAAGGCTTTATTGTTTGAATCGTACCCGAATATGATTTTCCATCAGCAGTATCAATCCTGCAGTTTTCCCCTTCCACACATGACATCATGTACCCTCCGATCGGTACCAGGGAAAGTGTACCACTCGGCTTGATAGCTTTAACCATCGCCCCGAGCGTATCCGCATGCGCCGAAAGTGTCCGCTGATAATCATCATTTTCGCCTTTAATCGTTGCTATTATCGCTCCTTTATTGGTAGTACAATACGGCACATTAAGCTTATCTAATTCCTGCATCAAATAACCCATTACGTCTTTGGTATATCCAGACGGACTTGATATTACCAATATTTCTTTTAAGTATGAAAATATTTCTCGTTTACTATACTCCAAATTAACTACCTCCGCTGCATTTTTACATATTAAGGAATAAATTACGACAAAAGTTAGTGCATTGTTATAACTATATTTACCATAAAATTAATCAATCCTGCCATCCCTGCGCAAACTTTAACCAAAGATTTACTATTGGCTCCCTTATTCTATCATATATGAAATTCTTTATGATTCCAAGGTTATACTAATGCGGAGCATTTCTAGTTGCCTCTAGACAAGGAGGAATATTTTGTCAATAAAAAAATTGTTCTACAGTTTTATAGCCTGCATAGGTTCGGGAACCATTGGCGCATTATTTACAGCACAGTCGATTGACAATTGGTTTAAGTTTCTAAATAAACCTTTTTTTTCGCCACCAAATTGGGTTTTCGGGCCGGTTTGGACAATTCTCTATATAATGATGGGAATTTCATTGTATATTGTCTGGACTACCAATCGCCATGTAAGCAAATTAACTTATGCATTCTTTGGCACCCAGTTGGCTCTTAACACTGTCTGGTCAGCCGTTTTTTTCGGTCTGCGATCAATTAGCGGCGGATTAATGATTATTATCGGTCTGTGGCTGGCAATTGCGGCGACAATCCGAAAGTTTCACCAAGTGTCAAAGCTAGCATCATGGCTGCTAGCACCATATCTAGTCTGGGTTTCATTTGCGATAGTGTTAAATTATAGCCTTTACCGATTAAATAAATAACCAACAATCATCTTAGACCTACTAAGAATAGTCGTAAAATAAAATCCAACAGCAAACCTAACCTTGAATTGCTGTTGTATTTTATTTTACGACTTTGTAGCCTTTAATGTTATTTAATATAAGCTTTCAATATTAAGCCTTTCAATTGATCGCCTAAATTGAAAATCGAAATGCAACCCTTTCGATTTCGAATAAGTTCTTTTCGCAGTAAAATTCATAGAAGCAAGACGGTTGCGTCTTGTCTTACAAAAGATTGGCGATAAGCCAGTCTTTTTTGTTTGCAAGCCATTTCATCGCCATATATCCTGGATAGGTTGGCGGCAGAATGGAGTTGTAATTATGTCAAATTTTTTTACATATGAAGAAAGACTAAGCCTTCAGAAATACCTAAAAGAAAGTCGCTCGTTTAAAGAAATTAGCCGTCTACTGGGGAAGAACTCGACAACGATTTCCAGAGAGGTTCGAAAGTACCTATCTGAAGTTGCAACGGGTTATCCTGGT
>Ga0316604_10000246_pt1 | contig 78885 bp, 72 predicted proteins | sample OWC_soil_day20_C_FD_207650 | JGI IMG/M metagenome (GOLD analysis project Ga0316604, IMG submission 207650) | Wetland soil microbial communities from Old Woman Creek delta, Ohio, United States - OWC_soil_day20_CT | ecosystem: Environmental > Terrestrial > Soil > Wetlands | place: USA: Ohio... | reverse complement strand
AATCTTTGATTTCGCGAAGCCGAAGTTTCCCTTTAGGGTTTCGAGTGTTATAGCCTGTTGATCCCCGACCTAAGAGGGCGGGGTCCCTGTGCCCTGTGGGTATTACAGGCTGTTAACGAGATAAACAACTTTAACTGGTTGTTGCTATATTTTCGGCATCCAAATTGTTTTTCCTGCTTGGTTTCAACTAGGTACAGACAACGATGAATTTATCGCTGTCAAGATGAAGACAGCGAACCCCGCATCGGTAAAAAGAATTATTTTTGCACCGACACAGGAACGAAATGGAAACTGTCGACATCCACCAACCCCATATCGGTCAGTTTTAACAACGGGATCACCGGTAAACTCAAAAAGCTCAGTGTCATAAACGGATCATAATCCTGTTTAACACCTAACCCTCTGGCTGCCTTGTGAAGCTTGGCCAACGTTTCCTGAACCCAGACAATATCCTGCTCCGCCATTAAACCTGCTATCGGCAGAGGAAGAGATCCTAACACTTTCCCTTTATTGACAATAATAATTCCGCCCTGCATTGTTTGAATTTCTTTAACAGCCAATAACATATCATCGTCATTAGCGCCAACAACAACGATATTATGCGAATCGTGCGCAACCGTGGAAGCGATGGCGCCGCTGGATAAGCCCAAGCCTTTCACCAGGCCAACGCCGACATTCCCACTGCCATGGTGTCTCTCAATAACAGCCAACTTCAAAATATCATCAGCCGCGCTCGCAATATATTCGCCATCCAGCACAGGAACAGGCAACTCCAAGGATTGGGTTACCAATTCTTTCGGTACCAATCCAATCACCCGTGCAATGGGTGAAGCCGCTTTGATTCTTAACTTTTCTTTAGCCAATGAACCTAACCGCAGCGAATCTCTCACCGCTTTGTCATCTACTGGAAAATTCACAAACAACGGCTTCCCGTCTTGGGCCACTAACTTGCCATCTTTGAAAACCATTGCCGGTTTCCAATTTTCCAGATTATCAAACACCAGAAGGTCTGCTCTATAACCAGGAGCAATGGCGCCCAAATTCTGTATTCCCAAGTATTGCGCTGCATTAATCGTTGCCATTTGCAATACCCATGCGATATCGGTTCCGGCCGCCACCGCCAATCGGACAAGGTGGTTGATATGCCCCTGTTCAATCAGGTCATGCGGATGGCGGTCATCAGTAGCAAACAGGCAACGCCGCACCGTATACTGGTCGACAGCAGGCAACAGGTTAACCAGGTTTTTCGCAGCTGATCCTTCCCTCAGCATCAGCCACATCCCCTGCGCGAGTCGTTCCCGAGCCTCAGCAGTGGTAGTACATTCGTGATCTGAACGGATGCCCGCGGCAATATAGGCGGTCAATTCCTTGCCGCTGAGTCCAGGCGCATGGCCATCAATCGGTTGGCCTGCGAATAAAGCGATTTTTTCCATCACTTCTGGCTGGTTGTTCAGGACACCCGGATAATTCATCATCTCCCCTAAACCAAGAACCCTTGGATGGTTTATAAATTTACCTAAATCCATCGCCGTCAGTTCGGCGCCGGAAGTCTCTAAACCGGTTGCCGGCACGCAGGCAGGGAGCATAAAATACACATTCAACGGCAGTTGTTCGGTGGCCCGCAGCATATATCGAATTCCTTCAACTCCGGCCACATTCGCGATTTCATGCGGGTCGGCAATCACGGTTGTTGTGCCGCAGGGAACTACAGCAGAGGCAAATTGTGAAGGACTCACCATCGAGCTTTCGATATGCACATGTCCGTCAACAAAACCCGGCGTCATAACCTTTCCTGATAAATCGATCTCTTTATCCCCACTGTAGCTTCCAATTCCGGCAATGCGGCCATCAAACACGGCTACATCGCCGACAGTAAAGTTTCCCGTAAATACATTGAACAACTTGACATTTCTCAACACCAAATCAGCCGGGCAGCGCCCCAAAGCAATATCGATTATGCTTCGAATAAGGATCTCCCCCTCTCCTCTAGCAGGTCACCCTGCTGCCGAAAACCTTTTCCCAAATCAGTGGAGTCGCATGTAGAAGTTAATTGCAAACCCTAAGCTGATCAGCCACATGATCAAACTTACCTCTTTGCTTTTACCGGTTAACACTTTAAGCAGCGTGTAACTGATGAAGCCAAACGCAAAACCGTTTGCAATGCTGGAAGTCAACGGCATCATAATAATCGTCATAAAAGCGGGGAACCCTTCCGTTAAATCGGCAAATTTAACATGAACGACTTCCATCATCATCAGCGCGCCAACCAAAATCAACGCCGGCGCCGTCGCAAACGCCGGTACAATTCCGACCAATGGCGCAAAGGCCAGGGACACTACGAATAAAACCGCTACTGTCAAGCCGGTCAAGCCGGTTTTACCACCTTCCGCAATCCCGGCAGCGCTTTCAATATAAGAAGTTACCGTGGACGTTCCGAAAAGCGCGCTGCACATCGTCCCAATTGCGTCGGTCGTTAATGCTCTATCCAGGTTCTCAATCTCACCTTTGTCATTCATTAATTTTGCTTTCCGGGTAAGACCGATCAACGTTCCCATGTTATCAAACAATTCAACAATCGTGAACGTAAAGATGATCGAAACCAGACCGTACTCCAACGCGCCTCGTATATCCAACTGCAAGAAAGTTGGTCCCATGCTGGGGAAAGATAAACTGACAATATCGCCAATGCCTTTTGGAACCGCAACCATCCCGAAAATCATGCCCAGTACAGTCGTAGCAATAATGCCGATCAAGATCGAACCTTTCACATTGCGATACATTAATGCTACCGTAATGATTAACCCGATACACGCCAAAAGAGGTTCGCCCTTGGTCAGATGGCCCAAGCTCACGAATGTGGCTTTATCGGCTACAATAATTCCGGCTCCTTTTAAACCGATGAACGCAATAAACAACCCAATACCTACACCAATGGCCGATTTTAAATTCATAGGCACGGCTTTGATAATGGCTTGCCGGACACCGCCAAAAGTCAATAGCAAAAACACGACGCCGGAAATGAACACCCCGCCAAGCGCCACCTGCCACGGCAATTTTAAAACACCGACCACATAGTAGGCAAAAAATGCATTTAACCCCATACCAGGAGCTACTGCGATCGGAAAGTTAGCCCAGACCGACATCAACATCGTCGTTAACGCAGTCGCCCATATGGTCGAAGCAATGGCGGCCTCTTTGGGAATACCTGCATCCGCAAGAATATTTGGGTTAACAAAAATAATATAGGCAAGCGTAACAAACGTCGTAACACCTGCAATAATTTCTGTTTTAACATTCGTCTTTTTTTCACTCAGCTTAAAAATATTCTCCAATATTCCATTGCTCACTGCAGCTTGTTTCATAAACTCCAAGTCCCCTCCCTAAAAGTTGGTAAAATTATATCATTTTATATTTTAACCTAAAAATCCTTTAAAGTCATTTATTAATATAAAACTTTTTCTTTCACCCAGCCCGCAATAGGGAATCTGTTAAAAACGAAAAATTAGCGAAAGCCTTCCATCCATGGAAGGACTCCGTTTGTAAAATAAATGTTAGGCAATTTTTCGCCATATTTTTCATAATCGCCCCTAATTATGGGATATTTATTTATGCCAGCGCTGACACAATGGCAATAAACATTGATACAGCCTGATGAAAACCGTTCTTCTTGCAGGAATAATACAATCCAGGGAGAACTTAACTATCATTATGGCAACGAAAATAATTACCATCAACTTAGAACAAGGCATGCCGACCGTTGAGCAGGCAATCCGAAGGCTAACCGGAGAATTAGTCCGGGCCCGCGCCCATGGAGCAAAAGTAATCAAACTTATTCATGGCTATGGCTCGACAGGCGTCGGTGGCAAACTGAGGATCGGCATCCGGGCCGAACTTGCCAGCCGTAAAAGACGCGGCGAGATCAAAGAAACAGTGTCTGGGGAAAACTGGAGCATCTTTGATGAAGGCGCCCGCCGTATTCTCGATGCGCATCCTGACCTTAACCGGGACAAAGATTTCGAACGCGGCAATGCCGGGATCACAATTATTCTATTATAAACTGCTTAACTCCTTGAGTCCGGCCAACATCGTATCTACAACAATTTTCATTCACACGCTTTGTTGCCCATCCTGTTCTGAAACCCAAAAGAAAAATGGCTTGCGCCAACGTTCGAAGAAACGCAGCGCAAGCCATTTTTTACTTTCCTTTTATTATTCTTACCAGCTTCGCGAAGACAGAAATTTCGCTAATCTTCCATTGCCCATTTTCATAGAACCAAACTTTCTTTGCTTGTTCTGCCTGTTTTGCCTTCTTGCCATTAATCCATTCGCCTTCGTAAACAATACCGTCCTTATCTAGGAAGTAAATGATTTCCAATAATTTAGTTTTTCATCTGTCCTTAAAAAACATTGTTTCTTTGCATTATATCCGCCCAGCAAGCAGACATCCTTACTTTTCGACAGCTTCCTGCCATTTCATCATTCCTCCGGCGACACTATATGTATTAACATATCCGTATTTTTGAAGAATTACGTTTGCTTTTGCACTACGATTGCCGCTTCTGCAAATCAAAAAGACTCTCTTGTCTTTCGTCACCTCATCCTGCCTTTTTTCCAATTCAGCCAATGGGATGAGAATAGCGCCAGGAACATGACCTTCTTGATATTCCTCCGGAGTGCGAACATCAATAAAAACAACTTCTTTATTTCGCCAAGCCTCCATGGCTTCGTCTATTGAGACCTGTTGCGCAACCGGATCAGCCGATTGGTCAAAAATATTTGCAGACGAGATAACACTTGAAGTACAACTCAACAAGAAAAAAAACAGTACCGCAACCGTACATGTTGCCATTATTACGTATCGATATCGATCTTTCACAATTTTCCCTCTTTCAAATAAAAATTTTAATACCCGCCAATTCAATTCCCGCATATCTATGCGTTCAGGTGCTACTTTATCATTTGGTTAAACAGGATAAGGACTGTTACAGCTTTCCATACTTTTTATAAAATTCCTGCAAAATTATTGTATTTTGCATATTTGCCGGTTAACGATCAATGGTTCTTGTATCGATCGTCATAAATCATCACACTGAATACCACCATCTTATTATAACTGTTTTTAATTCATAACAGGCCGTGTGGAAAAACACTGCTGCAAAAATCAAACTCCGGACATGCAAAAACCCCTTCAGCAGCAAATTGTATGCGTTAATCATACTTCTTGCCTGCTGAAGGGGTTGCATATCATTATTATATTTTATGACGCTAATGAATTGGAGGCATCCGCTTTTGGCGGCAATTTAACCAAAGATACAACGAGTGCGGTAAAGACCAAGGCTCCACCCATAAAGACGAACGCAGCATTATAACCGGACATACCCACCAAATAACCGATGATAATCGGCGATAAGATACCGCCAATACTGCCGCCCGCGTTCATCACACCGGTCGCCATACCCACATAACTGCGTTTTACCGACTCCATTGGCATAGCCCACAAGGGACCAAACGCCAACCCTACTAGAAACCCTGTACAAACCAGGAGACCCATAGCAACGCCTTCCGTCGGCGCTGCAACCACACCGTAAAGAACCGGCCCTGCGGCTAAATTTACAATGATGGCCTGCATTTTCCGTTTGCCGCCAAATACCTTATCGGAAAGCCAGCCGCCAAACGGTTGGGCAATACCCAGCGCCAAGAACGGCAAGCCGGAGAAGATGCCCATTTTCACCAGTTCGAAACCACGCGCTTTTACCAAATAACTGGGCAGCCAGGACAATAATCCGAAGAACGCGCACATAAAACCGAAATAAGTAAGCGCCAGCAAACAAATATTCCGGTTTTTCAACACACTCATCAGTCCTACACTGGTATCGTTGGAAGAGACTGACGCAATCTCTACTTGTCCGCTTTTTATGTAATTGAGTTCTTCCTTTGTAATATTGGGATCCTCTTCCGGAGAATTTTTTACGAAGAAGTACAGTAACGGAAGAATGACAAAGCCCAATCCGCCAAAAATGTAGAACAGTGCATGCCAGCCCCACAGACCGATAATCGCTACGGCGATGGACGGTGCAATCGCCGGCCCAAAGGAACAGGCAGAAGTGAAGATCGCATTAGCCGTTGCCCGCTCCTGGTTGGGGAACCAGTTGCTGTTTAATTTGAAAGCACATGGCGGCTGAAGCCCTTCACCAATGCCAAACAGCACACGGACAATAAAGAATTGAGAAAATGACCGCGCTACACCGGTAGCCATTGTCATGATCGACCACCAAATTAAAGCAACAAACAACACCTTCTTCGGTCCAACCTTATCGCTCAAATAGCCGCCTGGTATTTGGAATAGGGTATACGATATAAAGAAAGCACTAAATAAATAACCAATTTGTTCCGGAGATAAGGAGAATTCCTTGGATATTAAAGGCATCGCGACCGATAAATTGACCCGATCGAGGAACGCCACGAAAAATACGATCCAAGACACCGCGAGGACTACCCAACGTTTTTTCATCTATCTTCCCTCCTGTAGACTTTTGCCAAATACTAATTTCCGATCATAATATTAAGAATTTCTACATCGGTGGCTTTCATGCCATAACAGCCCATCCGTCCAATATTTTGAATTGTCTGTTCGTAATCCTTTTCCACAAGCCCCTCGCCAAAAGGAAACACCAAGCCGCGTTTTGCCATTTCATAACCCATAATTCCCGCATCTACAGCACTGGAAATCTTCGCTGCGCAAGAAGCCTTCGCTCCATCACATACAATGCCGCCCACCGTACCCAAAGAATTGATAAGGGTCTTTCCAATCACATCATAATCTGCGCCATTCAAATATGCAATACCACAAGCTGCGGCCGCTCCGGCCGATACGGCGCCGCAATACGCGGACAAGTTTCCAATGTAGCGTTTCTGATGAAGTGACAGAAGGTTTGTCAGAACAAGCGCTCTGTACAGAGTATCCTCATCCGCGCCCATTTCTTCAGCATAAACGACAACCGGCATCGTACAAGTTATTCCCTGATTGCCGCTTCCGGAGTTGATCACTACCGGCATTGCGCAGCCATTCATTCTCGCATCGGAACCTGCCGCCGCTGCCGCCCTCGCCTTAATTCTCACATCATCACTGCCAAATTGCAGGAAAGTCTGTCCGACTCGAGCACCCCAGTTATTCGTCAAACCTTCTTTTGATATTGCGGAGTTATACTCAATCTGTCTGCCGATAATGTCTCTTACCTCATCCAAATTTACTTCATTCGCAAAATCGAGTATGGACTCGATATTGAGCTTTGACTTATCGCCAAACACCTGGGTTTCGATATCAGACTGTTCAAACAGCAACTGGCCATTTTTTTCTATTCTGGCTATGTGGTTGTGTTTGGTCCTAACTTCTACAGCAGCCGTTTCCGGTCCGACCGTCAACTCGGCGCGGATAAAAAGGTTTTCTTGTTCTTCTTCCAGCTCACATCTGCAGATTCCCTGACTGCACAGTTCTTTTGCCTTATCGATATCTTCCGGCTTTACCTGGCTGATTACCTCAAGTTCCAGTTCCGGTTTCCCGGCAATAGCGCCTAAAACAGCGGCCGCTTCCACACCCTTTTGTCCGCCGGAATTCGGCACAACAACGCCCTTCACATTTTTAATAATATTGCCGCTGCAGCGAATTAACATCCGCTCCGGGACCTGTCCGAGCACCTCTCTTGCCTTTGCGGCTGTGAACGCAATGGCAATCGGTTCCGTGCAGCCCATAGCAGGAATTAATTCTCCCTTTAGTATTGCAATATAATTATCATATTGAATCTTATCCATGAAAGCGTTCTCCTTGTTTACTGATTAATTACTTGCCTTGTTTGAAATAGCTCATCTGGCAGGTCTTAAATCCGTTGGCAATGGTATCGCCCAAATGGAATTCGTATCCCATGGCCGCAGCAATACCTCTGTCGCCGTCCATAGCCATGTCGCATAATTTTTCGCAGGTTGCATCATCAAAACCTAAATCCTGCCAAGCCTTCAGCAGCGGGCAATGATGAAACGCCAGATCCACTCTGTCCTCGGTTTTAGTTATAAATTCAATTTCAAACGTCTTCGCTACATTCGGATTCAGAAAAGTCTCGGCAAAACAGGCAACGCTTTCCGGGTCCTGACATTGAGATTTGATTGCAGCGGCTTGAACCTTAGCTGTTTCTGCAACTGCTTCACGAATGAATTTTTCCGTTTCTTCTGCCTTGCCTGCTTCTCTGGCCTTTGTGTACGTTAAACCGGTCCACGTTGCGCGATGTCCAATAGCGCCTCTCTGAATGTCTACTACGGAGTCTCCTTTAATGCTGATTTTGTTGTCGATCATGTTCTTGTCTCCTTTATTTCTTTATTTACTGATAAAAATTCACCATTTCTTACTTTTCCAGGGTTCCATCCGTCAAATAGTACGCGCTCCGATGAATCACCCTTTTATTTGCCAGCAACTGATATGATCACATTTATTCCCAAATCACCTCATTTTAATCAGTGTTTCCAGAACTTTTACTATAATAAAATCTGTTGCTTTACTTGTTCTGATCATATCACGATAAAAATATTTCGTCAATACTTTTTTGATTTTTTCGATAATCCACATATTTTATCATATTTTACTGCAAAAACATTACTAAATAAGCGATTTTTGCTTTTTGTGATATGATCAGCGTTCATGTTTTTTCTATATTCTATTGGATTTCCGCTCCATCTATGTTGACTCGCCATTTTTTTCAAGATATAATATACATAAAAATGCTAATATTGAGGTATTCTATGAACAGAAACACCACAGACACATTAAAGGATCAAGTTTATCACGCTTTGCTATCTGATATTATCAACGGAATATACCCTGCCAATACTATTCTGACTGAAAAGTTTTTGATGGAAAAATACGACGTGAGTCGCGCACCCATACGCGAAGCGCTTACGCAGTTGACCACAACCCAAATCCTGTCCAGCATTCCTCGGCAGGGGTATAAAATTCTCCAGCCAAGCAGACAACAATTATTGGAAATTGTAAAGTTCCGTTCCGCTTTGGAATGTTCTTTTTTAGAAAGCAATTGCAATTACATTGATGAAACCCGGACCAAAGAGTTACGAGCTATTTGCGAGGACTACACAAACTGTCCAAGCAATGATTTCATGTCTCACTGGCACTACAACTGCCAATTTCATCTAAAATTGTTCTCCATCTATGGCAACCATTACGCATACAAACTATTGGAAGACGCTTTAAACATCCAAACCATCTTTTTCGCACAGAAAACGCAATCCGCCACCATGGATTTGCATCTGGCTTTTGTTGACTACCTGGAAAAAGGCGATATCGCGACAGCGATAACCCTTTTAAAAGCAGATATTGAAAATCTTCTGCTTTTAAGTACTGCCCCCACCCCAGTTCAGCGCAATAAAGAATGATACACATCACCAGCTCTCTATTCAAAATACAGCTTAAACCCAGCAATCCAGCAATAAAATCGAATTGAAATTTTATCCGTAGCCATACAGAAATCCCTCCGGCTCTGCCGGAGGGATTTCTGTATATGGCACCAGTAGAAATTCTTTTTTCATTTTTGACCAAGTTTCTTGTCGGGATAACTGCTTCTAAAGTTCATAGGAAAGCGCGACATTGACACTCACCGTCATAGAACCAGCTCCTACAGGCGTTCCGGCAGCATCTTGTTTAAGAGTGGCTGCGTCACCCGTATAGACCGGATTGTTCCGCGCGGTTTCTACCACAGACGCCAGTTTCCCCAAGCTCACGCCAAGGGCATCGGCAATAATCCCGGCTTTTCTTTTGCCGTCCAAAACCGCCATTTTCAGCAATTCATCCCGAATGGCTTTGTCATCTTTTAAACCGAACCGCAAGCCCTGAAACTGATTGGCTCCCGCCCGGAATGCCGCATCAATGACTGCGCCCGTCTTTGTTAAATCATCCACGGCAATAATCATAGTATTTTGCAGCCGGTAACCGCTGATAACCTGAGTTGCCGGCTCTTTGGGGTCTTGTTGCCGGTAAATTGGCTGAAGGAAAAATTGGGAAGTCGTAATTTTGCTTTGATCCACACCTAATGCAACCACTGCTTCCACAATCTGCCGCACCGCCCGGTCATTTTCCTGCCGCTCTGCTTCCAGGTCGCTGCCCGCCGTAACTACTCCCACGGTAATAAATGCAACGTCCGGCGTGACAGTCGTCTCAGCGTGGCCAGCCACGGTGACAGTTGAGGTTTGCTTTTCCGCCGCCCAAACTGCCGGCGCAGTCAAAAAAATCACCATCATTATACTCATGAAAACCCAAGAGATTTTTTTCGCACGCATATTTCATCCCTCCATAAAATATTTATCAACATTACTAACGTAATTTCACTAAAAAAGTAACGCAATAATACTTTATCTAATCCGCCTTTGTTACCTTTACCAGTTTGACGGATACGAGAATATCGCTGATCTTCCATTGCCCATTTTCATAAAACCAGGTAGAAGTAACGGTTCCCAAACGATCTGCGTGATAAGCCCCGGAAATTTGCTGTATACCGCGCAATTCATCAAGTCCGTCCTGGTTGCTATCAACGATGGCCAAAACCGCGAAAGGATCAATCCAAGGAGTACCCCCTTTTTTGCCGGTTGGAATACCATCTTCCGTGTAAAGGCCCAGCCGCTGGTAGTCGGCTTTGGCATGGACCCGATCGAAAGTGATCGATTGCCCCAGTTCCGGAAATGCGACGCGGACTTGATAATCCGGCAAAAAAGCACCTTCGATAGAAACTCCTTTGTTGTTCTTTTCGTTGAACAGAATTCGAGGCTCGCCGCCGGCAAAAGAAACGATACGGTTGTCAACAATACCACCGGATCCGCCGGTTGGAGCCGATACGAAAAAGGCGGGGAGGTCTTTGTTCAGCAAAAAGATTGGCTTGAGTTGAGGAGAATAGCCTGCCATAGAAAGGGATTGCACGTCTTTTTGGCCCGTAGCGCCATCAATGAACGCCAATGCTAAATGCCGGAAGTAGTTGGCGCTGATGGTTTCTTTACTGCCGGTCAAAAACAGCGTATCAGCGATACCATCGCCGGTTATATCGCAAGTCATTTCTTGCAGAAGTACAGAGTTTTCGGGGAGCAGATTGTCCCATTCCGGTCCGAGCTGGCTACAGGGGGATGTGACGCCAGAGTTGCTTTGGCAAGAAATTGTTGCGCCAGCCGGGGCAGCAAAGGCAAGTGAACCCATCGAATAAAGCAAGAAAACAAGAAACAAGGCAATGCGGATCTTGGTCTGCATGATAAACAAACTCCCTTCAAAACATATTCTGCTCTTCCTTCCGTTTCGTCAGGTTACCCCCTTAATGGCAATCTAATTTTAATTTATTGATAATATAGTCAAAGCCAAAACGTCTGTACTCTTCCCAAAAAAGACTTCGGTCCCCAGGAAATTCCGCAGGTGCATGCAGGCGCTGCTGTTCACTGAGAGTTTCTTCTTGCGGGCGTTCTTCAATGATCAAATCTTGGCGGCATTCATGAAATAAAGCGTCACCTCGGGCCGTATTGACCAAGATAACGGATACCCCCAGCGGGTTAAACCATTCAGGGCTGTATTTCTCAATTCCAAAATAATCGCCAATCGTCAAATCCGAAACGCGGTGAATGTCAGTAAAATAACATTGCGAACAGGAAGGGCGTGTAATGGTGCCTATTTGAAAAAACAATTGGTAAAAGCGGTCATCTTCCTGCACTTCCGTGTTTTTGTCCGTCATAAAGAGGAACCCTTTATTGCTGTTCGCCCTGTTCCATTCATATTTTTTGGAACGAAACTGCACGCCGGTGAGTTTTCCGCCATTTTCCCGTTCAAGTAACCGTTTATACTCCTCCCAGATCAGCGGGCTTGGAACGCTGTGGCAGATCAAATCACAAATATACAATCTTTCCGTCAATGGCGATTTGTCAATAAAACCGCGCAGCCCTGCAGCCTGGCAAGGGGTTCCGGTGAAAAGTACCTGGCGGCCCTCTTCCAGATCAGCTTTAATCCGTTTGAAGGTATCGCCCAAGTCGCTCTGCACATATTTCGAAATCCGCATTCGATCCCGCTGATCTGGCGTTTCCGCTCGTCTGTGCAACACACGAAAAACCTCGTCATAATCAGCGCCGTAAACGACACCATTTCGACGGAGGATGGCATCGGATATAGCGGTAAAGGCGCCGCCGGAGGTTGACTGACGTAGAATTTCGGGCGCTTTATGGCGTGCTGCAAAAAATCGCGGAGAACCGCTTTCCTTGTAATTGCCTATGTAAATTAGTGGACAAATTGCGCTGCACTTGCCGCAATCAATACACTGCGACTGATCAATTTCCGGATATAAAAAACCTTCTTCATCAGGCGCCATCTTAATAGCGTTTTTCGGGCAAACGCTGCAGCAGGCGCTGCATCCACAACAATCTTCTTTGTTACGGTAAATTGATTTCACAATATAATGCTCCTTCCCGCCCAATAACCACAAAATACTGCTAGTCTTACATATAATTATACACCTCCTCCTTCCCATCGGAGAACCAAATCTTATCCAGCCTATTATTCCTATGCACAGTCACCACTCCCTGTGATATCCCACGGTTTTGTGTCAACAACCCCGTCCCTCTGACACATGAAATTAACGTCATCAGCTTAAGTAACCTTGTAGGTTTTTTATCAGGCGGTGCAGAAATATAATTATAACAAATTTTCTGAATACTCTTGTAAGAAGGGGTGATTTCATGCCGGATCCATCATTGTTTATAGCAAAAAGCGAAATCGAGCTGCATCTTTTGCCAAAAATGGCCAACCGCCATGGATTGATCACAGGCGCCACAGGTACCGGAAAGACCATAACGCTTCAACGTATGGCTGAATCCTTCAGCGCCATTGGAACCCCTGTTTTTCTCTCCGATATCAAGGGAGATCTTTCCGGGATTTGTGAGCCTGGCGGCAATAATCCAAAAATCGAAGAAAGAATCAATCTTCTGGGATTAAAAAACTTCAAATACCAAGGTTTTCCCGTGCAATACTGGGATGTTTTCGGTGAAATGGGTTTTCCCGTGCGGGCAACCGTATCCGAAATGGGGCCTCTGTTGCTCTCCCGTCTTTTGAACCTGAATGAAGTCCAAAGCGGCGTGCTTAATCTCGTTTTTCGCGTTGCGGACGATAACGGCTTGCTGTTGCTGGATTTAAAGGATCTCAAAGCCATGCTGGCCTTCGTCGCAGAAAATGCCCCACAATATACAGTTGAATACGGCACCATTTCAAAACAATCTGTCGGAGCCATCCAGCGCGCGCTTCTAACCATCGACGAACAAGGAGGAGACCTCTTTTTCGGCGAACCGGCCCTGGATATCCATGATTTTATGAAAACTGACTCCAATGGTTTGGGAATGATCAATATTCTGGCCTGTGACAAACTGTTCCAGTCACCCGCTCTATATTCGACTTTCTTGCTGTGGCTTCTTTCCGAGCTTTTTGAAGAACTGCCAGAGATCGGTGATCCGCCCCAACCTAAAATGGTTTTTTTCTTTGACGAAGCCCATCTTCTTTTCAATGATGCTCCAAAAGTCCTGTTAAACCGGATTGAACAGGTTATCCGCCTCGTCCGTTCCAAAGGCGTCGGTGTCTATTTCATCACCCAAAACCCCATAGATATATCGGACAGCGTCTTGAGCCAGTTAGGCAACCGGGTGCAGCACGCCTTGCGCGCGTACACGCCGAAAGACCAAAAAGCCATCAAAGCGGCAGCCGAAACTTTCCGGCAAAATCCAAAATTTACTGTCGAACAAGCCATTACCGAACTGGGCATCGGCGAAGCGCTTATCTCTTTTCTCGATGAAAAAGGACGTCCGGGCATCGTAGAAAAAGCGTATGTTTTGCCGCCATGCAGTTTAATCGGCCCAACTTCCGCGGCGCGCAAAAAAGAGATCATGGATCAATCCGTCATGCAAGGCCGTTATGAAAAAACCGTTGACCGTGAATCCGCATACGAGCTTCTGCAACAGAAGGCAGAAAAGCAAAATGAAATAAAAAGACAAGAAGAAGAAACCCGAAATGAAGAAGCGCCGCAGCCGAGAAGAGCCGGCAGGCAGCCAGACTCGCTCTGGGACACAGTAACCAAAACCGCTGCCACCACCGTAGGACGGCAGATTGCGCGCGAACTGGTACGCGGCATACTCGGTTCTTTTCTGCGTAAATAACCGCACAAAATTCTCCGTTATTTATCATGACTCCACGGCCAGGGCCGCGCCGAAATATTACGAGGCGCAGCGTCGCTATTCAAGAAGCATTTTGCGGATCAGTTGGAGTTCCCCCCTCCGCTTGTCGTCTATTTTAGGATAATGCATTGGCAAATCTTTCATCGTCGCAAGGATAATCTGTGAAATGATCAATCTGCTGTTTTTCTTTTCATCCGCAGGCACTATATACCACGGCGACTCCTTAGTGCTTGTAGCTCCCAAACATTCCTCGTAGGCTTCCATATAGTCATCCCAATACTGCCGTTCTTCGATGTCGGCCTGACTGAACTTCCAGTTCTTTTCGGGATCGTCGATCCGCTCCAAGAGCCGCTTGCGCTGTTCATCCTTTGAAAGATGCAGAAAAAATTTGATAACCCGGGTTCCGTTTCGATACAAATGTTTTTCCAGATTATTGATTGACTCGTACCGCTCTGCCCAGATATTTTTATGATCCTGAAATTCAGCCGGCAAATTCTGACTTTCAAGGAAACTGGGGTGAACACGAACTACAATCACCTCTTCATAATACGACCGGTTAAAGATACCGATCCGGCCTCTTTCCGGCAAATCGCAAGTAGTTCGCCATAGAAAATCGTGATCCAATTCCTCCGCGCTGGGAGTCTTGAAATTATATACCTGACATCCTGTCGGGTTGATGCCGGACATCACATGCTGGATCGCACCGTCTTTTCCGGCAGCATCCATTCCCTGAAAAACCAGCAGCAGCGAATAGCGGTTATGCGCATACATCAAGCTCTGCAGCCCACTTAGTTCTTGGACATGGTCTCTTAAGATATTTTCATAATCTTCCTTTGACTCAAAGCATGGCGAAACCTTGGTGGGCCATTTTCCCAACTTGACGGTTTCTTTTTCCCGCACACAAAAATCCTTAGGATCGATTTTCATATCCATCCCCCCTATTTTTCGGTTCGCGCCTTATTCCCTCTTCAGATATGATCATTGGTAAAGGGCCGCCCTGCAGTTCCTGATGCCAGCGGTTTATATCCCAATCCTGGCAATACCACGATTGAATAAACGAACCGCCGAAATACGGTTTTACCTTACTCATTTTCAACTTCCACTTGAATACATTTATTCTTTTCAGCCGCTTCCCGGAAAAGCGCTATGATGGCTTCGCCGTAGGAACCCAGATTTTCTATCAACACCGCCGGTTTTTGTATGATAATTTTTTTGGCGGAAAAATCGGTTGAAAGACAATCCCACAAAGCATCCAAATTGTTGCCATAGTACTCAGGCAATGTTAATTTTCGTTTTAAATAGGCGTGAGCTGCCGCTTTGTTCACCATTTTAGCCCCGTTTAATCGAATTTCTTTCATCTGTTTTCCCCCTAGTATAACCGTTTAAAAGTTTTATAGTGATCGTCCGTATAGAAAATAAGCCCGTCGTTGGAATAGATAATGCGCTTAGCGCCGCGATATCCTCCGTAAAATTCGATGTCGCACTCATAATATTGACGCCCGTTTGCTTTTGGCAATAGCCCTTCCATATTGCCAAAACGATCGCCGCCAATCGATTTTTGACTGGTTACCTGCCAAAGGTTCCCCTTCGAATTATCCCATCCCAGCTTTTGCGCCTCAGCCTTGGTGATATAGTTAGGCGGCAGCGTGTGAAATTCGAAAATATATGCCGCCACTTCGTCCCGTGTTGAATAACTTTCTCCCTTTTTTACTGGAACGGGATTGGCCGCTTGCTCCTTCGGACTAGATATATTCGAACCTGGTCTTTCCGACGGGCTGTTTATTGAAGTTGCTCCACACCCGGCCAGGCTTATAAAAAGAAAAACAGTCCATAGTATCAACAAGCATTTCTTCCAACCGCTAATTTTACGCATTTCTTTTCTCCCTAAATTATTTGTATCTTTCCTGCAGTGCATGCTTTCATCCCGCCTCGGTTTCCTATGCTCAATTGCAAATTAATAAATACTGCCGCCATAAGCCGACAGTATTTATTTCACGCTAAAACAAGGATCCATCCTCTCTCATCCCGTTAACTTAAGGACAAAAGCTATCTATGTTGCGCATTTACTATTGTTTTCAACAGTTCCATAACATCGTCTCTGATCCGCTCCGCGGCCGGCTTATCAATTACCCATCTGCCGGTAACAACGTCACCCTCTTTTGCCTCTTGGGGCAATTGGTTTCTGGGCATATGGAAAGTAGAGCAGTCTTCCCGTTCCAATATTGCAAAATCTTCTTCAAAACGATCGATCGTATATCTCTTTTCCAGGTTTTGATCTTCCTTCTCCGCGGCTGCAAGATAATGGAACGGAAACCCAATAAAAACAACAACCAAAATACCTATGGCGAATCCCAATGTTTTTTTCGAAAACATTCATCCTTCACCTCAATCCTTGCGGCCGCTTAACAATGACCATTTGTCCTTTGTAGTATTATCTTACCATTATCTCTCCCCGACTGTCAGTAAAAAATTGCAATTGTCAAATTATTCTGTTTTTATTGGTGCTTGTCACGGAAGTGGTTTCAGGGAGACGGCAGTTATTTTCTTTCTTGCCAATTCCTTTCATGCAGTGCTACACTTTTTACAGAGTATAAGTTCATTCCCATCAGAATTGGAGCAACAAAAATATGGCAACGATAACTCCTTCAACCCCTACCCCCGAAACCAATATTCATCTTAGCGGCACCGTGGAGCGCGTCACCTACCATAATTCCGATAACGGCTTCTGTGTCCTGCGGGTGAAAGCCAAAGGCCACCGCGATATAATCACCGTTGTGGGTCATGCGTCGGCAATCGCCAGCGGTGAGTTCATTGAGGCTACCGGCGCTTGGAAAAACGACACGCAATACGGCCTGCAATTGGCTGCCGCTTCGTTAAAGGTAACGCCGCCAACCAGTTTGGAGGGCATCCAGAAATATTTAGCCTCCGGCTTGATCAAAGGCATCGGACCCGTATATGGGGAACGCCTGGTTGCCGCGTTTGGTTTGGACGTATTTCATATCATTGAGAACGAACCGCGACGCTTGCAAGAAGTCGAAGGAATCGGGAAAGTGCGAAGAAATAAAATCGTAAAGGGCTGGGAAACGCAAAAAAAGATCAAGGAAATTATGCTTTTTCTGTATGCCAACGGCGTCGGCACCTCCAAAGCGGTGCGGATCTATAAAACATACAGGGACCAGGCGATCCCGCTGATTCAAGAAAATCCCTACCGGTTGGCCCAAGATATCTTCGGCATCGGATTTCTCACGGCCGATGCCATCGCGCAAAAAATGGGCATGGAAAAAAATTCATTATTGCGCGCCAAAGCAGGCCTCCGCCATGCTTTATTTGAGGAAGTGGGCAACGGCAACTGCGGATACCCCAAAAACCAGTTGATCCCACAAGCAGCAGAACTATTGGATATCCCTGTAGAAATCATCGAAACAGCGATCGAGGAAGAACTTCGCCAGCAAGGCATCATCGTTGATACGATCGGAACAGAAGAATGTTTGTTTATCCCCAGCTTGTATTATTACGAAAAATCGATCGCCGAAAGAATTCATACGCTTTCGCAAGGAGCGCCTTCCTGGGGTGTTATCAACACCGACACCGCGATCCCTTGGGTGGAAAAGAAGTTGTCCATTAACTTGGCCGAAAATCAAAAAAAGGCCGTTACGGCGGCCCTCAGCTCGAAGTTCATGGTGATTACCGGTGGCCCGGGTGTAGGAAAAACGACCATTGTCAATTCCATTCTTACCATTTTAGCGGCCAAGAGGGTGCAGATCTTACTGGCTGCCCCGACCGGGCGGGCTGCGAAACGCTTGACGGAATCGACCGGCTTAGAGGCCAAAACACTGCACCGCCTGTTGGAATTCGATCCTATGGAGCGACGGTTTAAAAGGGATAGCAATAACCCGCTCGAGTGTAATTTACTCGTCATCGACGAAAGTTCGATGGTCGACGCCCAATTAATGTATTCCGTATCAAAAGCGGTTCCGATGGAAGCGTCCGTCATCTTAGTCGGGGATGTCAACCAATTGCCTTCTGTCGGCGCCGGACAGATACTCGCGGATATTATTAGCTCACAAACCATCCCGGTTGTCACCTTGACGGAGATCTTCCGGCAAGCGAAAACCAGCAAAATCATCACCAATGCCCACGCCATTAACAGTGGAGACATGCCCGACCTTTCCAACCAGCTTGATGGCGACTTCTTTTTTGTCCCTTCAGAAACACCGGAAGATGCAGTCCAAAAAATTGTCCATATTGTCAAAGACCGTATTCCCCGGCGCTGGCGCTATCATCCCATCCATGACATTCAAGTCCTCTGCCCGGCCAACATCGGCGGTATCGGGGCAAAATCATTAAATGTCGAACTGCAAAAAGCGCTCAATCCGTCTGCAGCAGAAAAAGTGGAGCGTTTCGGCACCACCTTTGCAACCGGCGATAAAGTGATGCAAGTGGAAAACAACTACGACAAAGAGGTCTTCAACGGCGATGTCGGTTTCATCAAAACCATCAGTTCCGACGACAAAGAACTGGTTATTTCCTTCGACGACAGGGATATTGTCTACGATTTCGATGATTTAGACGAGGTGGTTCTTGCTTACGCTTGCACAATCCATAAAAGCCAGGGCTCCGAATACACAGCCGTGGTCATTCCGGTCATGACGCAGCATTTTATGATGCTGCAGCGCAATCTCATCTATACCGGCGTAACCAGAGGTAAAAAATTGGTGATCCTCGTCGGGCAAAAGAAGGCCTTGAGCATTGCCGTCCAAGGCAAAAAACAAAACAAACCGCGTTTTTCCAAACTCAAAGAATGGCTTATGGCAACATAAAACGGGGGGCAGGCTTGACGTATTGCGTTATTTCGAAAATAACGCAATACGTCAAGCCTGCCCCCCGTTACCTACCTCAATCGTCATTGCCGGCCACTGATATTAATTGTTGCCAAGTTAATTGGCGCATCCGACAAACCTTGCTCGATATCAGGGATATACTCTTTAAATTCATCCGCCGCCGTATTATTCGCAAAACCAACTTTTACGTCCAGTTGGTTATCTCCGTACAAATGGAATACTATATCAACAATACCAATGTTTTCTGTCCCTACGCAAAACCGCATCCACGTTTCTTTTCCCTGTATCGCTCCGGTGGAATCTTCACGTTCGTCTTGACAATAAACATGTACATACGCCGGATAAGGCGTCTTGCCAGGCTCGAGATACAGAGGAAAAGCAAACGTTGCAACCGCATTTTCTTTCGGGGTAAACGAACCTTTAAGCGGTTCAAAATCATTCATCATCTCAGCAATCTTTCTGATCGTCTGAGCGCTCTCCTGCAACACTTTTTCCGGCAATATTTTCACGGCATCAGCCAGTTCAGCAACCTTACTATTGTTTTTTCCCATTACGGTGGTTTTTTCCAGCCGATCGACAAAAACCATTAATTCTTCGGCTCTTCCGCGCGGCGTTTCTCCTGTTGATGGTTGCGATTGCTTATCCGTCGTCATTGTCTGGACAACTTGCTGGATCTCTGGCGGTAATAAATCCGTTAATTCCTGCACCAGGGATTGGTTGCCGGCAACCATCGCGTTTACAATGTTTTTGATTATGGGTACACTGTTTTTCAAATTATCCGCCGACACATTGCTTAGTTGTTTAAAAATCGCATCCTGCGGCAATTTCTCAGCAGACAATTGATCAGCTAACGCGGTTAAATCGCTGCTAATCGTTTTGGGTATTTTCACCATAGCAACAACACCCTCCTGGATTATGCCTTGCCCGGGTTGTGCGTCAGCAAAAATTTGATCCACTAAAGTTTGAACTTCGGCCGGCAAAGAACGGACCAACCCATTTTGTTCCTTAACCACATTCATGAGCTTATTCATTATATTTTGCATGGGAAATTCAGTCGCAGAAAGCGTAGTTGCCGGAATTTCAGACGGCGTCTTTGCCGCAACATTCGCCGTTACAGAAATCTGCGACTCGGTTCGGTTGCTTAGCATATCCAGAAGGATTTTAATGCCAAAATTACTTATATTCAAATCCATCACTCCAAAACAACATTAACAATGATGTTTTGTTCGACAACAAGCACTGAAAAACCTTGCCTTTTCATCGGTCTTTTCACTGTACGAATCTCGTTTCCTTACCGACTTTTCCAATTTCTTATCGATCTAAAATACAAAGTCCGATTACATCAAGAGCATTTTTTATTGTAAACCGCATGATCAATCGCTATACTAAAATTGTAAATATTTCAATTTTATGATCCTTCGGAACTAATTTTATAGAAATTGATGTGACCGCTGCAATCACTGCGGACATCTTTTTGCTTCTCGTTTCCGTATAGTCCGGACTGAAAGTTATAAACCACGAGGAGGCATGACTATGGAATTTAAGCAAATTTACACTCCGGGACTTGCCCACTGCTCTTATGTCATCGGAGGAAAAAACGCCTGTTTTGTTATCGACCCGGCCAGAGAGGTCGCTCAGTACATTGCGATTGCGAATTCCTGGGGACTTCCTATTAAGGGAATCATCGAGACCCATCTTCACGCCGATTTTGTGTCAGGCCATATAGAACTTAGGGAACGGACGGGGGCAACTATCTATATTTCAGATAAGGCAAATGCACAGTTCCCTCATTATGCTGTACACGACGAAGAAGAAATTCTCTTGGATACCCTTCTTATAAAAATGCTGGATACGCCGGGACATACTCCTGAGAGCTCGGTCTTTCTCGTATCCGACCTCGAAAGAGGCAAGGAGCCGGCACTTGCTTTTACCGGCGATACACTTATGGTCGGAGATGCCGGACGGCCCGACCTTTTTCCGGACATCAAAGAGGAACTGGCTGCAAAACTCTATCGAAGTCTTCGTCGGCTGGAACAGCTCGGAGACAATATCGAAATGTATCCAGCGCATGGCGCAGGTTCTTTCTGCGGCAAATCCCTTTCCTCCAAGCTTTCGTCGACAATCGGAACGGAAAAAATGCACAATCCCGCTCTGTTGAAACACCCGGAAGAGGCATTTATCCATAATTTCTTGGAAGGAATGCCGGAAGCTCCCGACCATTTTTCACACTGCTCGGCAATAAACCGAAAAGGCGCTCCTGCTGTCTCCAAGTTAATGAAGCCGGTTGGCTATGCACCGGCGGAATTTTTAGAACTCAGCCTTGCCGGCTATGTCGTCGTTGATACCCGCGACCAACTGGCTTTTGGAGGCGCACATATTCCGGGCGCTTTCGGGCTAAGCCTTAAGGGCAACTTTGCAACCTTTGCGGGCTGGGTGCTTCCGCCAGACAAGCCATTGCTTTTGGTTCTTGAAGATAAAAACGATATGCCCGTCGTTTTAAAGGCCCTTTACAGCGTTGGCCTCGATCATGTCGCAGGCTATCTCGAAGGCGGCATGCTTGCCTATGCCGCAAGCGGATTGGAAACAGCCAGACTCGAGAGCATCTCCGTCACCGAGGCAAAAGAGCGCTATGAAAAAGGAGAAATTCTTCTTGTCGACACAAGACTGAAAAGCGAGTGGGAACTCGGGCATATACAATGTACGGCCCATATTCCCGCGCCCGATGTACGCAAAAGATATAAAGATCTTATTGGAAATATCCCCGTAGCCTTTATCTGCAACACAGGAAACCGATCACTTCTCGCGAGCAGCCTTATGCTGAATCTAAGCGGCATAAAAAACGTCATCAATGTCATTGGAGGCACAACAGCCTGGACAAATCTCGGTCTTCCGACCGTTGGCACGGGAGATGAGCCTTGTGAACTTCCGGTTCACTGAACTTGGTCCGCAGCGGCATAGTTGAAAAAATTTCAAAATTCGAGATATGCATGACGCTACCCTCTAATTACTGCAAAATAATGAAAAGCACCTCGCGAAGAGGTGCTTTTCATTATTTTGCGCGAACATGGCTGTTCTTTTCGTAACGAACTACCATTTTCTATTTTTTTCTTTGGCAAACCGCCGTGCCTTTTTCATCCCACCCACTTCAGCGAACATAGCGGTAAATTTCTCTGTTTCGATTTGTTTGGAATTCAAGCCCTCATACTTAGCGTCTTTCTTCAGCTTTAAATAATTGACAAGCCGTTCCGGAGGCAAAATCCCGTCCTCAATGGCTTTTTGTACCGCACAATTTGGCTCTCGCGTGTGAGTACAATCATGAAATTTGCACTTTATTGATAATTCATCAATGTCAGTAAAGGTTTTTGCCAAGTCAGCCCCTTCCAGTCCTAGTTCCCGCATTCCTGGAGTATCAATAACCACACCGCCGCCGGGAAGAACAATGAGTTCACGCCTCGTAGTAGTATGCCGGCCTTTATCATCGTTTCTCACCTGCTGGGTTGCAAAAACGGTTTCCCCGGCGAGCTTGTTGATTAAGGTGGATTTCCCTACTCCAGACGAACCGATAAAAGCAACTGTTTTGCCCTTCGCAAGGTATTTTTTGACTGACAGAAACCCTTCATTGATCAGACTGGAAGTAACAAGGACATCCACGCCGCAGGCAATTGCATCGACCTCTGATAATTTTTGCGGAAGATCCGCGCATAAGTCCGCTTTGGTCAGCACAATAACCGGCACCGCCCGGCTATCCCAAGCGACGCTGAGATACCGTTCTATTCTGCGCAGATTAAAATCGTTGTTGAGAGACATACAAATGAAAACGGTATCAATGTTTGTTGCTACGATCTGCCCATCGTTGGACGTTCCGGCCGCCTTTCTGATAAAAGCGCTTTTTCTTGTTAAAACATGGTGGATGATCGCATTTCCTTCCGCATCCAGATTGCGGTCGAGCATAACAAAATCACCCACTGCAGGGTAATCTGACATCTTCATAACAGCAAAGCGAAACTTTCCTGCTATTTCAGCCGTTAACTCGCCATTCTCGGTGATTATTTTATACAAATTCTTGTATTGAGAAGCAACTCGGCCAACAAAAAAATTTTTATAGAAATCAGCCTCCGCAGCAAAATTTTCACCGAAGCCTAACTCTTTCATATCGATTTTATCCATTTTCACCCTCCAAAAGTTTTTTGGTAACTTTCGGGAGGTTGACACACTAAATTATTTCGTGCTCACCTCCCTGATTTTCACAATCCCCACGCGAATAAAGTTGAACATACAACAACATCTCCTTTGCACGATTATTCTAATCATCGTGTTTATCTCGTTAACAGCCTGTAAGACCCCGCCCTCTTAGGTCGGGGATCAACAGGCTATAACACTCGAACTAAGTTCGCTCTAAGGGTTCGGCGGGGGCAATAACCCCCTCCGAACCCAAGGCTCACTTATATTCATTCGACCAGTTATCGGTCGTTCCTGCGATTTTTCACAAACAGAGGCAGCAAATATCCATAGCCTTTCTCTTCCATCTCTTCCTTGGGAATAAACAACAGCGCCGCACTGTTAATGCAATAGCGAAGACCTCCTAACTCGCTGGGGCCATCATCAAAAACATGCCCAAGATGCGCATCACCGGTTTTGCTCCGCACTTCCACTCTTTCCATCCCATAACTGGTATCCGGCAATTCACTAATCACCGCGGAACTGATCGGCTTAGAAAAGCTGGGCCATCCACAACCTGATTCAAACTTATCATTGGAAAGAAACAGCGGTTCTCCGGTCGTCACATCCACATAGATGCCTTCTTTAAAATTATCATAATACTCATTTTGGAAAGGAGGTTCTGTGGCATTGTTTTGTGTCACATTGTATTGTCGATCCGTAAGTACGTTTTTCAAAACCTCTTTGCTTTTGGTACGGTATCTCAATTGATGATCTTCTGCCTGCTTTGCTTTCATAAATTTTTCCCCGCGAATATGACAATAGCCGTTCGGATTCTTATCCAAGTACTTCTGATGGTACTCTTCGGCAGGGTAGTAATTCTGCAGAGGCATCACCTCAATTGCCAGCGGTTTCGTATAGCTTTTTTGCAGTTCTTTTATAGAATTTGCAATGATCGCTTCGTCCTTCTGATCCACGTAATAAATGCCGGTACGGTACTGAGATCCGATATCGTTACCCTGCCGGTTATGAGCTACCGGATCAATCACGTCATAAAATAGCTTCAATATAAAGTCTAGACTGACTTCATCGGGATTGTACAATACCCGGACTGTTTCCGCATGACCGGTTTCCCGTCGGCACACGTCTTCATAACTTGGGTTTTCCGTATTGCCATTTGCATAACCAACTTCCGTGTCCACAATCCCTTTCACTAATGACAGGTACTTTTCAATCCCCCAAAAACAGCCACCGGCCAAATAGATCTCTTTTATGCTTTCACGGTTTCTGTTATCGATATTCATAATCAGCATTTTCCTTTCATTATTTTACTTCGCATAACCATTTAACCCGTTCTTAACATCTACCCGTCCCTGTACCGTTTGACTTGCTTCGATGATTTTACTCCATTCTCTATTCAACGTAAATCATCTTTTTGGTCATGCCGCCATCAATTACTATATTTTGACCGGTTATAAAATCATTCTTATCATCAGCTAAAAACATGCAAGCCCTGGCAATATCTTCCGGTTTTCCGACTCGTTTAGACGGATGTTGTCCATGATCTTCGGCAGTCAGCTTCTCATAATGGTTCTTCTCAATCCAGCCCGGACTGATGGCATTAACCGTCAAATTCTTAGCACTCAGCGAAAGAGCCAACGCGTGGGTAAGCGCTGCAATGCCGCCTTTGGAAGCTGCGTACGCTTCAGAATTCGGTTCGGACATCAAATAGCGGGTAGAGGCAATATTAATGATCCGGCCATAACTATTCCTCTGATAATATTTGGCAAACTCCTGCGCAGTAACAAATGCTGCCCTAAGATTAAGATGAATAACCTCATCCCATTCCTCTATTTTCAATTCATAAATCGGTTTGAAAATTCCTTTTCCGGCATTATTAATAAGAACATCGACCTTCTTATAATTGCCAACAATGTACTCGTACATTGTTCTAATCGCCGAAACGTCTGTTAAGTCTATTTTATAAAAAACTGCTTTATAGCCGCTTTGTTTCCATTCACGGACTAATAATTCGCCGCTTTTCTCATCAATATCGGCAATAATGACGGTAGCCCCCGCTGCTAAAAATTCATAACTGACAGCCTTGCCAATCCCTTTAGCGCCGCCGGTTACTAAAACAACGATTTCAGTATAATCCATTTGTTTCACCCACCTTTCGAATTATCAAGTGATAGGAAAATTTGTTTCTGAATATTAAAGAGCTGTGCCCCTGGCAGGTACAAATAATCGAGACATATCTGCACCTTCGTGTTCAAGCAACTTGATTTTTCTACTGATCCCGCCAGCATAACCGGTTAAACTTCCATTTGCTCCAACAACCCGATGACAGGGAATAATGATGGAAATAGGATTGTGCCCCACTGCCCCACCGACTGCTTGGCTGGACATGCTCGTTTTGTTCATAAGGGCCGCCATTTTTTTTGCAATATCGCCATACGTCATACATGCTCCATACGGAATCCCACATAAGATATTCCATACCGCTTTGCGGAATTCTCCACCGATGGGTGCTAAAGGCAAATCATCAATGGCAGGTTTTTGACCAGCAAAATATTTGTCCAGCCAATTTTTTACGACAGTAAATATTGGCAGGTCATCTTTTTCCGTTATCTCTTGGGCCACTGTGCCGCCATAGTATTTTTGCCCTTCAATCCACAGCCCAACAAGATTGTCACCGTCGCTCGCCAACAGCAGCAAACCTACAGGTGATGAGTAATGAGTTGAATAAAACATATTTTCCTCCTTACACTTGTTGTGCGTTACAACGAATTCCATAAACTGATTGTCGCGTAGCTGCGCCAAGGACGCCATTCTTCCGCTAATGCCAATATTTCCTTTGGCGTGTGAGGCGCAAGCGCTTTTTTCACGCCATGATCCGTTTGCAAAAAAGCATCAGGCCAGCCCATAGCGCGCATAGCGATGTACTGTGCCGTCCACGTTCCAATCCCAGGAATAGCCATCAACTTTTTCATTTCAACATCAGGCCGGGCACAGAATCCGAAATCGATAGCGTTCTGCACAAATGCGCGGGCTAATTCTAAAATAGTGTTTGCCCGCGTTGCGATAATACCCAATGGCCCCAAATGGTTGCTAATGGGGCCATCCAAAACAACAATATCTTCAGGCCTAGGGAAGGCATGGGTCAATCCTTCTATCCCAGTTTGAACAGGAGTACCATAGGTTTCTACAAGCCTTGCAGCCAATGTACTTGCTGCTTTTACGGTGATTTGCTGTCCCAATACCGCCCGCACAGCCATTTCAAAAGGATCAAAACAACCGGGCAGACGCGTCCCCGGGACACAGAGGCCGGGATGAATATTGTTCATGGACAAGAGAGTCTTGCCTACCGCATCCGGGTCGCAGTACAAATCAAACAGATGGCGAACCCGGGCCAGCACTCGGGGTAATACCGGCAGTAGAGAGGACGACATTGTGACAGTCAAGGTGTTTTTTTGCGGCCGGTGGCCTACCCGTACCCAACCGTACACATAGCGCCGCTCACCAGTAACAAAACGAACGGTACGCCAATACTCTCCATTCCGTACTGCCTCCACGCCGGGAATAACACGTTGAGCAAGGAAATCCAAAAGCTGCTGCCATTGATAAGGCGGTCGATACCCCAGTGCCAAGGTCACAGTGCTTTCCTGCCCCTTTTCCTCGGCCGTCTGCCGACGGAGAGCAGTCGGGGCAAGGCGGTACTGCTTTTTGAAAAGATCGTTGAAACGTCGTAAACTGCCAAAGCCGGCAGCCATCGCAACGTCGAGTACGGAAAGATTTGTGTCCGTGAGTAGATTTTTGGCAAGAAGCAGCCGACATGTTTGCAGGTATTGTACCGGTGATACATTGTATTCCGCAGTAAATGCCCGGCGTAAGTGACGGCTTGTGCAGCCAAGACGTGCGGCAAGTTCCTCAAGGCTTTGTCCGCTTCCACAACATTCTTCCAGAATTCTTGCTGCCCGGTGCACAAGAGATGCCGTAGCGTCTACGGCCGAGGTACCGGGGGCAAGCTCCGGCCGGCATAGAAGGCAGGGGCGAAAGCCTGCTTGTTCCGCTGCTGCAGCCGTAGAAAAAAAGATGCAGTTTTCGGCTTTAGGCAACTTTGCCCGGCATACCGGACGGCAATAAATTCCCGTGGAGGATACTCCCACAAAGAAGCGTCCGTCAAACCGGACATCTTTTGCCTTTAAAGCCTTATACCATACCTGCTTCTCACCTTCCTTCATCCTCACCACCCCTTTTGTTTTTGTCTTAAGTATAGCATCTTTCCCCGAAAATTCTAGCCGTTTTCGGACATGTGTGCCAAGGGTGCATGTGCCAAAGGGACGGGGTTGTTGACACATTTGTCAACAACCCCGTCCCTTTGGCACACCAGCTATTCCAGTTACTCCGCTTTGCTGCGTTTGATCCATTGTCCGAAGCCCGGCTGCACCTTGATTTCTCCCGCCTCATAAACCAATTCGCCGCGAACGAATGTTTTCAGCACTTTGCCATAAACTTCTTTCCCGTCATAAACCATTCCAATATCCTTGGCATGGGTAAGAAAGTCCTTGTGGTCTATGGTATAAGGGGTATTCAGGTCGACCAACGTCAAATCCGCGTCGGCTCCAATGCGGATCGCGCCTTTTTGCGGATACAACCCAAAAATCTTGCTCGGATTCGTGCTTAATAATTCGACCATACGGGAAAGGGTGATCCGACCTTCTTTTACGGCGGTCATCATCAACGGAAAGCGCACTTCAACGCCGGGGAATCCGGAAGGGGCAACAAAGATATCCTCTTTTTTCCGTTCTTTTTCTTCAACGGTAAAAGGGGAGTGGTCACTGCCAATGGTATCGATCGTGCCATCCATTACATACTGCCACAATTGACTGACTTCCTCTGGCGAGCGAAGGGGAGGATTGCATTTTGCATAGGCATTATGCTCAACCAACGCCTGTTCAGTCAGATACAAATAATGAGGACAGGTTTCAATATAAATTTCTTGTCCGGCATCACGGGCCGCTTTTGCTACTCTAGCCGCTTCGGGTGTAGAAATGTGCACAAGATACAGAGGAACTCCATTTTCTTTACTGAAACGGATCAAACGTTCTACAGCCAGCACTTCCGTGATGGATGGCCTGGTTTTGGCATGATCGATGCCGGAGGTATTCCCGTTTGCGCGGTATTCTTTGATCAAGCCGGCGATCAGATCATTATCCTCCGCATGGGCCGACACCGGGAGACCGGTTTGCTTAAACTCTTGAAATCCCTTATATAATTCATAATTATCTTTCATGGTTAGACCGAGAAACTCTTTGTCCCGCCCTTCCGGCGCAGCGTGTAAAAAGGTTTTGTAGCCTACAATTCCTGCCGATCCAACTTCACGGATATATTCCAATTTTTCTCCACCGGCAGCTCCTAAAAAAGCAATATCCACTACACACTGCTCCTCGGCAGCCTGGACCCTTGCCATTAAAATCTCTTTCGAGTATTGCGGCGGCAAAGAAATTGGGTGTTCGATGATAGTCGTCACGCCGCCTGCCGCAGCAGCTTTCGTTTCGGTTTCAAAGGTTCCGCGTTCAGGGTGACTGGGGTAACGAACATGGAAGTGCGGATCAACACCGCCGGGAAGGAGATAAGCCCCATTGGCATCCACAATCTTCCCAGGTTTCATCGCATTGCTCAAATCCCCGATAGCGATGATTTTACCGCCTTCAACAGCAACATCACCTCTAAACATTCCTTCTTCTGTAACGACATTCGCATCTCTAATCACCAATTCGACCATGCTATATCCCTCCACTCTTTATTCCGCCAGCTTTTTGAGAGCCTGGTTCAGTACCTTTAGCGCCTCGGCGGCATATTCCCACCGGGTATCTTCCTGGGGTGTATGGCTTCCATTTACGCTGGGCACAAAGATCATGCCGGTCGGAACGATGGTAGCCATTATTTTTGCGTCATGCCCCGCCCAGCTCGGCATCTCTACGTACCGGACCCCTGTTTCTTCAGCGGCCTCTTTAAGCTTGGCAATAATCCCGGCACTGAGCGGCACCGGCGGCGCATATAGGCGTTTTGCGATTTCTGTTTTTACGCCAAAACGATTTTCCATTTCAGCCAGATATTTCAGTGTATTGGCCCGCGCATCTTCAAGCACTTCCGGTTTTGCGCCTCGCGTTTCCAAACACAGCATTACCCGCCCGGGAATCACGTTGGTCGCGTTCGGGGATAACTCCAATTTTCCCACAGTAGCTACATACTGTCCCTGCGAAGCGAGCGCATGCCTGTTCACTTCGGAAATCAACGCCGCAGCCGCCACCAAGGCGTCCTGGCGCCGGTCCATCCGCGTAGTGCCAGCGTGGTTCGCAGTCCCCTGAATCACGATCCAATGCCTGTCGATTCCGATAATGTCAGTTACTACGGCACAGGGTGTGTTGGATAAAATCAATTCCTCGCCCTGTTCAATATGAAATTCCACAAAGCAAGCTACCTCGCGCGGATCGATCACAGCTGCCTGCAGCGCCCCATCCGGCTCCAATCCCATTTGCTTCATATGCCAGGCCAGCGTACGGCCTTCAGCATCTTTAAAGTCATCTGGTGATTTGCCGCAAAGTTCTCCGGCCAGCGCCCTACTGCCAAAACAACCTAGCCCAAACAATGTTCCTTCTTCTTCAATAGTGGCGACCACCTTTACAGTTCGCCGCGGCCGCCATTTGTTTTCGTGCCAGGAACGCACACATTCAATCGCGGACATCACTCCCAAAGCACCATCCAATTCCCCGCCTTCCGGGACACTGTCAAGGTGGGAGCCGGTCATAACCGCTGGCAGATCGATTTCCTTGCCCCAATAAACGCCGATGAGGTTGCCGACTGGATCGCAATGAACCTCCATGCCTGCGGCTTGCATCATCTCGGTAACCATTTGCATGCCGAGACGATATTCCGGAGAATAAGTCAGGCGCGTAACACCGCCCTGGGGTGTACGTCCGGCTTCACTCAGGGACCGGACCTGCGTTCTCACTCTCTCAATACTCACATCACTCATGGGATCATCTACCTTCTTGTGTGGCTGACTTTTTAACGGTCAATCACGCTTCTTATTTTTTACGCTGGATCTGTCTCTGGAAAAATTCCCATCAACAGCTTGGCAACAAGCACTCTAGTCACAAAAGTAGGACCGCTGTAACGCCCGGAAAGATCGGTAATGTAGTCGGATCCAAAGCCGAAACAGTCATAAATTATCGTGTCAACGGTCGTTACATTTTCGTCTTCCGTTAGCCGTTTCACTAACTTTTGCTTGTCTTCAAAGGGCGAGGCAACACAAACCGCCTTAACAAGATATCCTCGTTCGCTCCAGCGGTCACTTGCCTCTTTGACCTGGCCCTGAGTCGGCACGATCACGGCAACCGACTGGCCGGGCGCCAAGACGCTGGCGACGGAGTGCTCGAGAACATTGCAAGGCTGAATGATCGGGACGTCTGCATTGAGACCATCGAACCCCCCGGCACAAGCAATGATAACAATATTCACTCTCTGCTCGCAGGCCCGGTCAATGGCTGCCTGGATATAAGGCGTTAGCCGGTGGTGGGACACATAAACGGAACTGCCATCGGCAAGACGCGTAATCAGGTCGCTCTCTCCCGGCGCCGGTTCGAGACTTTTAATCTCTACAGCGTTCAAACCATCTAAAGCGCCTTCTTCGACAATTTCAAATTGATTATTCCAAAGCCTCGATAGGTCAGATTCCAGATCGGGTCGAGGCGTCTGGCCTATGGTTATCAATGCCACTCGTGATCGCTGCTTCATGGATAATCCCGCCTTCCTTCTCTGCCTGTTATTTACTTTCAGCGGTTTGCACGGCGACAGCCTTCGGTGCACCAGCCGTACTGGCCGGCAGGGTGAACGCCACCACAAATGATATCAGCAACGCAATACCCATAGCATATACGCCGGCATCCGTATTGCCGGTTTGGGTGATCAGCCAGCCGACCAATAATGGGCCGACAAATCCGCCCAGATTACCGATCGCATTGATCATACCGGTCGCTCCACCAACGACATGGCTGGGCAATAAGATGCGAGGTATTGTCCAAAAGCTGCCAGCAAAGGCTTGCATGAAAAATCCACAGCCCACAAGAAACCCGAAAGATACCCAAATGTTACTCTTAAACATCGTCGCCAGGAAGAAACATAAAGCGAAGCCGGCCGCCGGAATGGCAATATACAGCCGTCTGTTCATCGAACGGTCTGATAGGGTCGCAAACAAAAATTGACCGGCAATGGTAGCGATGTACGGAATCGCGGAGAGAAAACCTACAGCAGTCATACCTGTTTTCATCAGCGATTTGAGTATCGTGGGCAGCCACATCGTGTAACCTAAAATCCCTATCATATAACAAAAGAAAAATACGATCAATTTCCAAACGTTAATGTCGAATAGAATGTCTTTGTAGCTGACATCTGCCTTGACAGCCGATTGCACGTCCACCTTTTCCTGTTCGCGCCGCATAATCAGGTAATCGCGTTCTTCCGGCGAAATCCATTTGGCGTCTTCAGGCCTGTCATCGATAAACGGCCACCAAATCAACAGCAATACCAGTGATACTGCGCCTTCAACAATAAATACGTATTGCCAACCCCATGTGGAGATTAGCCAGCCGGAAACCGGCCCGGTAACCATCGAAGCAATCGCCAGGTTCATGATAAAGAAAGCGTTGGCCCGGGCCCGTTCCTCAACCGGGAACCAGTGGCTGATGATAACGAGCATGGCAGGAAAAACGCCGCCTTCCGAAACACCGAGAATAAACCGTAAAATCAATAATTGCGTCTGGTTGGTAACAAAACCGGTCATGATTGAAATAACGCCCCAGACCAAAATCGTGGCAGCAATAAATTTCTTGGCGCTGCCGCGTTCAGCGATATGCCCGCCTGGAACCTGGAGGAACAAATACCCGAGAAAAAATATGCCTGCCGCCATGCCGGCAACCGTAGCCGACAGGCCCAGGGATTCATTCATTCCACCGGCTATCGCAAAGCCGATGTTGACTCGATCCATATACGCGAAAATATACACAAGGATTGCTGGTGGAATAATTCTTAACCATCGTTTCTGAGGAATTTTTGCTGCCAATGCCTCACTCATGTTACCCCTCCTCGTTTTTTGTGAATCTCGAATATTCATACCTAAAAAACTTATTTCCACTGTAAAAAACAAATCATCCATTTTCCGCTGGACAGGTATTCTTTCTTCCATTCTTCAGTTAATACTGCGCAGCGAAGGTTATACAAACAACAAACCCGGCTTTTTGTCCAAAATACGGTCCAAACTACCGCAAGCCGATACCGGTGTAAAAGCGCCGGTAACTCCTTCGCCCGCCGTACTTTCTACCTGGATGCCAAAGTTCACCCCGTCACCAACGGCTTCAATGAAATGTGAATTTGTCGCAACCGCCGGATCAGCAATGATACGGGAAAGTGTCCGGTCAAACCCAATGCCGGCGAGCGCCACCGTAGCATGGACATTCACATTACGGGGAAATTTCCGGCAAGCTTCGCGCGTCGGACCTTCATAGACGACTCTACGCTCTCCATCAGGCAGCCCGAGACTTTTCGGGCTCTTCGTTGTGGTGATTCGCACTTCACGCAGCAACGACCGCGCATCATACAATCCATCCAACCCCAGGATGGCTCCATGCGGCAGGTAGACATGCCGCCCGTGACGTTTACAAAGTTCCAAAACCTGCTCTTCAAATTTTTCATCACTGAAAGCCGTCACGCTAAACATAAGCAGGTCACAATGTGCAAGGATCGTGCTAATATCCGCCTTCAACACATCAGCAGTAGCGCATTCAACGATTAAATCCGCCTCGCGGTAAAATTGCGGATCCGCCTGCCTGATCACAGGGCAGGACTCTCCTGCCGCTGAATAAAACGGATCCTGGATAAAGGCTGGCTGCGCATTATCTTTGGCAACAACATGTTTCAATAACATACTCCCAATTTTTCCGCATCCCAAAAAACCGACTTTTTTCATCGTTAGCCCATCCTTTACTCGTACATTTTATCTCGTTAACAGCCTGTAATACCCACAGGGCACAGGGACCCCGCCCTCTTAGGTCGGGGATCAACAGGCTATAACACTCGAACTAAGTTCGCTCTAAGGGTTCGGCGGGGGCAATAACCCCCTCCGAACCTAAGGCTCACCTATATACCCGGTATCTTTCTATAAGGCAAAGCAGTCGCTCAACTGCCGCTCTCGCCGCCGCTGCATCTTGCGAAAAATTCAATCGGATACTGTTCGTGAATTGCGGGCCAAATTCGGTACCTGGAGTCACTGTAACCTGCGCATGGCAACGTAAGATTTTTACAAAACTTTTTATATCGACGTCGAGCGGAGGCAATTGCGGAAACAAATAGCTGCCGGCTTCCGTAGGCCGGACCTGAACACCCTTACAACTGCTGAACATTCCAACAAGATCGTCGCGGATCTGTTGGTGTTCGGCAATACGCTGCGCCATCCAGCCCTCCGGTTCATTGAACCAACTGGCGAACACAGCCTGGCAATAGCCGGCGGCGCGCAAAGAAACGATCGCCTGTAATTTTTCCATACGTTCAATGATCACCGGCGAACCAAAAGCTACTCCCAAACGGTATCCGCTCATAGACTCGGTCTTGGACGGTCCCAGTATCGTCACCATCTGCGCAGGAGCATTTTTTTCAGCGCAAAGATGGGTGTATCTGCGTCCATCAAATATTTGCCGTGAGTATAGTTCATCCACAATAAGGCTGACACCATAGCGCCCGGCCAATTCTGCAATGGAATGAATCTCTTCCGGTGAATATACCGCTCCGACCGGATTGTTTGGGTTAGAAAAAAGAAACAATTTGACGCCACTGCGAAATGCGTTCTCCAACTGGTCCAAATCCAACCCGGCTCTATCCCGGCAACCAAAATAATCCATCTTAACCGGAACTAATTGCCCATCAAAAAATTCCACCAGTTTGCGATTGGCAAAGTAATCCGGCTCAACAATGGCTACCTTGTCGCCCCGACCAACAAGAGCGCCCATGGCTAAAAAAAGCGCGCCCTGCGTACCGGGTGTAAGAATCATCCCCTGCTTCGCATCAATCGCGCATCCGGTAAAAAGAGAAAGTTTTTCTGATAACATCGAAAGCGTCTCACTGCCGCCGCGATATTCAGTATAAGCCTGCCGGCCGCCAATATTTTCTACACCATTAATAAAATGGTTCAAGCTTCCCGGAATAGGTGTAAAAGCATCCACATCTCCATGCGAAAAATCCACCGCCCGGCCTAAGAGGGGCTCACCGCGCAAATCCAAACTTTCTTCTTTACTGCGGCTTTCCTGCCCAGGGGCATTTTCCATGCCAAGTCTTGAAAATTTCTCCTCAATCGTACTCATCAATTTGTCTCCTTTTTAAGAGTATTTCGACTTGTCTTGATTATAGGATGGGGATGCTATAAAATCAAATATATATAATCACATGATAGTCATATAATTTTGCTTATATAAGGAGTACGCTTATGGAAAATTTACGCTATTTTCGTTATATCTACACCATTTATCAAGAAAAAAGCTTTTCTAAAGCCGCGCAAATGCTCCACATATCGCAACCAGCCCTCAGTGCGATTATTAAAAAGTGGGAAAAACAGCTCGGCTATGCATTATTCGATCGACAGACAACGCCAATCACGCCTACAGAAGAAGGAAAAGCCTATTTAGCGGCTGCCGAGCAAATGTATCGGGTGCAAAAAGAGCTGGAAATCTATATTGAAGATATTCGGTTGCTGCAAACGGGACACCTTACCGTTGCCGGTACCGCGCTTTATTGCTCCTATGTGCTGCCGCAAATCGTGAGCAGTTATACCGCGCTTTATCCAGGTATACAACTTGATTTCCAAGAAGCTGACTCTATACGGCTATATGAAGAATTAGCAAAAGATAAAATTGATTTAATCATCGATGGCGGGGAACCGGATGAAAACCGGTTCTCTATACACCCTCTATTCTACGAACATATTCTTCTGGCCGTGCCAAAAACCAACCCACTCAACGAAAAATTGGTTGATAAGAAACTTACCCGGGCCGAAGTATCTGCCAGCGATGCCGGTTTAGAACAAAAAAAAGGAGTAGATCTCTCGCTTTTTTGCAATGAATCTTTTGTCTTATTAAAAAAAGAGCATGATCTTCATAGTCGTGCTATGCGCCTTTGCCGCGAGCGGGGCTTCACCCCAAAAGTCTCCATCCATCCCAATCAATTGATGACCGCTTATAATGTAGCCAGTCAAGGACTGGGTTGCACTTTGGTCACCGATACGCTTGTCAAACGATGTTCTTTTGATAATGAACTTACCTATTATAATATTGCTGCCCTGTCTCAAGAGCTTACCTCGCGGCAAGTGTTCATCGCCCATAAAAAAAACCGGTATTCTACCCATGCCATGCGTAATTTTGTTGCGCTTGCACATTCGATTTTTAAATGAAGTGACAGTCGCAAAAATGCATAAAAAGTCCGCCTGGAACGTGCGTGACCTTCACATCACGTTCCAGGCGGACTTAAGTCATATATGCAAATTATCGTTAACCCTGCAAAAGCAGCAATAACCGGAGGTTATTTCTTTTGAATATATTCGTCAATACTTTGCGCGCCAATTTTGCCTGCGCCCATAGCCAAAATTACGGTGGCTGCTCCCGTTACGGCGTCACCGCCGGCGAAAACCCCGTCCCGCGTTGTCAACCCATTCTCGCTGGCAATCAGGCAGCCATATTTATTGGCTTCGAGTCCTTTCGTTGTGGAACGGATCAACGGGTTGGGAGAAGTTCCGATGGACACGATGACCGTATCTACATCAATGACAAAGTTACTGCCTTCTTTCGGCACCGGACGACGACGTCCGGAAGCGTCCGGTTCACCTAATTCCATCTCTACACACTCGATGCCGTTAACACGTCCGCTCTCGTCACCGAGGATACGCACCGGATTGTTGAGCAACTTGAAAACAATACCCTCTTCCTTTGCATGATGAACCTCTTCGGCACGCGCAGGAAGTTCTGCCTCGGAACGGCGATACACAATGTAGACCTCTTCTGCTCCCAAGCGTTTCGCGCAACGGGCCGCGTCCATGGCAACGTTGCCGCCGCCGACCACTGCTACTTTGCGGCTCTTGGCAATCGGGGTGTCATACCCTTCCTTATACGCTTTCATCAGGTTTACCCGGGTAAGGTACTCGTTAGCTGAGTAAACCCCCAGCAGGTTTTCACCGGGAATGTTCATGAAGGACGGCAATCCGGCTCCTGAACCGATGAATACGGCTTCAAAGCCCTGCTCAAACAATTCATTAATCGAATTCACCTTGCCAACGACCATATTGGTCTGGATCTCAACACCGAGGTCTTGAAGCTTGCCTACTTCTTTGGCGACAATCTCCTTCGGCAGACGGAACTCAGGAATTCCATACACAAGCACGCCGCCCGCGGTCTGTAATGCTTCAAAAACCGTAACAGCATAGCCCATTTTGGCCAAATCGCCCGCACAAGTCAGGCCCGCCGGACCAGCGCCGACGACCGCTACCTTGTGACCATTGCCTTCTGGTCGCTTAACTTCATCCTTGCCATGTTGCATCTGCCAGTCGGCAACAAAGCGTTCCAACCGTCCAATCGCAACCGGCTCGCCTTTTATTCCGCGCACGCACTTGCCTTCGCACTGGGTTTCTTGCGGACACACGCGTCCGCAGACTGCAGGCAGTGAGTTGGTCTGGGATATTTCCCCATACGCGCCTGCAAAATCTCCGGCAGCCACCTTCGCAATGAACTGCGGGATGCGCACATTGACCGGGCAGCCTGAAACGCAGGGCTCCGTTTTGCATTGCAGACATCGCTGCGCTTCTTCCACAGCCATATCAGAGGTGTAGCCAAGAGCTACCTCTTCAAAATTCTTATTGCGAATTTCCGGTTTCTGTTCCGGCATGATTTGTTTTTTCAAAGACATATTAGCCATGGCGTTTCTCCCCCGTTAAGCGACAAGCATGATCCATATCTCTTGCCTCGCGTTCTTTATAAAACGTGTTGCGCTTCATTAATTCGTCAAAATCGACCTGAAACGCATCAAAGTCAGGGCCGTCTACACAAGCAAATTTCGTTTCCCCGCCGATATTGACACGGCAACCGCCGCACATGCCTGTACCATCTACCATAATCGGGTTGAGGGAAACAATCGTTTTGATACCGTAAGGTTTTGTCGTAGCAGCGACAAATTTCATCATAATCACCGGTCCTATGGCGATTACTTCGTCGTATTTGTTTCCTGCATCAATCAGAGCTTGCAGCTTGTTTGTAACAAGCCCCTTCTCACCATAAGACCCATCGTCGGTCATGATATATAGGTTATCTGTAACCGCTCTCATTTCATCCTCAAGAATCACAATATCCTTCGACCGGAAACCTGCGATCATGTCCACGGCAATTCCCGCATTGTGCAGCGCCTTTGCCTGCGGATACGCAATGGCGTTACCTACACCGCCACCGACAACACAGACTTTCTTGGCATTGGGGTCGATATGAGTCGCTACGCCTAAAGGCCCGACAAAATCAAGAATAGTGTCACCTTCATTAAGGTCATTGAGACGTTTCGTAGAAGCCCCTACGATTTGGAATATAATAGAAACCGTACCTTTTTGACGATCATAGTCGGCAATCGTCAACGGAACTCGTTCTCCCTTTTCGTCCACACGAAAGATAATGAATTGGCCTGCTTCCGCCTTCTGCGCGATAAGCGGCGCTTCCACTTCCAGCAGCGTCACTGTACTGTTCAGAGCGCGCTTGGTTACAATCTTATATGCCATAAATATCCCCCTTGCTTTCCGTACCATATAATAGAACATTGTTCCATAATATAATACAATTAGTAATACAATTAGATTGTAACATTCTTAAAAAAAGATTGCAACAGAACCAATCTGAAAACGTGAAATTTTCTGACCGGCCCGTTAAAACAACTAAATTCGCAAAAGACGTAGTAGCACTTGCTCAAATGCCTTTTATAAACGCTCCGGTTCTCTTCTTTGAACAGGGCAACTATTGAACAAAAATAAATCGTTAAATTTTTTCGGACGCGAAGACAAAGGCTTTGTCGAACCCGTTTTTGATGGCGTTATAAATCCGCCCGCCTTTTTCCGCATCGCCGATTGCTACCACTTTGTCCAATACAGCCTCGTATTCTTCCACCAAACCCTTGCAGGGCGCAACCCCAAGCGAAAGCACCACGTGGTCAGCTGCAATCTCGATATCCTTGCCGGATACCAAATCGGTCAAAACAACCCCGTGATTTTCAATTTCGGCCAGCATATGTTTAAGATATATGATAGGGCTGTACTTGTTGATCCGGCCCATGATATCCTCCAGCAGGACAGCGTATATCCCCGGTCCCACTTTGTCCATCATTTCGACCATGGCCACTTTACAGCCTTGGTCGAGAAGCATTTCGGTAACTTCCAAGCCGGTCATGCCCAGGCCGATTACCGCAACCGTGCCGGATAGTTTCACCTTTCCAGCCGCAACTTCTTCCGCTGCATGGACGTTGGCTTTGTTTACCCCTTCTATAGGTGGGATGATCGGTGCGGCTCCCGCCGCTAAAAAGACGCCGACTGGATTTAATGCCTTTACCATGGCAGGAGTGGCTTCCGTATTGAGCCTGATTTCGACGTCAAGTTTTTCGATCTGGGTCTGCATCGTCCTTGTCAATCCGGTGAGAATATCTTTGAAGCGCGGCTTGTCAGCGATATTGAGCGTACCGCCGAGGCTGCCGGTTTTTTCAAACAATGTCACCTTAAATTCACGTTCCGCCAATACCCGGGCTGCTTCCATACCAGCCGGCCCTCCACCGACCACGACAACCTGACGGCCCCGGCCGTTCTTCTCGTATTCGCCGAAAATCCCCTCGCATCCCAGTCGCGGATTGACCTGACAGCGTACGGGGAAGCCATTGCCAATCAAGGTTTCCCGGCAATACATGCAGCCTATGCACTGTCTGATCTCGTCCTCACGGCCCTCCTGCGCCTTGCGCGACCACTCAGGATCAGCCAAACTGCCGCGGCCAATAACCACAAAGTCGCAGACTCCATTGGCTAAAGTTTGCTCGGCAAACGCCGGACTTTTGATGGTATTCGTTGCAATCACAGGAATCCTGACAGCTTCTTTGATGGCCTTCGCCACGTGCTGTTTCCAGCCGGGAGTATAGGAAAACGGCTCGCAATTGGCGTTCCGGTTAAAGATGTTGCCGTTGGAAACATTGATCGCAGCAGCCCCTAACTTTTCGATGTATTTTGCAATCTCAATGCCATCATCGAGGGTAAGGGTGCCGGGAATATCCGGCGTCATTTCATCACCGCTGATGCGGACAGTGATTGGGAACGCCGGGCCCACTTTCACACGAATGGCTTGATAGATTTCGGCGAGGAACCGCATGCGGTTTTCCAGGCTGCCACCGTATTCGTCGGTGCGCTTATTAAAATAGGGGCTTAAAAACTGGGTCAGCAGATATCCGTGCGCAGCGTGGATTTCCACTCCGTCAAAGCCGGCTAACTTGCATAATCCTGCCGCATCGGCATACTTAACTACCAGGTTTTTAATCTCAGCGGCCTCCATGGCCCGAGGTACAAAGGCCGGATTGATAACAACACCGCTCGGCGAAAGATTTTGGTTCCCTGTAATGGCCGAATTCGCAACGGCGCCGGGGTGATGAAGCTGGGCAAAGATTTTTGCATCATATTTATGCACTGCTTGGGTCAACTGATCCAACTTTTGGAGGTATTTAAGGCTCGTGGCGTTCAACTGATTGAACACCGCTTGTCCGTTCTCTGCATCGACTCCGCAGCCTTCGCAGTAAATCAAGCCCACACCGCCTTTGGCTCTTTCCTCATAATACTTCACAAGCCGTGCTGAGGCTTCCCCATTGAAATCAGCAAAAGCGGTCATCATAGGCGCCATGACAACTCTGTTTTTCAAAGTGACACCGCCTATTTTTGCCTTGGAAAAAAGCATAGGGTACTTCATTTGCCAACCTCTCCCTTTCATCTGTCCGGTTATACATGAATAGACCGTATTTGCCGGTACATATTTGACGCATACTTAACTTCCCATATCATAAGTCGTCCAATTAATACTTTTCATACGATACAATCTCTTTTATCGGTTTCCGCGTATCGTTATGCCTTTCCGGCGATGAAACTGCGCCTTGGGCATAGCCAACAGCCAATATATTGATTGGTTCCACACCCTCCGGCAAGTTAAATTGCTGTTTGATCACCTGGGGATCAAAATAACATACCCAAACCGTCCCCAAATCAAGTTCTGTCGCTTCCAGCATCATATGTGTGGTTACAATACTTGCGTCAATGTCAACAACATTTTTTCCGTCATATGGCCTAACCCAGGCGGCATCGGTATTCCCGCAAACAATGATGGCCAGCGGAGCGCCATACACGTTAGCGCCTTTTTTGAGGCGTTCCAGTCCCTCCGGTGTTTGCACAACAATCAGTTTTATCGGCTGATTATTGTGGGCAGTTGGCGCTACCCTCCCTGCTTCCAGTATTTTTAACAGTTTTTCTTCTTCAATTAGTTGCGGGCCATACTTACGAACTGAAAACCTTTTTTTTGCAAGTTCTAAAAAACTCATATTTCCCACTCCTTATAATTTTTTCCAACACTTTATTGCACTTTTCCACAAGATAACAGCCTGTCAATTAAACAAAGCATGCCAATCCCGGTTGCTCCTTATTAATGACTCCCGACAAATCCCAACAGGATGAACTTGGTCCCAACTCCGCCGGTCACTACGTCAATTCGCACATTGGCAGTACTCTTGACTGCATGATGAACATAAACGGTTGCTCCGTCAACATTCATTTTTTCATATTCACCGATCTCAGATGGCTCCGGTATGCCCCATCGCACGGACGGGACGTCTCTCGACTGAGCTCCTCCTCAACTGTAGCAAATTTGTTTATCCAGCCTGACAATAGCGCTGTTACCTAGACCATAAAGTATTTTCTGCGCTTTTGGGGTTAGTTTCAGATTCATAGTACACCTCCTTACTCTCACTAACATACGAAATGAATAAAAAAATCGACACGCCTTACGTTAATATAAGTGAGCCTTAGGTTCGGGGGGTTATTGCCCCCGCCGAACCCTTAGAGCGAACTTAGTTCGAGTGTTATAGCCTGTTGATCCCCGACCTAAGAGGGCGGGGTCTTACAGGCTGTTAACGAGATAAATCCTTCAGAAGCATCCCATTCAATACCGTCACGATGAGGGCGACAAGACCCAGAAGGATTTTCTGGAAGCGGGTATTGGCGTACCTCCCCATGACTTTCGAAGAAGAAGTGAGATATATCTGCAAAAAGATTGTCCACGGCAGTTGAATGCTTAAAGCAATCTGTGAATAAATCAAACCGCGAAACGCATCGTCGATAAACAATAAGACAAGTAACGCTAAGCCATAGGTAATTGCAACCCCGATCTTCGAATGACAATCCTTAATATCATACGGCTCTTTAAATATCCCGGCAAAGATGCTGCCTCCGGCCATGCCGGCAGTGATGGTGGAAGAAATTCCCGAAAACAATAACGCGAACGCAAATACCAGGCCTGCACCGGAACCTAACAGGGGATAAAGCATCTCCTGCGCCTGCTGAAGTTCACTCACCTGAATTGCATTGGCAAAAAACACCGCTCCGGCAACCAGGATCATTGCACTGTTAATGGCCCAGCCAATTCCCATCGAAAACAACGTATCAAGAAATTCATAGTTTAACTGCTGTTTGATGATTCGGTCATCCTCTAAGTTCCACTGGCGGCTCTGAATAATTTCAGAATGCAGAAACAAATTATGCGGCATGACCACGGCCCCCAAAACCCCCATGATCACTGCAATAGACCCTGCGGGAACCGACGGCGTGATCCAACCGGCCGCTGCCTGCGGCCAATCAATCCGCACCAGGCTCAATTCATATAAAAAGGAAATGCCAATCACAGATACAAAGCCAATGATCAGTTTTTCAAGTCTTATGTAAGAATTAGACCAAAGAAGCCAGTTGCAAAAAAACGCAGTCATAATGGCAGCCAGCTTCAAAGGAATATGAAACAGCATTGTAAGAGCTATGGCTCCACCGAGAATTTCCGCCATTGCCGTAGCAACCGATGCGAATACCGCCGACAGCAGAACCGGCCGCGATACCCAAGGCTTCAAATGCATGCTGGCGGCTTCTGACAGGCATAAGCCAGTGACAATCCCCAAATGGGCGGCATTGTGCTGGAGAATAATCAGCATAACCGTCGAAAGAGTGACCATCCACAAGAGAACATACCCATAATTAGCGCCGGCAGCCACATTGGTAGCCCAATTGCCGGGGTCAATAAACCCTACCGTAACCAAAATTCCCGGGCCTATATAGCGCAAAAACCGGCGCGCGTTCCAATTGATTGTATGCTGTTTCTTGAAGAAATCGAGCAGGACCTTCATCACGGTCTGTTTCACCATACCTTATCATCAAGATAACGACCATTCCACCTGCGTAAAAAATGAACCCATCACCATCAAAGGAAACAATTCAACCGAGTTACTTATTTAAAATCCATAAATGGTAATTCAGATAACCGGCAAAACAAACCCAGGCAAGGTAAGGGAGCAATAAGTACGCAGCCTTTTGGGAAATGCGACCGAAATACAATATGGTGCAAATTATCATTACAAGAAGGATACTGATGATGAACAGACCTCCGGCCGGAGAACGCAATCCGAAAAAAACGGCTGACCATGCAACATTAATCAGCAACTGGCCTAGAAAGACCAACAGAGCGGTATTTTTATATTTGGTTATGTCGCTTACCCATACAAGATAAAAAGACACCGCCATTAAAAAATATAAGAAATTCCAAACCGGGGCAAACACCCAATTAGGCGGAGAAAACTCAGGCTTTATGAGTTGGGCGTACCAGCCGCTTACCGAGATCTTTGTAAATAATCCTCCGATCCCTCCGGCTGCAAAGCAGGTTATGAGGCAGACAATAAACTTTGAAACGCTTTTCATACATCTACGCCTCCGTCACAACTGTAATATTATTCGAAATCGGCTTCCTCACCGCCTGAAATGAAGTTCTGTTTCAACCGCGTTGTCCAAACTACGAAATATAACTTGATCGACAATCAGTTTATATACTGTCATATTAGGATCTCCGGCTTCCTTGAAAAATTCTTTGACGCCTGATAACTGTTCGACAATTTGCCGGCGCGCCTTCTGCAATTCTTCTGCGTCAACATCCTTTTCTTGTTGCAGCCACCCTTGCAGACGCAGCACATTATTATGATCATCCACAGTACACAGTTCGACTTTATTGTTAAGTGCTATTTCTTTGGTTTTTTCAGTATTTTTGTAGCTTATCAGCCAAATATTCCCCGTTTCGTCCACGAACGGGCGCATTGGCCGGACTCTAGGGACATTCTCCTGCGCCGTGCCTAAAAAAAACACGTTGTTTTTTAATATTTCGACAATTTCAGGATCAAACATTGTTTTACCCCCTTTTATGTGTAAAGTTTTGCTATATCCTTTTTAAATTCAGGATTCAATCGTTTGCCTTTCATTCTGTCACAATCATAAACTGGTACCTTCTCCGTTAGTGCAAAAGTTAAGGGTGTTTGAGTTGGCACATGTTAATGCGGTGTCGAAGCGCTTTTGTATATATCGGCTACAGCGGCGGAAATTTCAGGAAAACTAAAAGTGAAGCCTTGTTCAAGAAGTCGTTTGGGCGCAACTTGCTGATCAGCCAACAAAAGTTCTTCGGCCATTTCGCCAAAAATGATTTTGGCTATAAACGCCGGAACTTTTGTCCAACTGCGTCGCCCCAGTTCTTTACCGACACAACGTGTAAATTCCGCCATGGAAACCGGATGAGGGCTGGTGAGGTTATATGCCCCTTGCATTTCTACCCGATCCAGAGCCAGTTGAATCGCACGAACCAGATCTTTATTATGTACCCAGGACATATGCTGTTCACCACTGCCAATGACTCCTCCAACTCTAAATTGGAAGGGTTTTTCAATCTCAGCTAGAATTCCTCCGCCGTGTCCCAGAACAAGACCAAATCGAAATACTACGACCCGCACGCCATCTTCCACTGCGGCGGCAGCAGCCTGTTCCCATTGGCGGCAGACAGACGCCAAAAAGCCTTCTCCGGAAGGACTTTCTTCTGTTTGTATCCCTAGCGTTCGAACCCCATAGTAACCTACGGCAGAAGCATTTACCAGAACAGACGGCAGCGGCAACCCGGCTTGACGGTTCCGCCGCAGGGCAGCGGTGATCCGGTTTGTCGTTTCTATGCGGCTGGACAAAATTCCGGTCTTAACAGAAGATGTCCACCGCTGGGCAATATTTTCGCCGGCCAGGTTTACAATACCATAACAGTCTGACAGCACCTCGGCCGGAACTAAGCCTTCGCTGTCGAGGCGAATAACTTTATCCGGCAACATGATCCCGCTGCGGCTTAAGGTGATTGGATCGTATCCATTGGCCCGAAGATGGCTTACTAAAGCTTTTCCCACAAAACCGGTACCGCCGGCCACTAAAATTTTATTCATTTTAGTCGCTCCTCTCTATCCTACAAATTATTGTCAGCGAAAATCCGGTGAATTTTTTCGGTTGATTGCGCTTCTTTCGGATAATTTGCTTGAAACAAAGGCGCCAAAAGGTCATCTTTTTTTAAAGTTACGTGCAGTTATTTAAATATTTGTAATATTATTACTTTGTTAGATAAACAAATTCCTGCAAGCCCAACGATTTCTTGTGGGAACATATGTTTATAGATGAAAGTCAAAAAACGGAGGAGTCTGGCATCAATACAATAGTTGCATGGCTGTATTTGGGTTGGCAATTGGTTCGAATTGTTGTCTTTTCTTCATTCCGATTCATTTCATTGCGACTTCCGGCTTTGGCAAAAAGAAGGAAAATAACGCGGCAAGCACTGCAACAGCTGTCAGGAGTTCCATCGTAGCCACCAATCCATAATTGTCGGCAAATCGGCCAATCAACGGAACTACTACTCCGCCAACACTAAAGGAAAGACCCATCGTAACTCCGGAGGCAAAACCAACATTGCGGGCTAAATAAGTTTGACCCAAAACCACAACCGAACTAAATGGCGCAAAAATGGCAAACCCGATCGGAACCATTAGTAAATACCCGGTTGTTACATTGGTCGTCCAAGATAAAAGCGCAACCATTGGCGCCAATAGTACATAACTCATCCGAATAATTTTTAAATAGCCAAACTTATCCGCCATCAATCCCCCAATTAATGTGGTCACTACACCCAGCGTAAAAAGCAGCGTTAATGCAGAAGCAGCTGCCGCCTCAGACAGCCGTAAAACATCGGTCCAATAAAGCGGAATAAAACTTCTTAATCCGCAGACGACAATGGAATTGCACACAATCAATAAAGTTAAATGTGCAAACGCGTTCCAATTGTTGCTGTCTTCTTTCCTTTTTTCAATAGATTGTTCAACTCCATTATTGATAGAAACCGATGTCTTAGCAATTTCCGCTTTCATTTTGGGCACAAAAAACATCAAAATTGCTGCCGTTATCACTGCTATAAAACATAATACAATGGTGCCCTTCATGCTAAACATCGTAATGGAGGACACCGCAAGAACCGGACCGATAGCAAATCCGCTATTCCCTCCGACCGAGAAAATACTTAATGCTGTACCTCTTGTACTACCAGAAACCCGATTAACCATACGCGCCGCTTCCGGATGGAAAATCGCGCTGCCGATGCCGCTTAGCGTGATCACAGTGAAAATTGCCCAATAATCTTCAAACAAACCTGACATTCCCATCGCGACTCCAGACAGCAAAATTCCTAACGACATATACCAATTTCGGGATTTCTGGTCTGCCAGCCATCCAAACGCAGGCTGTACGACTGACGATAAAAAACAAGAAGCAAACATGAGTCCCGCCACCGAGCTATAATCCATGCCATACCGTGAAACGAAAAAAGGTAACACAGCCGGCAATACTCCGGGCGTAATATCGTTGGCTAAATGTGCTATTGCCAATAAATACACGTATTTGGGGTTCAATGTAAAGCCACCTCATATAAAAATATCCCTTGTAATGCCATTATACTCTATAAATAGACCCCATATAAATAAACAAAAATGAGGATTTTAATGATCGGAAAAATGAGCATGTCCCGGCAAGGAAACTGTTACGATAATTCTGTCATGGAGAATTTGTTGGTCATTTGAAATCCGAATTACTTTATCTACAAACATTCAACAGCACAGAACATTTCATCAAAGAACTGGAATAATATGTATTTTACTACAACAACTATAGAACCAAGAATAAACTAAAAGGATCGAGTCCTGTTCAATACAGGATTCAATCCTCGTTAGCTGCCTAAAAATAATGTTGTCTAACTTATTGGGGTCATTTCAAACTTATAGGCGAACACCGTTTATTCGATGTGCAAAGTAGGTTCTCTCCAGTTCCTTTGGATACTGTTTGGGCGTGTCGCTACCTATACACCGCAGGGTTCTTCGGTATTGCTTTTAGGGTTCTCCATACCTTCTTCTGCCTTCGCCCGTGATAGCGCGGCTCGGCTCCCTGTTGTCCCTCTCGGGAAATCAATGTCGATGCGGCAGTATTCACTTTATATGTTACAACCCGCCAAATTGTCGTGCTTGTTGCCAAGCTACAACGCCTCAGAGCACAGATTACGCCGTACCCTGTTTGAAAACTGACCCGCCGCATCCACTTTAGTCCAAAAGGCATTGGAAAGTTCAGAACTCCAGTCAGAGCATCTATTTATTTCATCTTAAATTTCGCCGGAAATTGCTTCACAATTCCTTCAGATAGAGTGTCAGCCATCATTAAGGCCTGGGTATATATTTGGTCGAACGTTGCAATATCGTTAGGATAATCTTGATTCAATCGTGCGAGCAGTTCGCTTTTTGTTAACGACAGATGCTGGTGCAGCATATCCTGCAGTCCGGCTTTGGGCCAGTTAGGATTTGCCGAACTTAAGAACACAGCAATCTCATCGGCGTTGGCAATCCATTTACTTTCTTCACTGCTGACAGTTTCCGTGTCGCCATTTTTAGCGGCAGTAACAATATTGGCTGCAATTAGAATATGGTTTTTCAACAGATCGGCCAGTTTTTCGCCGGCAGCATCTCCATAATACGGTTTGATTGCATTGCCAATATCTTGCTGATTTTTAAGCAGCCGTTCTGCATTCAATCCAGCTTCCGGCATATTAGCAACAGAGGAAACAATAAACAGCCGCGTCCAAATGACATGATCCGACCAAAGTTTTCTCATCCCATCTCTTAAGTCAACTTCTGACTTACTCATTGCCGTTGGATCCTTCATATGCATTTCCATTGATGGATTCTCAGTATGTCCATAAGCGGCATTAGCAATCACTGCAGGGCTCATAACAAAACATACAACCAAGATCATGAGAAATGATTTTTTAATCATTTTACACACTCCTTATTATAAATTTCCATCAACCACTATACAGGCCCACTCTGCCAATCATTACCTTCTTACGTTGTTATTCTACGAAAATTACGCTTACCGGACAAACGCCTGCTCTCCACTTTTTTCTTTGGCAAGCAAGCAGCCAATTGAGCGGATCGTGCTAATCCAGCGCCTCCCCCTGCGCATCCGAGTCCCCAAATCGGTATACGAACTGTATTCGTCGGCAAATCCAATATTTGAATTAACTTTGTATCCAGCGTTGGTGTTGTTATACCAGTAGAAGTAACATAAACTATGGTTCCTACGTCGGTTGGAATTACATTAGCGCGTTCCATGGCTTCACGTGATGCTTTCACCATTAAATCCAGAACAGTTGTTGCAAATATCTGATTAGCTTCTGAAAAGCAATGAGGAGTAACGTCCCACTCCAATGGTTGAGATAGGTATCTGGTTTTTATACAACTGTTTTCGAAGATAGGAAGCAAGCGGTCAATATCTTTGAAATGAGAACAAAATATTGGAGCAATAAACTGTTTGATGTCGCTTTGTTGAACCATATAAAGAGGAACCGCTGTGCTTATCGACTTTATGCTGGCCAACTCTTTCAAATGCCCACTCCCTAACTGATTTTATTTGTATTCAATTACAATATTTCCGAAAAATAATGTCCATGGATAGGAAAAACAAATTTGTTTTTCCTATCCATGGACATTCTATGTCTTACTCTTTTACTTTTATAATAAACCAAACACCATTAAAGCCTTGACCTTTGATATCGCCGACCATCATATCTTTGCTGAAATAATAAAGCGGCCAACCTCTAAACGTTGTTTGTTTCATTCCATCATCACGTGTAATTACACCAAATTCAGAGGCATCCAAATCTTCGGAAACCATTATTTTTTCAGCATAAAACACAGGCCACAACAAAGCGCACTGGCCTTTACAGGTGCTGCTGCCTGAAATATCTTTTGTAAAATAGTAGAGAGTTTTTCCTTGTCCGTCGACAAGGTATTTACCAAAATCAGCCGATTGGGCAGTCATGACGGTGTAATTCATTTGAGCTGACCCTATATTCGTTCCCGCCACAAAAAATAGAGCTATAAATAGAATAGTAATCGTAAAATAAACTTTCCTGTTCACAAAATAACCCTCCTTTTATTGTTGGGTCACTACCCATAGTTTTAACGGCTAATAATCACCTCCCAAGGTCAACTTTCCTATTTGGAGTTTCAAAGTTACTTATTGAACAATCACCCGTCCGTTCATACTGGGATGTAGAGTGCAGTAATAGTCGAACGTTCCTGCTTCATTAAAAGTTTGTTGAAAGGATTGGCCTTCACGCAAAAGTCCGCTGTAAAAAAAACTTCCTCTCACAGTATGACCTGCTGAATCTTTATTTATCCAGATGATTGTTTCGCCTTTCTGAATCGTTATCTCATCCGGCTGAAAGGAAGCATCCTGAATAATAATAGTATTCTTTGCCGGATCCGGTTCTGAGTATGCGGTACTTCCGGCGATTGCAACAACCAGTATAAATAGCAACACATGGATCATGAAAACTTTCCTGTTCTTCATGCCCATTCGCCTCTTTTCACATACTGCCGGATATAACCGCAACCGGTTCAAGTTACCGTTATATCCGGCCTGTCTAAGTCCGAGTTCATATTAGAACTCCAGCAAAATACGTTATCCGTTAAAACGGCGCAAAACCCATGTTGCTCCATAGAATTTGTTTGGTCTCTTCATAGTGGGATTCAATAATCTTGCGATGACACAATTCCCAATCTGCCAGCATCTCAAAAATTTTCTTTCCTTCCGGATCAGACGTATTTTTTGCAGCATTTTGATAAAAAGTGTATAAATCAATTTCAATAAATAAAGCGAGTCGTAAAGCTGTCATATCACTAGTTTCTTCAGTGAGCATCCCGGCCGGTTCAAGACCTTGCCCGCTGCTGCGGCGATAAAACGTATTCCATTTCATACTTTCTTTATTGTATAAACTGATGTCCAGGTTTTGATCCCATTTACCACTCGCCACGATCGAATCATAGTGTTTTTGCAAAAATTCCTGATGCGTCTTCTCCCATTGTGAGAGTTCCAAAAACATTTGTTTCGCTTCCTCATTTTTCACTTGCTGCGCAGCTCTGGCAAAAAACTCTTCCCCTTCTTTTTCCATGCTAAGAGCAAATTTAATGACCGACAAAGCATTTTCCAAAATAATCTCCTCCTATATTCTCATTGAAGTTTCATATGGTAAACCTTTGCTGCTCAATGAAAACAAAAAACCGCCAGAACACAACGGATATCCGGTTGCGGCCTGGCAGTCTTAAGCCCATTCTCCGCGGCTTTTAGACCCACGGCTTTGCGTCCTTGCCTTTTGGCAAGTTTGCCAATCTCTATGTTATGAGATAATTTCAAACTATCTATTCATATTATACTACATTAAAATACTGTTTCACATGTTTTGATAAATAATTTTGAATTTTGCAATAATTAGTTAAGTCCGTATAATTGTGTAAAATAGGCAGGTCATGTTGGACCCAAATACTGGTAGAATAGAGTTGACGAGACAACATTCTACAGGAGGGGTTCAAAACATAACCCACTATCAGATTACCTTAGATTCAGACATTTTGCACCAACTTTTTCTCGGCGGAGCCGGTGATTCTGGAATGAAACCGTTGCTAGAGTCTGTGTTTAATCAGATTTTGCAGGCGCAGGCGGCTGATCAGCTAGCCGCGACGCCGTATGAGCGCACCGAAGACCGCAAAGGATACCGAAATGTATCGTATCCACACCAGTTAAGCACACGCTTTAGAACCTTAACATTACGCGTTCCCCGGTTACGTGACGGTAGTTTTTCCACCGATCTATTTGCCCGTTATCAACGCAGCGAACAAGTTTTTTTACTGGCGATGATGGAGATGGTGATCCAAGGTGTTTCTACCCGCAAGGTCAGCGAAGTAACAGAAGAACTTTGTGGAAGCACGTTTTCGAAATCAACCGTATCTGAATTATGTAAGCGTTTAGATCCCATCGTACATGCTTGGAATCAGCGTTCTTTGCGCGATCAGAAATTTCCCTTTGTTCTTGTGGATGCTTTGGTCATCAAAGTTCGCGAAAATGCACGTATTCGGCCGCGAGGTGTTCTTCTCGCTGCCGGCGTCAACGAAAACGGGCAACGGGAAATCCTTGGTTTTCTAGTGGGCGACAGCGAGTCAGAAGCCAGTTGGAGTGAGTTGTTTCAATCGTTGAAGCAGCGCGGATTGCATGGCATGGATCTCATCGTTTCTGATCAGCATAGCGGGTTAGTTTGCGCCATTCGCCGACAGTTCCAAGGAGTAGTTTGGCAGCGTTGTCAAACCCATTTTCTACGAAATATTTTGGACGTTGCACCCAAATCCCAGCAGGCTGAAATCCATAGTCAGGTTCGAGCCATGCTAGATGCGCCAGACATCGATATTGCCCATCAACTGTTGGCCGGAATACTAGAGAAGTTTAGCCAAAAGGCCCCGAAATCGATGGATATTCTGGAAAAAGGCGCAGAAGACGCATTGGCCGTGCTTGCTTTGCCGGAATATTATCGGCGGCGGTTGCGAACTACTAACAGTGTGGAGCGGCTCAATGAAGAAATTCGTCGGCGCGAACGAGTGATCCGGATCTTTCCAAACCGCGCTTCGGCGGAACGTCTGATCGGAGCCCTTTTAATGGATTTTGATGATAAGTGGGCTGGTGGCAAAAAATATCTTGAGTGAACGTTTATATTCTTGGCATGAATTTAAAACCAGCATATAAAAAAATACTCCTGTCATAATGAATGACAGGAGTATTTTTTTATCAACTTAGCGTCTGACGCTTTGGAAACAATCTCTGCAATATACAGGACGATCACCACTTGGACGGAAAGGCACTTGGGTTGTCACGCCGCAAGATGCACAAACTGCGTCATGCATTTCACGCTGTTGGTAACCACCATTGCGACCACCGTTTTGTTGTTTGCGCGCTGCTCTGCATTCAGAGCAACGGCCAGGCTCATTGGTGAAGCCTTTTTCTGCATAAAAATCCTGTTCTGATGCAGAGAAAATGAATTCCGCACCGCAATCGCGGCAAGTTAAAGTTTTGTCTTGTGCCATAATAATATATAGCCTCCTCAAATGTATTCGCCAGAAATGTTTGGTACAAGAGAACACTCATTGGGACTTCCCTTACTTGAATACAGTTTGAGAAGGACAAATGTTATTTCGTTGAACCTTATCTTTGGACTACTTTAGTATACTATATAAACATTTAAAAAGCAACAAATATTATTTAATATCGATTATCCATAATGTAAATATACAGAAATACGATACTACTACGCCGAATTGAAGTTTTTCGAAAAGGTTCATCGCATGACGAGGCTGCAATGAAGCTCTTCTTATTTAATGCCGACCTTAGTCCGCCTATAAACAATCTTGCCCTGGGCTATTTCTTCCAAGGCGATTGTTACTGGTTTATGCGGCTGGCTTTCGATACCCTCCCTCTTTTCGTTCATAATCTCTTTAGCCCTTTTTGCGGCAAATGCCACTAGGGTGTATTTACAATCAACTTTTTTCAATAGTAAATCCAATGGTGGATTGATCATCGAAATTCCCCTTTCATCTTTATTTCCCGCTAATAACATCATCACATCGGCTTGTCGTTCAGTTCGCCATTATTCCATTATATTCGTTATCCCTTTCCCACTGTTTAATTGGCAAAAACGTTCAAACTCCGATTTTCACAATAAAAAACCACCTACGAGGATATTCGGCGTGTGTCGGCGAACATGGTGCATTACACCTAATCATCCAAATCCTGTGGTGGGAGAAATCGATATTGCTGGCATCAGCCAGAATAAATAAGCTAAAGATAGAGTCCTGTAAAAAAGCTGGTATCGGCATGTTAGCGATACCAGCTTACTTCGCGTTCTTATGTTCCGCTGCTTATTTACCGTGCTCTATTTTTTCTATTTACTGTATGTCAGTAAATAGGACGAACCGAGCTGCTCGTAGTGTTCGAGATGCCTAACAAGCAAAGAAGCTTCTTCTGTGTTGTTTACATCAAGAATATTCTCGTTTCCGATAGCATCCTTGACAATACTCTCAATCTCAAAAGAACAATACCCAAGAAAATTCAGCTTCTTTATTAGCTGTTTAATACGCCATTCCATTTTTCTTCCTCCGTATTTCTGTTATCGGTAATCATAGCGTTACACAACACTATCAGCCGCAATTACCACCGACTATTATCAACCGACACTAGAGTGAAGAAACCCGGGCAGTTTTGTATCTTTTTCTAATGGCCGTTCCTTTATCAGTATTGTCAATAATCGATTAGTTTTAACACTTATTCCATCTAAAGTCAATCCAGTTCTAATCAGCCGAAATCGCAGCTGCATTGATTGCATGATAATTTTTTACAATCAAGTAGCGGCTTCTTCTCTTCATTCCTTTAGAACTCAGTATTGCTTCACATCCTGTTTCCTGCAGAATATTGAAAGTCTTTCATTCCCAGAACGACTTTAAAATTCCTATTATTTACATTTTGAATTGGTTTTTGCTATTCTCTGATTTCGTTTTGCCATTTTGACCGGATCTACTGCCGCTATTTTTTTGCCATACTGAGCCGCCAAAAGACGTTCAATTTCATCGGGCTGCATTTTGCAAACCGTCACTTCATTAGAAATACCCATTTAAATCACTTCTCCTTCTACCTTTTCCCGGATCCGTTTCCAAAATCGGCGTTCAAGCAATTTGCCAATTGCTCTCTCCATTGTCAGTAATCGCCTTCATCCCGCGGAAAGATTTTCATCGTTTCTCCACACACACCAGTAATTATACTTTACCGCAAAACAGAGAACGCGACATTAAGAATAAAAAAACCGTCCTCTAAGATACTTAAATTAAGTGTCAGCGAGTTGTTTCTCTCGCATTTAACCTCGAGTATCCTGAAACGGCTAAGACGAAATATGATATTAGCATTAACCATCGTCGGCTGTTAATGGTTATTTTTCTATTTTATAATAGTTTTGTTTTTTTGTCAAGCAATCTGGCATATTTGTGTTGTTGATCTGCGATATTTGAAAGCCCAAAGGGTGTTGTACAGTCTAATGTATCACGTCTGTTTCTTAAAATTGCAACAAAAAACCAGCCAAAAAGATTATTCATCATGCTGGCCAGTTCTTTGATCACTATTAGTATTTGATAAATTTATCTCCCGGAATACCACAGATGCTGCACTTATCCAGACGAGCTTTCTCTATATTGCCGCAGACAGGACATAAGTAATAAAAAATTTCTTCCGTATCGTTTACATTTTCCAAGGCTTCTTGATAAAGCCGGGCATGAACCTCTTCCGCCTTCATGGCATAAATGAAGGATAGAACTGCAGCTTTATTTCCTTCCTCCTCGGCAATCTTTACAAAATCAGGGTACATGTTTTTATACTCGTGGGTTTCACCTAAAACTGCATCTTTCAGGTTGTCCATTGTTGATCCAACTTTACCGGCTACTTCAAAATGTTTTAAGGCGTGCAAGGTTTCGGCATCAGACGCCGCTTTAAACAATTTAGCTGCGTTGAGTTTTCCATCTTTTTCCGCCTTTTTCGAATATGCCAGATACTTTCTATTTGCTTGTGCTTCTCCAGCAAAGGCCTCCATCAGGTTATCCAGTGTTTTGCTTTCACTCATTTTTTTATCCTCCTATCTGTCTTTAGATTTTCTAAGTATACTTCCATACCCTTTTTAGAAATACCTTCCAATGAATGATTTTTGTTAATTTACTTCCTCCAGAACCGCTTCAATTTCTTTTTTACGGCATCGGAGGTTTCAATTTTACTGCTTATATCCAGTATCTGTTTTTCCACCCTACCGCCAATTCGACCCAATACCCATGCGGCGCATTCGCGCACCAGTTCCTCCGAGTCATTCCTGGCAATCTCCAAATCGGAAATATAAGCGGAATCACCTAGATTCCCGAGAGCAATGGCAGCATTTCTGTAAAAAAGCCATGCAATCTTAGCATGACCAGAACGAGAAAGTACCCGCGCAACACATATTTATGCAATATACCTTAATTGTATCATAAAACATGAGTCAAAAAAGGATGTATCGCTGATATCTAGCCGCAATAGGCGAAATATTTAAATAATATTTATTTGATTTTGCTGAACTTGTTTATATTTTCTGAATATTATATATTTAAGGTAAAAGTTACTCATCCTTTGATGCAAATGATAAATAAAGGAGAGCTGATATGGGATGGACATAAAAGAAATCGAACAGCTTGCCATTAACACCGTTCGTACATTATCTATTGATGCCGTTGAAAAAGCGAACTCGGGACACCCCGGATTGCCGATGGGCGCTGCGCCGATGGCCTTGAAACTTTGGACAAAATATTTGCGCCATAACCCCAAAAACCCCAAGTGGTTTAATAGGGACCGTTTCGTTTTGTCGGCAGGGCACGGCTCTATGTTGCTATATAGTCTGCTTCACCTGTCAGGATATGATCTTTCTTTGGCAGATTTAAAAAACTTTCGGCAATGGAACAGCAAGACACCCGGTCACCCTGAATATGGACATACGCCGGGAGTGGAAGCTACAACCGGGCCGCTGGGGCAAGGTCTCGCTATGGCGGTAGGCATGGCCATAGCCGAACGGCATTTGGCAGCGCAATATAACAAGGAACAGTTTCCGATTATTAATCATTTTACCTATTGTCTTTGCAGTGACGGCGATCTTATGGAAGGGGTAGCGGCGGAAGCGGCTTCATTAGCTGGGCATCTTAAATTAAACCGGCTGATTGTTCTATACGATTCGAACGATATTTCCCTGGATGGGAAACTGGAAATGACGTTTTCGGAAGATGTCAAAGGACGATTTGCGGCCTATGGTTGGCACGTTCTCCGTATTGAAAATGGCAACGATGTAGATGCAATCGACAAGGCCTTGGCATTTGCCAGGGAGGATACCAATCAGCCGACGTTGATTGAGGTCAAAACAACGATTGGTTATGGAGCCCCTAACAAAGCGGGATCATCTGCCGCTCATGGGGCGCCGCTCGGAAAAGAAGAAGCAAAAGCCGCAAAGGAATTTTATCAATGGCCCTACAAAGATGATTTCTATGTTCCTGATATTGTGTATGACTACTTTGACAAAGAAGTCGGGCAGAAGGGTGAAAAACTAGAAAGTCAGTGGAACGAATTACTCATCAATTATCAGCGGAAATATCCAGAACTTGCTCAAGCCCTGGATGTGGTAATAAGCGAAAAAACGCCATTGGGATGGGATGGGCCGCTTCCGGCATATGTGCCCGGTGTCCCAATTGCCTCACGTTCCGCCTCGAGCGAAGTGATGAATATCCTTGCAAAAAATATTCCGGGCTTTTTTGGTGGTTCGGCAGACTTAGCCAGCTCTAATAAAACGTTGATAAAAAATGCAGGCGATTTCTCGCCGGTGAACTATGGCGGCAGGAATATTTGGTTTGGCGTTCGTGAATTTGCAATGGGCGCTGCTTTGAACGGCTTGTGTTTGCACGGGGGCTTAAAGGTCTATGGAGCTACTTTCTTTATTTTCTCCGATTATTTGCGGCCGGCGATGCGCTTAGCTTCCTTGATGAAGCTGCCAGTCACTTACGTTTTTACCCACGACAGCATAGCAGTCGGCGAGGATGGTCCGACTCATGAACCGGTTGAACAACTCGCCTCTCTGAGGGCGATACCGAATTTCAATGTGATCCGCCCAGCGGACGGCAACGAAACGGTAGCAGCTTGGAAAATAGCTCTAGAATCATCCCATACTCCTACTGCCTTGATTTTATCACGGCAGGATTTATTGACACTTGCCGGTACAAAGGAAATGGCGGAAGAAGGGGTGCGGCGGGGAGCTTATATTATTTCGAGTGCGAAATCCGATCGTCCCAAGGTGTTGTTAATGGCTTCGGGCTCTGAGGTGACACTGGCAATAGATGCGCAAAGGTTACTGGCACGAGATCATATTGATACTACTGTAATCAGTTTCCCTTCGTGGAATTTATTTGAGGCGCAGGACAAAAACTATCAGGAATCGATCCTTCCTCCACAGGTAAAACTCCGAATAGCAATAGAAATGGGATCGCCGCAAGGTTGGGAACGATATGTAGGTCCTGGCGGCCGCATCCTGGCAATTAATAGTTTTGGGGCTTCAGCCCCGGCTAAAGATTTGCTTAAAGAGTACGGGTTCACCGCTGAAAATATAGTGGACAAAGTAAAAGAATTACTGGCATAAGGTGTTTTCATACGCAATGCAATATTGATCTTGGAAATGATATTATGTTGCTTATATTTTCTGAATATTATATATTTAAAGTGAAAGTTACATATTGTCCTTTGATGTAAAGAAAAAAACGAGGAGGGTTCAAGATGGCTTTCAAAAAAATCCTTGTTGCGTATGATGGATCACCAGACAGCGAAAAGGCGCTCACAATGGCAGCAAGTTTAGCTCAGGATTTAGCTGCGGTAATTTTATTAACATCCGTCGTTTCTACTATACCGGTTGCAGTTTCTGAGGATATGGATTATAGTACCTGGGAAACGAACGCTGAAAAAATCTATGCAGAAAAAGTCGAAGCCGCGAAAAAGTATTGCCAGGAGATGCACATCGAGATACATACGAAAGTATTGCATGGAAATCCGGCCTCAGAAATCATCAATTATGCGCGACAAGAAAAAGCTGACATGATTATTGCCGGCACGCGCGGCTTAGGCGGTTTTGGCCAGCTTCTGTTAGGCAGCGTGGCACATCAACTTGTTACTTATTCCGATATTCCGGTTATGATTGTTAAATAATTCCATTCAATATCTTTCCCCCAACAACAACTTAAATTAGGTAAAGAGCAGGCTTGACAGCCTGCTCTTTCTCACGCTGTCAAGCCTGCTGCAATGGACAGTTCAAACCAACCTCAATGAAAAACACGGTAAAACACAGTCCAACTATACTCATGGAATTAGTTAGGGTTTTTAAACGCAAAAAAAGACCGTTCGCTTCCCGAAGGACGAACGGAATGGTACTAGAACAAACCTATTTAATACTTTCCTTTGTCCGTTGATAAGTTATTTTCCCCTGAACAATTTCCTCCATCGCTATGGTAACTGGTTTCGATGACTCACAATCTACTAAGACTTCACTACCAGCCGATATCTCTCTCGCACGTTTTCCCACTAAAGTGACAAGGGTATACCTATTATCAACCTTGCTTAACAGATCTGTTAATGGCGGCATGTTCATTGTCTTTACCTCTTTTCATTATTTAGCTGTACGAACAACCGTGCCTCCTAATATCATCATATCATATTTTTCCATCCAACACTCATTATCGTTAAAATATTATTTATTCTTTCCGCGCTTCGAGCACGACATACGGAGCATACCTATATTTCTACTATGAAATCAGGTCATTAAGGTAAACACACTAATCTCCGGCGGACAACCAAGTCGGAAAGGGAACCACTGCCCTGCACCGCTGCTTACATACCCATAAACACCGTTTTGCCTGTATAACCCACGCATATAATGGCTCGAAGGCAACAACGCTTTTCCCCCTATGACTATCTGCCCACCATGAGTATGGCCAGCTAGAGTTAGCGGTATTTTTGCAGCAAACCCATCAAAAAGAACGTTGGGATGATGACCGATTAACACTTTGAACGCATTGAGCGGAACGTCATGGTTAGCCGCCGCAAAATACTGTTGACGTATGCTATCGCTCACATCTATCCCCCTTCGAGAAAGTCCTGCCCAAGGATAGTCCACCCCCATGAGATAAAAAGGTTGCGGACCCGGTATTATTAAGCGAATACTATTATCCAAAATAACGATTCGACTAGTATTCAATTCGGACCGAACCAACTCAGCGTTCTGGAAATAATCATGGTTCCCCATGCAAAAGTAGACCCCTTGCAGGATTGAAGTTTGAAGGTCATTCAATCTAGCAATAGCCGGCTTGAGTAAAGTCAGGTCGTCGACAAAGTCTCCAGTGATAGCCACCAAGTCAGGTTTTTCTTGCCTAAGCAATGCGATGACCATATCCAGTCTTTCCAAGTCGAAATAGGGGCCCACATGGAGATCGCTAATCTGGCCAATTTTGAAGCCGCGCAGATTCGACGGCAATTCCGGCATATTCAGGGAAACTCGTTGGACGACCATATCGGTTTGCGCTCCATAGATGCCTTTTGTACTGGTACCAAACACCACCAACGGCGTGACGGCCAACGCATTATGCAAAAACTGCCGGCGAGTCATCGCCAAAGCGGAAGAACCGGCTTTTTCGGTGTCTGCAAGCTTTTGGCGCTTAATCAATCTGTATGCGATGTATATGAGCGGCTGAAGAGCCAAGAGTATTAGTTGGCCAAATGACCAAGCCAATGCAACATATACATAAAACTGGGCACCCTCAACTTGCGGAACGATAAATACCGAATGCCGTAACCATCCGTAACCCATAATTAAAATTGTAGCGATAGCAAAAAACAGGCATACATACTTTACCATGCGGGTACGATAAGACGTGAATATGCGGGATAGCAGACGATAGTTCAGCCAACTAATGAAGGTAGTGATCGCCAATAGGATTAACACTGCATAAAGGAATATCACGAACACCTCCTGACATAGAAGCCTCTAAGCAAACTCTTAGCGTATCACTTTGTCAGCCTTAAAACCTATTTTTTCTTAAACCATTATTTTTTTGTCAAAATTGCCATGAATTCCTCTCCCGTAATGGTTTCCTTCTCGAGTAAATAACTTGCCAGTTCATGGAGTTTCTCCAGATTGGCGCTTAAAATACCGGCAGCTTTTTCGTGGGCGCTCTTGATAATTGCCAGCACCTCTTCATCAATTTTTGCTGCTGTATCGGCAGAGCAGGTAAGTGAAGCGTCTCCGCCCAGATACTGGTTAGTTATCGTTTCCAATGCCATCATGTCGAAATTTTTGCTCATACCCAGTCTGGTTACCATTGCCCGGGCAATCTTTGTTGCTTGTTCGATATCATTGGCTGCGCCTGAGGTAAAGGTTCCAAAAACCAATTCTTCGGCAGTACGGCCACCGGTGAACGTAGTGATCTTGTTAAAGGCTTCTTCCTTACTCATTAGCACATGTTCGCCTTCTTCTACCTGCATTGTGTACCCGAGCGCCCCTGAAGTCCGGGGAATAATGGTGATTTTATGCACAGGGGCAGATTCGGACTGTTTTGCGGCTACCAGGGCATGTCCAATTTCGTGGTAGGCGATAATCTTTTTTTCCTTGGGCGCAATGACCGCACTTTTACGCTGGTAGCCAGCAACGACGACTTCCACACTTTCCTCCAAATCGCTCTGGCTGACAAGTGTCCTACTATTTTTAACAGCCCGCAAAGCACTCTCATTAATGATGTTGGCAAGATCTGCGCCTGAAGCGCCTGAAGTGGCTCTGGCAATTGCGTTAAAATCAATATTGGGTTCCAATTTAATTTTTTTGGCATGCACCTTTAAAATTGCCTCCCGGCCGGCAAGATCGGGTAATTCAACCGGGATACGGCGGTCAAACCGGCCTGGGCGAAGGAGGGCTTTATCCAGGGACTCCGGCCTATTGGTGGCAGCCAGAAGTACGACGCCTTTTTTGCTGTCAAAGCCGTCCATCTCGGCAAGTAATTGATTGAGCGTTTGTTCCCGCTCATCGTTGCCTCCTAACATTCCACTGTCGCGTTTTTTACCGATTGTATCAATCTCGTCGATGAATACAATACAAGGAGCTTTTTCATTGGCTTGCTTGAAAAGGTCGCGCACCTTTGCCGCGCCCATACCAACAAACATTTCTACAAATTCCGAACCAGATATAGAAAAAAACGGTACATCAGCTTCACCCGCAACCGCTTGTGCCAAGAGCGTCTTCCCTGTTCCGGGCGGACCGACAAGCAAGGCTCCTTTTGGCAGGCTTGCACCGATTTCAGCATATTTGGCCGGATTGTGCAGAAAATCGACAATTTCATTCAGCGCCTCTTTTGCCTCATCTTGTCCAGCCACATCAGCAAAGGTCTTGCCAGTCTGGGCCTTTACATAGACTTTGGCGTTGCTCTTGCCAAACGTCATCGCGTTCATGCCGGCACCCATGCGCTTTTGCATTTGACCGGCTAAAAACTGCCCGATCACGAAAAAAAGACCGATCGGCAGAATCCAGGTCAGGAGAAAGTTCATTAAAGGTGAATTCTCTTGAGGAATAACATGATTAAATTCAACCCCTGCACCATATAAGCGGTTGACTAAACCAGGATCGTCCATGCGTCCCGTTACATAGGCGGTATCTTTCCCGGCTTCGTTTTTTGCAATGAAGTCAATCTGCGTCTCTTGTATTTCTACCTTCGTGACGGCCCCATTGGTCAATTGTTTTAAAAACGTTCCGTAGTCTACTTGTGTAACCGGTTGCTTAAAAAGGGATGGGAAAACCAATGCGTTTAACAGGATAATCATCAATATTGCCAGCGCATAATAATAAATCAAGGGTTTTTTAGGAGCCTTTTCTTCTTCCATAACGCTTTGCCTCCATTAACAAAAAAGTACTTTCTCGGAAATCAGAGATATTTTTCATACAGATTAACCTTCCATACTTTTACACAAAACACCTCCTATTTTCGTATATTTGTTTATTTCGCTTAATCGTGCGACGCCCCCTAAACAAAATTTCGCCTAAACACAACGTCTAGGCGAACCTACAACACACTTGTTAAATTGTCCATAAACCGGCAAACCTACTGAATCGATATTTCGTGTAATGTGTGCTTCCCTTAAAGTGCGTAAGGCCTTTCATAATATATTTTCTTGGAAGTCATGTGTCCCTACATTCTAACCACCCAGCAATAATCCCAACGATTATAAACCCCAATATATATTCGTTTCCTTCTTTTTTGGGAGAAAGGAAGAAAGCCAATGCCTTCTTCCTTTCTCCAATTGTCAACAAGAAACAACTTTTAGTTCAAATCACTATCTTTGTAATAGCGAATTCCCCTGACTGTTATGCTGACTTCAAGACCTTTGTCGGTCAATTGATACATCCAAACATCCGGCCCCACAGAAATAGCGCCCTGCAAAGAATCGCCGCTCACACTGTCCGTTGCGGCTGCGGTAGCCTGGCCGCCGAATTGCCAGCCACTATTGATAAAATCTGAAAAGGCTTTTTGGGTCCCAAAGACAAAAAGCACTTCGTATTTTTTTATCCCTAGTCCAAAACCGAATTGCACATCACTTGTTTTCATGAAAATTTCTTGCCCGGTGTTATTATTTACCGCCATACCTTTACCGGTCCCGCCGCCAAAAAAGATCAATTTAGCATCCGTGATAGTGAACGCGGCATACCCTGCTGCGTTTGCGACGGCGTCTCGAGCCTTCGGTTGAACACTATACACTTCGTTCAGTGTTTCATTCGTTACATTCCGGATGGCCTGGCGCTTTTCTTCAACTGTTGCCGCGCTCACTACGGCAACAGTCATCACCATCAACACCATCAAGACGGTGAAGGTTTTTATCACTGTATTTAGACGCATATTGTCATCTCCTTATATAGTAAATTCAAACCTTATCTTTGCGTTTCTATCCGAAAGTCTTAGTAAAGAACACCTGCCTAAGGAGTAGGCCCTTCAACAGTTTCCATGGAGGTCAACTGGTCATCGGTAAACTTGAGAACTTTGGTCCCGTAAAACCAAATCGCTCCGGTATCCCCTTGGTCAACACGATTAGGAGGACCCCAACTGAGACGAACTTGATCTTTGGTCATTCCGTTCTGTACTGTACCTGACTCAATTTTGTCCCATAGATCGGCAGACCAGCCGAGACTGATTCGCGGATCGTCCATAAACAAAGCCGCTTGCCAGGGCGGACTGTTTTCCCAGATAGTCACTGGTTGGTTGGTCCAGCTATAAGCGATCGGCAGCAACGCCTTCTGCCCATTCACCAAAAGAATCAGCCAAATCGGCTCCTTGGATTGAATACCGGCGTATACATCGATTACGGTTAATCCCGAACCGATCCGGATTGGCACCGACATCGGATTCATCCCGCCAGGCTGCTCATTGACCAATTCCAAACTGCGGCTCTTGGGATAAATCGTTTTGCCTAAAAACTGTTGCCGGGCTTTTACGATGTCCTCAGTCAGCGCCAGACCTTCCAGCGCTCCCCGGATCGTACGTCCGACGAATTTATACCCCGTGCCAATTTCAGTCATGGAAACGACATAGTCATATTTACCGTCACCCGCGCTGTAAGAGGACACATCCGTGACCGTGACTATTCTCCCAACATTTGTGAGATAGGGGAGCCGGACCGAACGGTCTTCATGAAACCCCTTGTCTGCCTGGGCGGCTGGAAAAATGCCGTAGCCGTCAGCTTGCTTGTCAGCAGGTAAAGCCAGAAACACGAAATTATGCCCCACCCATTGCATAGGTGTCAGATTGACGGGTGGTTCAGAAGCAGTTGCCGCCCCCGCAGAGCCAGTGAAACCTACTACAATTAGACACAATGCCAATAATAAAGTCAAACTAATTTGTTTCATCTTTTATTTCCTCCTCATTTTTAGTAATACTTGAAATCCATAGGATGAATACAAAGCTCTTTTCCTGTCCCAAGAATAACAAAAACTGCCGAAACGAGCCGGAGTATTCCGGAGCGGTCTGGCAGTCATGAGCCCCGTAACCGAGACTTTTAGACCCACAACTTTGCGTCCTCACCTTTCGATGAGTTTGCTGTGCTATATTTTGCTCATGTACAAAAACACATTGCAACAGCAACCAACTTCAACTCTACACCCTTCTTCCGCTGATTACGTTTACCAAAACTACAATAATCGCAATGATGAGAAGAATGTGTATAAATCCTCCCATTGTATACGAAGAAACTAAACCAAGAAGCCACAAGACTATGAGAATAACAGCAATTGTCCAGAGCATGCTCTGTCACCCTCCTCTTATTAAAATTCCCCCAAGTATACTTGCTAGATACCATCATTTTCAATTTAATTGTAAAGCGCAATTTCCTCGTCGTCAAGAAAAGAGTTTGAATTTTCAGTTTTTATTTTTTACCCAAACGAATTCTCAAACTAGCAGATCCTGATAACTTTTACTTTCGATCCAAACACGTTGCCTAAATTTAGTTTTTGAAAACCTTCACATGAGCCACTGTTTGATTTTCACTGCGTAGAACACCGGTAAACTCTTTAATACCTGGCAAATTTTGCATTTTACCATCCATTTCGACGGTTAACACATTATTTTTTAATGTTAAAACGATAGGTTCATCTCTTCGATATCGTTCATTGAGATTGTCTTGTAAAGGAACGGAGTGGGTGAAGGTTGTATCCTATTTGTCTTTATATTTTTCAAGGACTCCCTTATATGCCTCTTCGGCTTTTTCCTTGGAATATCCATACTTGGTCTGCAAAATCCCTGCCAATTTTTCTGTTTTCCCTTCAATCTCGACGAGATCATCGTCCGTAAGATCGCCCCACTGCTCCTTGATGGCCCCTTTTATTTCTTTCCATTTGCCTTTTACAATATCTTCATTCATGGTTATCTCTCCCTCCCCTTATTTTTTTAAACTTTTGCCCACTCCGCAAGAAATGATTAATGAATGTGTCATATCTTTCAGTTGGATACCATTCATCCTAAAATTATGATTATCTAACCCTCGATTCCTATCGCGCAAGAAACTGATTGAACTCATCTCATAAATGTTTTTCGCTTTTCCGTCGATTCCTCGCCGCAATTGCCGGAACCCCATAAGCCACAACATTCGATGGGATGTTGGAAATGACAATTGCACCAGCTCCAATAAACGAATGATTGCCAATAGTGATGCCGTGGATCAAAGTTGCTCCGATACCAATGCTTGAATATTCGCCAATTCGAACATTGCCGCCAACTTTGGACCCAGGCAACATACACCCATAATTTCCCAACTTACTATCATGCCCTAACATAGAACCGATATGAAGAAGTGTATGTTTTCCCATGATAGCATTACTGGATACAATGCTTTCTGCCAGCAATATTGCACCATCACCAATTTGTGCATTTCTTGCTATACACGCAGAAGGATGTATGACATTGACAAAGTGAAATGTTTTTGACGCATTTTTTATTTTCCGTGCAACTTTACCGCGCTGCCAATTATCACCGATTGCAATAATTCCTTTATCAATATCTTTTGCTATTTTTGCCAGGTCAGCGATAGTGCCTAAAATTTTATATCCGGATATATCACTACCAACAGGTATTGTATCGTCAATAAAGCCATCTATTCTATACGTGCCATTTTTTTCAACTGCGTCCATCACGTCTCTCCCCATGCCGCCGGCACCAATGATCAGAATAGTCATTTTTGCCACCCTTTTAACGCCTTCATTAATTCCCTTGCAAAACAAACACTGCCAAAACGATCCGAATAAATCCGGAGCGGCCTGGCAGTCATGAGCCCAGTTTATGCGGCTTTAAGATCCGGGGCTTTTAGACCCGTGGCTTTGCGTCCTCGCCTTTCGACAAGTTTGCTATCAGTGAGTTGCACTTGTAATGCAAATCCTTTTTCTACAATGAAGTCGACCTAAACAGGCTATGTAAAGGCAAAAGGTATGTATGTGTATATTTAGCTACGTACTAATTATATCATGAAAAAAGAGTAAAAACAGCATTTCGTTTGAATAATCTAAATATTTTGTCAATACTCCCTGGAGTTTCTCCTTATAAATGCAGCCTTACTTCAGGTGGAGTTTTACGCAAAAAGCACAGTTACCCGCAGGGTACAGGTACCACAGTGGCGGCACCTGAAGTTTAGCTGAATTTAAGTCTGGTGCTCGAAATCTCTGATTTCGCGAAGCCGAAGTTTTTCTTTAGGGATTCGAACTACGGCCTGTTATCCCCGACCTAAGAGGGCAGGGGCTTACAGTCTTTGTGAAGGATAAAAGATTTATCCTTCACTTTTAATAAGCAGCCACCCACTAGCGATATGACTACATACAAAAAATCTAGTCTTTTTTCATTTTTTTCTAAATAAATAAGCCGAATATAATCTATTTCGACATATCATTTACCATCTTTATAAAACATCAGTTGTTAGTCTCATGATCATACAAAAATTTCAATCGTTCTATTTTAAAATTTGCATTTGCCAATATTTTCGGCCAAATAGCTACCATCTGGTATATCCTATATTTATTCTCTTTCGGCAAACTATTCCAATTAACAAGAGCAGGATCCGTTTTTGCCCTCTTGTTCTTGACGTTATCCTTTTTCCAACCAGCTTTTCTTTGATAACGGTACCAATTGGCATGCTCGTAAGCAGCTAGCATATCTAATTCTTTTTCTGTAAACTCGATAATGGCCGGCTTTTCTTTTACGGAAACAACATCATAGTTAATTGTAAGCAAGGCATCAGGAATACGCATTGCTTGGTCACGAACGGATTCTTTAAGGTCTTCATCGAGGTCTTCCCACTTCTTTATAAATTCAGGATCTACATTGATATCATGCTCGTTCAGTTCTCTGTCTTTTTCATGTATGGCGATTGCCAGACTCTCAATTTTCTCACTAAAGAAAGTATCATGCATTAAGTGTCGTAAAAATTCTTCCTCGTCCACATGCAGTTTCAGTTGCTCTTTAGAAGGCAGATAGGATTGTTCCCATTTTTTAGCATTCGTCAGCAAGCTCATCTCTAATATAGCTTCCATAGACCTCGATTCATGTTTATACCGCGGAATTTTAAGTAATGCACGTAATACTCCATTATCGATTTGAGCCTCTCCTTTATCGTTTATCAGATGTGGTGTTTTTCTCTCTAATAGCGCCCGCAGCAACATGGCCCGACGAATAATAAATAATTGATCACTATTTTGATTGGTTTGGTTTGGGCCTAAAATATTCACGTAGCCTCTTAACCGACTTAAAAAATCCGGTCCTTTCGCACTTTTAAAGCCTATCAAAAACTGTTTATATTCTTCTTCATCCTCAATATCTTCCCCACAAAATTCTTTCAGCGTGCTGCTTGTACCACCCGCAAATACAAAAATAGCCTTCCCTATAGAATGAAGAGAATCACCCTCCCTAAATACTCCATCCTGCATAGGCGCTAAAAAGTATTTTAACCACCCTAATTTCCCGTCATAATGAGAATCAAATTCATCAAAAAATACGAGGGGAAGTTTTGCTTCCAAACAAAGATCCCTTACCTTATGAAAAGCATTAATTAATTCCGAGGTCGTGCGTAGTTGCGATACATTAAAATTCAGCTTCTGGATGAGACCCGGTGCTATGCTGGCAGCAATTTCCGTTACACCAAAGGATTTTCCTGAACCTGGAGTTCCAAATACAGCAATACAAAGGGGGCGGGTAGTGTTTGTCGTGGAAATATACTCACACATCAGTTTCTTAATACTTCTATAGCTTTCAATTTCACCTCTATCGACAGTTTTTAGATTGCCAAACTGTGCTATTGGTATAAATTGCAATGCGTGCTGTACTCCGTTTTTCACAATATTATACGCTATATCCGCTAAATTATTTGAACTTTTATCTCTAAGAATATTCCAATACGATTTGAAGCCGGTATCAGCATAAAGCGGTATCGCTACATCCTGTACATGCTCTTTGTAAATAAAATCATTCTTACTTTCTACAAATATCTCAGAACTCGGGAAGGAGTCTTCTCCTATATTTTTGCCAAACCCTTCGATAAAATATTTTTGGGTTGCAACAATTCCTTCCCGTATCCCTTCACCAACGGATGCAGCAATTTCTTCGTCATTATCATTACCTAAAACAATACTACGGGCAATTCCAGCCACAAAGCAGGAGGTAATACCAGACATTTTTCCTTGGCTGTCTGCAGTAGAACCTCCTTCGAACTCATATGGCAAAAAATATAACCGGGATTCGAGAGCCCCCTCATTTTTATAATGAATTGCGCCTTCCAGCCCAAAAAGAACAATCAAATGACGGCATTTGGCAAGAAAAGAAAGGTTTGGACTATTATTAATTTGCCACTCAAAATCTTGTGCTGTTCTTTCCCAGGAAAGACTTTTACTGATGTTAACTCCTTTTGACCGTAAGTCATCACCATTAATAATAACTATCGTTTTATCGATATGATCCCTTCCTAATTTTTCCCACAGCATAGTTGAGTTATCCGGATTGCTCATCTTATATAAAACGACGGGCGTTTTCCCCGGTGTTTTTAACGCTAGAGGCCAAAAATCATCGTTAGAATGATACCCATTATTTTCATCATCGATTATTACCATATCAGCGTTCGCGTCATCATTAATAATTGGCAATAACTTGGTTATACCATATGATGGTCCGGAAAATCCCAGAAAACGTTTTACTCTATACACTTTATCCATATTGTTTTTATTGGAAAATACAGGAAATCGTTCCACTTCCGCAGTAGCTGTAATAAAATCATTTAATACAATTGTTTCAAAATCCCGTATTTGAGGAGAAAGGATACGAGATCCTATTGCTAAAGTTAAAAATTTTGCCAATAACAGTGCTTCGCCGGGAAGCAAAATGCTATGCATATTTAAATTATTTTGCCAATTTAAGCCTTTCTTATTTTGAGGGTCTGTTATCCAATATAGAGAATTTATACAGATATCTCCGGATACAACAATTTTAAAATCTTTACATTTCAATGTCATCACTCCTTGTATTTATCAAATAAGGATATGAGATCCGGATTACTTTTGTTTTCCCCTAATACTTTTTCAATAAATACATTTACCAACTCTGGATCAAATTGAATACCGGCATTTTTTCGCAATTCTTCTACTGCAGCCTCATCCGCTAGAACGCTTCGATAGTTTCTACCGCTAGTCATGTCATCATAAGCATCCGCTATGATTAATATTCTTGACACAAAGGGTATCTCGTTGTCCTTTAAACCTTTTGGGTACCCTTGACCGTCCCATCTTTCATGATGGGCCAATACATATTCTGCTATTTCCGACATATCATTGACCATCTTTAAAAGATTACAGCCTATCTTGGGATGGCGTCTCATTTCTTTCCATTCAGCTTCGCTAAGTTTCCCTGGCTTATTGAGTATTTTTTCATCGACAGCTATTTTCCCGATATCATGCAGTAATCCTGCTGACTTAATTTTCTTAATTTCATATTCACCCAATTCAAGGGCTTCTGCCATGCTTTCGCATAGCGATGAAACTCGCCGAGCGTGTTGTTCTTCTATTTTGCTTTTTTCTTGCAGAGTAGTAATGATCGTTCTGATCGTTTTCCCCCGCAGACTTGGGCTTTCAAAAAGTTTGTTCTTATACATATAATCTTCTGCTTTTTTAAACACTTCCTGAACATTTTCTTCCTTCTTATGCTTAGTCTCATAACCAAAAGAAATGGAAATATCAATGAAGCCCACTTTTTCTTTTAATGACAACGCTTTGATCCGTTTAATGATTTGCATTGTTTTATAAGCATCCGTTTTTGGCAATATAATGACAAATTCATCTCCTCCAAGCCTGGCAATAATATCATCATCCCGACAGCCCTTGGTTATAACTTCTGCCACTTTCTTAAGAAGCCTGTCACCCATAGCATGCCCCAAGGAATCATTGATCAGTTTTAACCCGTTTACATCCGCCATAACGATGGTCATCGGAAGGTTTCTTTCTGTATCAAGTCTCTTCAATTCCTCTAAATAAAATCTACGGTTATATAACCCGGTAAGCTGGTCGTGATAACTTAAATACTCAATTTTTTCTTGTTTTTTCTTTTGCTCCGAAAAATCTCTAACAACTAGTACTACACCTCGTATTTCCTCATTTTCCTGCAGGATAGGTGCGACTCTATCTTCGACAGGTCGCTCAGTGCCGTTTTTTGCAATCAATATGGTATGAGATACTAATTGATGGACCTTTTCGCCTTGAAGTACTTTTTTTGCGATACTTTCATTTTTTTCTCGCGTCGACGCATTAACCGTGTTTAAAACCTCGTCAAGCGATTTCCCTTTTGCCGTTTCTTGCGTCCAGCCGGTAAATATTTCAGCAACTCTGTTGAAATACACGATATTGCCCTTATTATCGGTGGAAATCACTCCATCTCCTATCGATGCCAGTGTTGTTTCTAAAAGTTTCTTCTCATTTGCAAGAGCTGTTTCCAATTTTTTGCGTTCAGTGATGTCGCCCAGCATGATGCGGCACACCGTACCGCCGTCGGTATTTTTCGTTGCGGCGGTCTCCAGATGCGCCCAGAATACCGTTTCATCGCTTTTTACCATCCGCAATTCGAAAGCGTACGTTTCACCGGTCTCGAAGATTTTCTTTCTGCGCACATAGTAAATATCCTGATCTTCTCTGAAAATGAACTGGGAGAGTGGCCGTTCAATTAGTTCACCTCGAAACACCCCCAGCAATTTGGCGGCAGTGAGGTTAGCTTCTACGATCAACCCCTTTTCGGAAATGGTGCAATAACCGATTGGCGCCCGGTCGTACAAATCGAAATAACGTGCCGATACGATGTCCAGCTCCGCCTGCGCCCGGCGCAACTCTTCATTCTGGATCTCCAATTCAATTTGATGCACGCGAAGTTCATGGAGCGTTTGTTGCATTTCTTCGGGCGATATCGCTTCCAGCTTTTTCGGCGACTGAGCCGTTTTTTCCTTTGCCATCTTTTCAGCGCGCAAACGCAGCACTTGCCATGATTTTGCCGAAGATCCGGTTGTCTCGGAGCGCTTATCCTTCCCCTTCATTACACAACTCCTCCAACTTATCACGCTATTTCTTCCTTATTACTATACAGCCAATCTGGGGTTCGGCGGTCTTTAATGTCCACAAAACATGCGTATATTTACCTGCGTATTAATTTTATCATAATTATAAGTAGAGAAGCGGTATATTGTTGAAATTGTCAAATAATTTCAACAATATACCGCTTCTTCTGTCTCTCAACCGGACAGAGCAGAAATAACACTCTTGTGGAGCAATTCCGGGGGAAGAATCTTTGTTTTCACGCCCACATCTCTCCCTGCTGACAACTTTCATAGTTATCTTCATTTATTTTTAGTTATCTGTTCTGACTAATGTCAAATCAGATTTTATAACCAGGACCGGCACAGGCGAATAAGTCATCAATTGGTGAGCCACGCTGCCCAGCAGCAATGATTCAAAACCGCCCCGTCCCCTCGTACCGCAAACTATCATGTCCACGTGTTCCTTGACAGCATAGTAAATTATCTCTGAGGCAACGTGCCCTTCCAGAATAGCCGTTGTAGCTGTCAAACCGTTAGCGGAGAAAGTATCCGCCACCGTTGTTAAGATGTCTTCCATCCTTTGCCGATACTCTTCGATAGCGTCCTGTATTTTCGCCCAAAAATCAGCATCGTTCGCAAATGCCGCGTCGAATACATTTACAACCACCGTTTCAACCGGCGTCTGTTTGGCAAAATTCAATAGCCATTCTGAGGCTTTTTGGCTGTCTTCCGAACCATCGTAAGCTAATAACACTTTTTTTAATGCCATCCTTGCCACCTCTCTCTGCTCGTTTTTCTTGATGCACGGTATGACTGGATGAACAACAAAAACTGTTTGCTATATTGTAGATTTCTTTAAAGAATTAATTGATGAATTCTACTTCATTCGTGTCAATATTGACTCTTACATTTTTGCTGGCTAATGGCGAGACAGAAGGATCGATCGCCACAGTATAGACCCAGCGGCCCGAAAGACTTAATTTATCAACTGGAATGTATGTCTCAAAGACTCCCAGGTTAACATAGGACACGCCGTAGATAAAATTGGGATTACCGATTTTTCTCGTAACATCATATTCCCTTACATATAAGTTACCGGGTTGCCGGTTCGAATAACGGTCAAGCATAACCGTAATGTTGCCAAACTGCTTGGAATAAACTTGATTGCTAATTTGGCCGGTATCACTTATCGTGCTGTTGTCCACTGCTTGTACTTCATTCGTGTCGATATTGATTCTGACGTTCCTGCTCGTTATCGGTGAAGCATAGGGATCGACCGCTACAGTATAGACCCAACGGCCCGAAAGGCTTAATTGATCAACCGGACTATAAGTCTCAAATCCTCCCCTGTTAGTATAGGATACTCCATAGATGTAATTGGGATTGCCGATTTTTCTTGTAGCATTATATTCCCTTACATATAGGTTACCAGGTTGCCGGTTCGAATAACGGTCAAGCATAACTGTAATGTTGCCAAATTGCCGGGAATAAACTTGATTGCTAATTTGGCCGGTATCACTTATCGTGCTGTTGTCTACTGCTTGTACTTCATTCGTGTCGATATTGATTCTGACGTTCCTGCTCGTTATCGGTGAAGCATAGGGATCGACCGCTACAGTATAGACCCAACGATTGGCATATTCTACTTTGTCTACCGATGTGTATTCTCCATACGTCCCCGACTGGCGATAATCTACGCCGTAGACATAATTGGGATTACCGATTTTTCTCGTACTGTTATTTTCCCTTATATACAAGTTACCGGGTTGTTGGTTGGAAGAGCGGTCAAAAACTACGGTTATACTGCCAAAATCCCGAGAAAATACTTTGCCCCCTATGGTGCTGGTTGTTGAGGCTGTACTGCCAGCCTTGGAGTTAATGATTAAGCCGTTATTGGAATCGAAGCTAGAAGTCCAACCGAATTCATTAACCATGTACCGCCAGGTTAACGGAAAATAGGTGACATCGCGAAATACCAGCAAGGGGTAGGTTTCATTTTTGTTATCAATGTCCTTCCCGTTAACGCGAATTCTAAACTCAGGAAGAAAAGCACTTTCCAGATTGGAATTAAAATATCCTCTGTCAGGGTTATAGGAAAGTTGTACACTTGTTTTATTTACTTGCAGGCCGCTGTCAGAACTCCACCTCGTTTCCAACCCAAGGAAGCGGCTATCGTTGTAAGTCATGGGCACATAGGTGATATCCTTGTAAACGATAATCGGATAGAGTCTTTCGTTATTGTTGATAACAACATCATTCATGGTGATTTGAAAGGTCGGCAAACTCACATTAACAGATTGTTCAGCAAATGCGCAAGGCAGCGATGAGATGGCTAAGAAAGCTATTCCGAGTGCAACCATTATAATTTTTTTGAAAAACATCATCATGAATACAATCCTCCTTTTTATACTTTTCGGGATTCGCTTAATGATATTCATGGTTTATACACCGTCGCTTCTTCGCTTCCCTAAATGGTTCTTATTCATCCTGGGAAAAAATCACTACCGTGTATGGCCCGATACTAATTTTGCCGGAGAAAGGCAGCCCATCAAATTCTTCCTGGCGGGCTTCGACATCAGGAGTGGAATGATTGGCAAAATTGGGACTGTATTTATATGAATCACTGTTAAAGCGTGTTTTCCACCACCCAGCCCGTGGAAAACCGATGACATACCCATCGCAGTTTTGGTTCGTCATATTCACCACCACAACGGCACTATCAGTTGGCCCTTGTTTGTCCCAACGATGGAAAGCGATGATCTTGGCTTTATTGTCAAAATGATAAATATGGATATTTTGACCGCATAACCCTCGCGTCACACCCAGCAGATCGCGGCGCAGGGCAATCAGATCCCGGTACATTCCGAGAATACCGTGTTCGTCTTCAACTCGAGACCAGTCGATCGGAACTTTATCTCGGAACCAGCAATCTTCCAACAACTCTTGTCCTTCAAAAATCATCGGGATACCAGGTGAAGTAAGAACCAGCGCACCGCCCAACGTGGAACGTTTCTTGGAAAACCAGCTATCCACCTTGCCTGGCCATATTTCTTCAGGCACTCGAGACCGGCCGTTAGCGACTTCATCGTGCGACTCGGTAAAGATGACGCGCCGAAAGACATCTAAATCATAGCGATACTCAATCGCTCTACTGACTGCCTGCAAATCACGGGATGTATCATCGGCAGTAATGACGGCCTGACGAACGGGGTTTACAAATTCGCTATCCCATTGCGCATTGAAACCAGCTCCACCCGCCTCCACATCTTTGGTGACCCAGGCGTTATTATGCATACTTTCGGCAATGCTGATTTTACCGGGAAACCGTTGTTGGATTTCCGCGTTGATCCATTGCATCAAGCTCCAGCCCTCAGGAATGTCATTGTCCGGATCTGCGTCCTTACCCTCAATATTCCGAATATACGGTATGGCGTCCCAGCGTAAGCCATCGGCATGGTACTCCTCGAACCACATCAGTGCATTATCGCGGAGATATTGGCGCACTTCATCCCTGCCATAGTCAGGTCGGGTCTCACCCCAGGGAGTATTAGAACGTCGATCATTGTAAAAGTAAATTCCCCCTTTGTTGTTTTCGCTCCAACCATCAAATTGCCATAAATCAAGGTCAAAGGGGCCAAAGTGATTGTATACCACATCTACAATTACAGCGATGCCATGCTCGTGAGCCGCTTTAACAAATTGTTTAAATTTGTCCGGTCCTCCGTAAATACTTTCAACGGCAAAAGGATGAGACGGGTTGTAACCCCAGGAAAAGTCGCCTGAAAACTCTACAATTGGCATCACTTCTACGGCATTGATCCCCAGTTCTTGAAGATAAGATAATTTTTCCATGGCACTATCGAACGTGCCCGGCTGTCCCTCTTCCTTGGCGTTAAAGGTACCGACGTGCATCTCGTAAATAACCAGCTCATTTCCTGTGGCCATATGAAACTGATCATTGCCCCAGTCAAAGGCTCGGACATCGTAGATCACTCCATTGCCAATTGAACTAGTCACCGTTCTGGCGTAAGGATCAATGCGCGAAATAATCCCGTTGGGTCCGTGAATCAAATATCTGTATTCATCTCCTGTTTTTGCCCCCGGCACAGCAGATGACCAATACCCGTTTTCCTCGCTGTTGAGGGGTGTTGAGTCTTCGCTCCAGTCATTGAAGGCTCCAGTTACGTAAACTTTTTCGGCATGTGGCGCCCACACGCGAAAGGTTACGCCCTTTGCACAGGGTATGGCTCCCATACCCGGTTTGTTCGTCGTAGCGTTCGCGTCTTCTGTCATTCTTCCCACCCCTTTCGTTTACAGAATTCCCTTCTACCCATTTTTTATCCCTCCAAAACTTTCTGGAACCTGCACAACAAAAAACTGTCAGAACGAACCGAATAAATCCGGTGCGGCCTGGCAGTCATGAGCCCAGTCCCCGCGGCTTTTAGACCCACGGCTTTGCGTCCTCGCCTTTCGGCGAGTTTGCTATCACTGTATTGTACACATCTACAAAAAACTTTTAAACCTATTAATTCCCCTATTTTTTGTAATTGAACCGTATTGCCTTCTCCTTTTATTTTATCAGATAATTGCGAATTGTTCGATATTTTTAGATAATAAAAAAATCGGCCCAGGTTATTTATCTTCATCACTGTGTTTTTGTCAGAAAATTATGATAAAATTATAGCGCATGAATAGCAACTTAGATCATCCAGTGTAACAAGGTGTTTCTGAGTTATCGTTAGTTGTTGAAACGCAGCGAATGTTTTCATACAACAGTTTCATTCAATTCTGCCGTCGAAAGGTGATGGGTTAAAATGGAAAAATTAAACCGTACTCAGAACAAAAGCCGTTATTATCAGTTAATGGGTGCTCACGTGGATGAATGTAATGGCCGATCTGGCGTTCGATTTTCCGTCTGGGCGCCAAACGCTGAACAGGTTTATGTGGTCGGTGATTTTAACGATTGGCGGAGCGAAGGACAAAGGATGGAGAGAAAGGACGGCGTCTGGCAAATTTTTATTCCCGGCGCAGCCCATGGCGATCATTACAAATATGAAATACACACCCGAGACGGTAAGGTAATTTTGAAAGCAGACCCGTGTGCTTTTTGCGCTGAGCTCCGACCCGGGACAGCTTCTCGTGTTTGGAATTTGTCCGGCTATGTATGGCAGGATGATGAATGGCAAAAAAAAATTGTGCAGCAACAGATACAGCAACAACCTGTTCTCATTTACGAGATTCATCTAGGATCTTGGAAACGTAATGAGGATGGGTCATTTTTGTCTTACCGGCAAATTGCCGCTGAACTGCCTACTTACGTCGCAGAGATGGGATATACCCATATCGAATTAATGCCTTTGGCGGAACATCCATTGGATCAGTCCTGGGGTTACCAGGCGACAGGGTATTACGCGGCAACCAGCCGGTATGGGCGACCTCAAGACCTAATGTATTTTATAGACTGTTGTCATCAGCAGGGAATTGGCGTGATTTTGGATTGGACTCCAGGGCATTTTTGCCGTGATGACAATGGCTTGCGGCTGTTTGATGGGACACCGCTGTACGAATGTGCCGACTGGCGCAAAAGCGAAAACCGGCAGTGGGGAACTCTGAATTTCGACTATGGCAGGCCGGAGGTACGCGACTTTTTAATTGGCAACGCACTGTTTTGGTTTGATCTATATCATATTGACGGATTGCGGGTAGATGCAGTGGCCAATATGCTGTATTTGGATTATGGGCGCGCACCGGGTGAATGGATGCCGAACCAGCACGGGGGACATGAAAACTTAGAAGCGATTGATTTGCTTGGCAGACTCAATGAAGAAGTCTTCGCCGCTTTTCCCGGCGCTATGATGATTGCCGAAGAATCAACGGCTTGGCCGCTTGTTTCTCACTCCACCCATGTCGGCGGCTTGGGTTTTAATTTTAAATGGAATATGGGGTGGATGAACGACACTTTAAGATTTATGGGTAATGATCCTTTGGACCGTTCTTGGCATCACAACGCGTTAACCTTTTCACTTACTTATGCGTTTTCAGAGAATTTTATTTTACCGCTGTCTCATGATGAAGTAGTTCACGGTAAAAAGTCGTTGTTGGATAAAATGCCTGGCGATTATTGGCAAAAATTTGCTAATCTGCGGTTGCTTCATGCGTACATGATTGCTCATCCGGGCAAGAAATTGTTGTTTATGGGCAGTGAATTCGGACAGTTTGTAGAATGGCGGGATGACAGCAGCCTGGATTGGCATCTACTCGATTATCCGCAGCATCGGGCCATGCAAAATTTTGTGCGCGAGTTGAACCATTATTATTGTCAGCAGTCAGCATTTTGGGAACAGGACGATAGCTGGAATGGTTTTTCCTGGATTGATTGTGACAACTACGAGCAAAGTATTATTACTTTTATTCGTCATGGCCACAGTCCGGCCAATATGGTGATCGTCATATGCAATTTCACGCCGATGACCTACTATGGTTTTCAAATCGGCGTTCCGCAAAAAGGGTCTTATCGCGAGTGTCTTAATAGCGATGAGGTGCAATATGGAGGATCAGGTCAAGGAAATCCGTCGAAGTTATATACGGATGACGTCGCCAGGCATGGGCAAGCCTATTCGCTAAGAATGACGATCCCGCCTTTGGCGGTAGTATACTTAGAACGAATTCCATCATAAAAAATCATTTGTCCCTACATTATAGATTTTTGTGTCATAGGTGGAAATAGTGTCTCCATTTTGCACCCTTACATTGCCGGTGAATTTTGCGAGTTTGGTCTCCCAGTTGAATTCTACCTTGTCGGCAGTTATTCTCAGTCTGTTACGGCTGAAATCCACAGCGCCTTGCACTTTGAGGATATTTTTAGGAAAATTGAAATAGATTGAACTGCCGTTCATCTGGATATCGTCCTTCTGGAAGATTATTCCGCCGTTAGCCCAAACTTCTGCCAGGTCGGTTTTCGCTTCATCGGCAGTAACGTGGTAGCCATTATATTCGATCACCACATTGCCGTTCAACACATAGAGGCCTTTTTCAAAATCATAATACTGACGATCGGCTTTGACCACCGGTTGCGCAGCCTCACTGCTAATGGGAAAGGAATAATAGACACCGAAGGAAAAAATAGCGAAAACTAAAAGAAAGAGCTTTTTCATAATAGTTCACCTCATTCAACAAGAGACCTGCGACACTGCCGTAAATCTCCGGCAGCCGCGTTCTGACCAAATTTTAGAAAACCCGGCTTGCACCGAGCTTTTAGCGACGGTGGAAGTCGTCGGTTGCACTTATGTCATAGAAAGCATTTATACTTTCTATAAGACCAAGACAAGTCGTCCACCCCTTCATTCGATTTGTTTAATCAATTTTACTGCTTCTGCGACAAGTATTCTTGCCAAACCAAAAAGCGGCACGGCAATAAACATTCCTATGGTTCCCCATAAATAGTTGCCTACCAAGATGAGAATTATGATGATTGCCGGATGCGTACCAGCGGATTTTCCTTGTAACCGCGGCGTTATGAAATTGCCTTCTGTTTGTTGAATGATCAAAACCGCAATCAATGTGATAATTGCTTGACTGAACCCGTTGGTCAATAAGGCGATCATAATAGCAAGAGCACCGGCAAAGATCGACCCAAAATAAGGGATGAAGTTGAAAACTCCTGCAATCACACCCAATAGAACAGAAAACCTGACGCCAATCATCAGAAAAGCGATGGTAGATACCAACCCAATGATCAAAGCGATTAAGGATTGCGTTTTTATATAGCTCCAAATGACAAGATCCGCGCCTTCAATCAGATTGATTATCGTTTGATGCAAATTTTTCGGCGCATGGCCCATAATGTCCAGTACCATTTTTTTGCCGGAAGCTAAGAAGTAAATGATCATACTCAAAATAAGGACGAAGTCCACAGCATTAAAAATAAATCCTAGGGCGGAAGTGATGATGGATTCCATGAAGCTTCCCAGCCAATTAATTAATTGAGCAACATATTGTTTCGATGCTTCAAGCATAGGTTGTGAGAAACCAATTTTCTCCAGATAAGCAAACATGTCTTCAATAACCTGATTAAAATTCCCCCTGATAGACTGAAATTCGTTGATAAGTTCAGTAGCCTGATTCACGATCAACGATAAAATAAGATTGCCTACAATAAAGAAAAACACAATGATCAAAATAGAAAAAACGCTTGATTGTAAAATGAAATTGAACTAATGAAAAAATCCATAGTGGACCTAAACTGTAATATAATTAATTCACCACAAACAATTAATTACAGGAAGGTGCTCACACTATGGATTACTTAGATGATAC